>ERZ795051.3777-NODE-3777-length-14936-cov-8.071635_pt1 | contig 14936 bp, 15 predicted proteins | sample MGYA00375135_ERZ795051 | MGnify/ENA primary metagenome ERZ795051 (study PRJEB30180, sample SAMN05720222) | activated sludge metagenome | isolation source: Anaerobic digester | place: Japan | collected 2015-05-26 ... | reverse complement strand
TTCGCCCTTCGTTTGGCTTCGCTAAGCTTGGAATTTGATTGAAAATTGGAATTTGTGATTTGGTGCTTGTTTGTATTTTGGTACTTGTGATTTGGAATTTCCAATGTAACTTTTGGATGTTACCTTGAGATTACTTCCCTCTCACCTTCACATTGGAATTTATTACATTATTATTCCTCCTCCCAAAAGAATATTTCTTTGATAAAAAACTGCGTGTTGGCCTGGCGCTAAAGCTCGTTGGGGCTTATCAAATATTAAATAGGTATTAGATTTTAGATTTTTGGATTGACCAGTAAATTTTTTTTCTAACGGTAAAATAGTTGCTGCTGCTGCTTTATGTCTTGCTCTAATTTTAACCTTTACCCTTAATGGCAATTGGATTTCTTTTTCAGAAATCAAATGCAAATCCTTTATTAAAATCTCTTTTTTATATAGATCTTTTTCCTCCCCCACAATCACTGCATTTTTTTCCTTATCAATTTTTACAACATACAAGGGATTTTGTTTTGGACTTTTCGCGCCAATATGAAGACCGCTTCGCTGGCCAATAGTAAAAAAATGAATTCCTTGATGATCGCCGATTATCTTGCCATCTTTATCTAAAATTGGACCTGGTTTTGTTTTCAAATTTCTTTTCAAAAAATCTGAAAGTTTTGCTTTTGAATGATCTTTTGTATAAGCGCTGGAACTGGATAAAAAACAAACATCCTGACTTTCTTTATAATATTCATTTTTTTGAAAAAACTTTTTGAGTGGTGAATTTTCTATCCCCTGCCAAACTTCTTCTTTGGTAAAACCGCCCAGGGGTAAAATAAGTTTTTTAAGATCTCTTTGGGAAAGCATCCATAAAAAATACGATTGGTCCTTGTTTTTGTCTTTTCCTTTAAGCAATTGATAAGTTACTAATTGTTTATCGCTAGTTGCAAGTTGTTTTTTTCTGGCATAGTGACCAGTAGCAATATAATCTGCTCCTAGATTCTTTGCCTTTTTCATCATCAAACCTAATTTAATTTTTTTATTGCATATTGGGCAAGGGTTTGGTGTTTTACCATTTTTAAAATCTTCAAGGAACGGAACAATAACCTCTTTTTTAAAATCATTTTTGATATTAAAATAAAAATGAGGAATTGAAAGTGTTTTTGCTATTTTTTGAGCTCGTAAAAAATCTTTTTTGGGGCTATTGCCCGTTTGTAAAAAGGTGATTCCAATTACATTAAAACCCTGCTTTAAAAGTAGGTAAGATGCAAAAGAAGAATCAATTCCTCCACTCATTAATATCGCTATTTTCATATATAAACGAAAATGAGAGTAGCGAGAAGATGAAGGTAAACTCCGAACCCCTCACCTTCTTTAAGGAAGGTGAGGGGGAGAAGGACGAGGCAAAAAAGAAATTTTTGTGAAATCCTGAAGGAAGCAAACTTCATAGACCTCGCTATTTTCATACTCTCTAATTAAAATAACCCCCCAAAGGAAAGTATGCCTTTGGGGGATTATATCAAAAAAACCTTACTTTCCAAAATCCTTATTTAACTGCCTGCTTTAAGGCCTTTCCTGCTTTGAACCGTGGTACTTTGGTTGCAGGAATTTTAATCGTTTCACCTGTTTTGGGATTTCTACCATTTCTGGCTTTTCTCTTTGACACACTAAAGGTGCCAAATCCAGTTAATACCACTCCCTTGCTAATATTCTTGGCAACCACCTCAATGCCAGTATTTACTACCTCTGCCACTTCGCTCTTTGGAAGTTTTGTTTTTTTGGCAACTTCTTCAATAAATTCTTGCTTTTTCATATATTTTGATTTTTACAAATCTTTTTTTAAAATATCGACCTTTCCCTATGATGGCTTCCAAATTTAATCTTTGGTAATGCCTCACAAGGGCTTCACCCAGTTTTAGAAACTTATCTTATTTATTAAACTTCTTACTGGGTTAAGATTATCAAATTAATACAATGTTTTGTATATTAATTTATTATAAAATTTAAAATTGATAATTGCAAGCTTTTTTAATATAATAAAATTAATCTTTATACGGAGCGTCGTATACCGGCAGTACACACCCTTCGGGAGGGTGCAGACTGGGTTCAATTCCCAGCGCTCCGAATTATTATTTTTGGCTATACAGCGCATTTGAAACAACCTCAATCCGATAATTATTTGAAACAAATATTTTACCTACCAACCGATAGCTCATCTGCTCTCCACGCCACTGCTATCATAAAGAATACCAGTATATTTAGCTGACGATAATTCTTTTATTATTAAAAAATAATATAAATAAATCTTTAAGGATTTATTTTTTATTTTGAAAAAATCATTTACCACTTTTCTTTGTGAATTTTTTTGGGATCAAAATCTGCTTCGCTATGAGGAAATGTTCTTTCTTTTGGACGGCCTACTGGAATTACATTGATAATTTTGTATTCTTTGGGCACACCAAGCAGCTCTTTAATTTTCTCTTCCCACACACCGCTTACTGCTTTCCACACTGTTCCCAATCCCAAGGCTGTAGCTTCCAAAAACATATTTTCTGAAGCAACCGACAGATCCTGAATTGGAAAATTGGTTTTTCTGGTATCAGTTGCAGGAATAATCAATACTGGTGCTTCTTTGATAAATTTTTGACCAATAATTCTAAAAATTTCATCTTTTATCTTTTGATTTTTAATCACAATAAACTCCACTGCCCGATTATTGCACGCACTAGGAGCAAATTGTCCTGCCTTAATAATTTCATTAATGTATTTTTCAGGAATCTCATTGGCTTTATACTCCCTTACTGAACGTCGATTTTTTATTACTTCTGTCACCATAAATTTAAAATTTATCTATTGTCACCATCGCCTGAAAGTTTATTTCTTTTCTGACGCGATCTTAATTTTTGAAGATTGCCCAAAGCAATGTCTTGCAAAGAAAGATTTAGTTCTGTTGCGATTTGAGACACATACCATAAAACATCTCCTAACTCTTTTGAAATTTCTTTCTTTTTCAAATCATTTATTAATCCTTCATCATCCCTTATCACCTTTTTTATCTTTTCTGCCACCTCACCTGCTTCGCCCGCCAAACCCAAAGTAGGATAAATAAAATTACAACCCTTATTGGGATAAATTGCTGTTTTTTTTGAAAGTTTTTGATATTCTTTAAATGTCATATTTTTTATTTTTATGGCAATGATTGATTTTGAAAATACCACTCTAATACTTCTTTAGCAATGGGGGCAGACACTTTTTCACCACCGCCACCATTTTCTACCATCACCAAAAGAAATATTTCAGGGTTCTCATAGGGAGCAAAAGAAACAAACCAAGCATGGGGTTCTTGATCTCCTGCTGTTTCAGCAGTACCGGTTTTTCCGCCTGAGGTTACTGGCAAGGATATTAGCTGACGGCAAGAGCCCGTGGAAGAAACAACACATTGTCTCATTCCTTCTTTCACTGCCTTAATATTTTCTGAAGAAATAAATTTCTCATTTAAAATTTTTGGCTCTACGGTTTCTTTTACAATGCCGTCAATGCTTAAAATCTCATTAACAATCTGAGGTTGATAGATTTTTCCACCATTGGCAATAGCAGAAAGAGCAACAGCCATATGTAAAGGAGTAGCTTCAAAAAATCCCTGACCGATCGAAGCATTATAAACATCATCTATTGACCAGAAACGCCCTTCTTCAGTTACGCGGCTCTTATTAAACCACTCTTCTGTTGGCACAAACCCTACTTTTTCTCCAGGCAAATCAATTCCCAGCTTGTCTTCAATATAAAACAGATCTAAGTATTTTTTAATTTTTTGCATTCCTAATCCCTGAATATCTCCATATCCTCCTCCAACACCAAAAAAATAAATATTACAGGATTCTGCTAGTGCCTTATTTAAATCAGTAATACCATGAACTTTCCAATCATTTTTAAAAACAGACGTGCCAGGAATTAAAATTTTTCCTTGACAATTTATTTTTGTTTGAGGAGTAATAATGTCCTCTTCAAGTCCAGCCGCAGCAATTAAAGGTTTAATGATTGAACCAGAAGGGTATTTCCCAGCAATAGTCCGATTAAAAAATGAACCTTGTGTAGAGGGAACAGAATTATTATCGTAACTAGGGATAGAAACCAGAGCTAAAATCTTGCCGGTTTGGGGATCCAGGGCAATGGCACTGGCGTTTTTATCAGGCACTCTTTTTTTTATGGTCTCATAAAGTTTCTTTTGAAGCCCAGCATTAATATTCAAAACAAGTTTATCTCCCTGCACCGGCTGTGAAACAATTTTTTCTGATCCTTCAATAAGATTTCCCTTGGCGTTGACTACTTTATCTATTCGTCCTTTTTCTCCACGCAAAAAATTCTCGTACTTACTTTCTATGCCTTCTCTTCCAATTTTATCATTAAGTTGATAATAAGAATCTGCTTCAAGATCATCCAAGTCAACAGAATTCAAATAACCCAATACATGAGCAAAAATAATCCCATCAGGATAAGTGCGAATATATTCTTTTTTAAAAATATTGTTCTGGTCGTCAGTTTCTGTCATTTCCTTTTCAATATTTCCAGCCAGCAATACTCCATCGCTTGAATAAATTTCACCTCGTGGAGCAGCCACATAAAAAATCCTTAAATAATTTTTTTCTGCCTGCTCAGCATATTCTTTTCCTTCTACTGCTGTTAAAAAAAATACTCTTACAAAAAGCACCAGAAATAAAAATAAAAACAAAAGAAAAATCGTAGAGAAGACAGATGCCTTGATAGGAAGTTCAAGTCGTCCTTTTTCTTCTTTCTTTTTTTCTTCTGAATCAAGCAGAATTTCTTCTGGTTCAAGTTCTTCTTTAAATTGAGTTTTAACCTTGTAACGAGACATTTTTTAATAAATAAATAGAAGGAGTTAAATGGAAAAAAGAGATTATCTGTCTTTATCAACTTTTAACTTTTTTAATTCTTTTTCAATTTCTAACTGCATTCCTTCTGGAAGAGGAATTTCTTTGTTCACTGGACTTACACCGGGATAGCGCCAACAAGAAATAATAATCTTACTAGAGCTGGGTGTGAGCACATACATCAACCAAATTTCTGATGGTCGTTTTTTTGAACCGGCTGGTTGCATTAAGGCAATAGTTCCTGGTGCAATCCCTTCTTCAATTCTCTTTGGATTTCTTAAAACTCTTTTTACGCGCTGCTTTGATAAACCGTAAAATTTCATCTTGTCAAGGGAATGTTTTGTCCATAAAATTTCCATAGAACACAATATCTGTGAATTTATCCGACTGATTAGAATATTATTGAATGCGCATTTTCGGATAGAATCTGCAAAGTAAATTCAAACACTATGCCTCGCACCAAGCGCAGATAATCGTCCCAGGCCCCACATGAACACCAATAATGGAATCAATCAGGCTTACAAAAGCAATTTCAACATTGTTTAAATTGCTTTCAATCAAATCTTGTAATTCTTGGGCGCCTTGAGGATTGTCAGCGTGAGTAATAGCTACTTTTATCTTTTTTCCTTTTTCCCTCAACTCATTGGTTTCTTTTTGAAGCTCCTTAAACAATGCCGTAGGTACGTCCTTTGCCTGCATTTTTAGGGCAACTGAGGTTACCACGCCTTCTTTGATCCCTATTAACGGCCTCATTCCAATCTTTGCCATTTGTCTTACTAAAACCGCCAAAGGATGGGACATCCTGCCTCCTGCCTCTAACCATTTTGGGTCTTCTACCATACCAAACAAATGAACATTATGAATAAATTTTTTTATTTCTTTTACCACCTCTTCAATATCTTTTCCTTCATTGATTAAATCAATTGCTTTTAAATCAAACAGTCCTTCGCCAGCACTGACATTAAAACAATCAACTATGTGTACTCTTGGCTGATCAGAATCAGTAAGCACCTTTCTTGCCTGGATCGCTGAATTATAACCGCCGGATAATTTTGAAGATAGGGTGATACAAAGAAGATTTTCACTTTTTAATAATTCCTCTTCAAAAATTTTTTTAAAAGTCCAGGGAGAAGGTTGAGAGGTTTTGGGAGGGGTTTTAATGCCACGTTTATCGGCCTCTCTCATTTTTTGAAAAATATTCTCGCCTGGCAAATCATTGCCTTCAGACCAATCAACCAAATATGGCACAAATGCCATCTGATATTTATTTATTATTTCTTGAGGCAAACTTGCAGTTTCCCCTACTACCAAACCAATGTTCTTCATATTTTTTTTACCGTGTTAGAAATTTTTCTATAAGATAATTTAAAACACAGCACGTTATTAAATTATTAACTTGACTTTTTAATCTTTGCAAATTTTCTTTTCCCCACTTTCAAAATCATTTCATCTTGAATTTTAATTTCTTCTTTCCAATCCCTTAATTTTATTGTTAATTGTTTATTATCAATTGTTGGTTTTATAATTTTAACACCTCCCTCTTCAATTAATCTTTTGGCTTCGCTTTTTGATTGAGCTAGATTTAATTCAACCAAAAGTTTTAAAACTGGGTATGATTCTTGAGGAACAATAAAAACAGGCATTTTTGAAGGAACTTTTTTTTCTTTAAACACTCGATTAAATTCTTTTTCAGCTTTTTTAGCTGCTGTTTTTCCGTGATATATCTCTACAATTTTTTTTGCCAAACGACTTTTAAGGTCTCGAGGATTGACATTTTTTGCTTTTAAATCTTTTTCCAGCTCTTTTATCTTTTTTAAAGAGATTCTGGTGCAAAGTTCAAAATAATCTAATATCAATTCATCTTTAATAGACATAATTTTTCCATATTGCTCCTCTGGTGATTCTTGAATGCCAATATAATTTCCAACGCTTTTACTCATTTTCTTCTCACCGTCAGTTCCAATTAATAGTTTCATAGTCATAACATCCTGAGGGTCTTGCCCAAAATGTGGTTGAAGCTGTCTTCCCATTGTCATATTAAACAATTGATCACTACCACCAATCTCAACATCTGCCTTAATAGCTGCCGAATCATAGGCTTGAAATATAGGATATAAAAACTCATGAAGCCAAATGGGTTTTCCCTTTTTTTCTCTTTCTTGAAACATGTCTCTTTCTAATATTTGATTAGCTGTGAAAAAATGAAAAATCTGATAAATATCTGCAAGGGTTAATTTTCCTAAATGATCGCTATTGTAAACTATTTTAATTTTCTTAACATCTAAAATTTTGCCTATCTGGTTTTTATAGTTTTTCATATTTTCTTCGATCTCTTGCTGAGTAAGCATTTTTCTTGTACTTAATTTTCCTGTAGGATCACCAATTTGAGCAGTAAAATCACCAATAATTAAAATAATCTTATGTCCTAAATCTTGAAAATCTCTTAATTTCCACAAAATTACTGCATTGCCCAAATGAATATCAGGAGCAGTGGGATCAATACCAAACTTTATCCGTAATTGACGTCCGGATTTTAATTTTTTTCTTAAGCTTTCTTTCTCAATAATCTGTTCCACTCCTCGGGTCAAAAGTTCATTTATTTTTTTGGAATCAGTATTAATTTGCATATTTTTTAGTTTAGAAAATATTTTAACATAGAATCTTCTCCTTGCCAAATGACTTCTCGAATACTTCTACTAATTCTTCTGTTGATTTTTTCCAATTAAATTTTCCAGCCTGAGCAATTGCTCGTTTTTTCATCTCTTGATAAAATTTTTCATCTTCAAACAGCTTCCTAATATCTTTAACAAATTCTTGATAATTATTAGGACCATGCATTATCCCACCCTCGCCAACTACTTCCGGCAAAGAAGAGGTGTTTGAGGTCAAAACAGGCAAACCAGATTTCATTGCTTCTAAAACCGGCAACCCAAAACCCTCATAAAAAGAAGGAAATAGAAATATCTTTGCGAGGTTATAAATATGGGGTAAATCTTCATCATCAACAAATTTCAAATGATTAATATTCTTTTGCTCTTTTATTTTTTTTAATAATTCCTTGGAACCACTATAACCACCCTCGCCCACCAAAACAAATCTTTTTTCAGGCAACAAAGCGGCAATTTTAAAGATCCCTTCAATGTTTTTTCTTTTTTCAATTCTTCCCACATACAAAATAAATTCCTCTGGCAAACAATATTTCTTTTTTATATTCGTAACTAATTCGTAATTTTGTAAGTAATTATTAGATCCAAACCTTTCATCGGTCGATGGATAAATCACTTTAATGTTGTCTTTCAAGATTAAATTTCCGTAATATTTTAAAATATCCTTTTTAGAACTTTCTGAAACTGTTAAAATCAAATCTGCTTTTTTTATTGATTTTGGTAAAATTTTTTCTAAATATAAAAACCGATAAATAAAACTTTTATACGATGGATCAATCTTATGCGCCAAGTCGTGAATAGTAATCGCTCCTCTTGATGAAATTTTTCTTAAAGGCAAATAATGATTGGGGTTGAAAAAAACATCAATTTTGTGTTCTTTTAAAAGCGACGGCAAAATAAATTCCTGCCAATAAAGATTATAAATTTTATCAGGCAAAAATTTATTTTTTCCTGTGGCAATAATTTTATATCCCAATTTTTTAAACCGCGGAAGTTCCTCATAACAAAATAGAAAATACTGATTTTTGTTATCAGAACAAGAAAGATATTCTAAAAAACCAAGAAGATACCTTGCGATACCGCTCATTCTTCTTTCAATAACTCTTGCATCAATAGCAATACGCATAATAATAATTAAGAATACGAATTAATAAATGCCCCTGCTAAGCCTATAAAAAACCACAAGAAGAAAGCATAGGGCGTCCAAAAAGCTAGATTTTGAACAAGCAACCCCACCAGCACCAGCAACAAGGAAACAGCTATTATAGGAACACTATTGTTTGTATGTTCTTTACTTTTAATCTGCTGCCATAATTTTATAACAGGGTATAAAAAAATCAAAAGAAAAAACACAGCTCCTAAAATACCAATATTGGCAGCTGTACCAATTAACAAATTTTGCGGCAGAGGCAAAATAACAGCTGGAGCACCAGGTCCGCCAATGGTGGGTTGGGGCACGGGAGCATCACTATATTCTTTGAAAAAATATCCATAACTTTCTGGTCCCACTCCAAAAAGAGGTCTGGACTTTATCATTTCAATGCCGGCCTGCCAACTATCCCATCTGCCAGAAAAAGAAGGCGATTCTTTGGTTCCAAACTTTTGCAACATTAGGGTCATCTCTTCTTTTCCTATGGTTAAAGCAAATACAAACAACAGCAAAAGAAAAACCGTAAAAATTTTTATATTTTTAAAAGATAGATACTGACGAAAGTTTTTTACAGTTAATAAAAGATAAAAACAAACAATTATTGCCAAAAACGCAATCAAACCGCCGGTTGAAAATGTCAAAATAAAAGCAAAAAGATCAATAATTAAAAATGTCCACAATAACCCTTTTTTAAAAAACATTGTTTTCTTTGCGCACAATCCAAAAATCAAAAACGGAATCACTGTTAAAAGATAACTCGCAAAAGCCTGGGGCTCAACACTAATTGATTTTACTCTTCCACCCATTATACCAAAATCAAATGACGATACCTGAAGAACACAATATGTCAAAAAATTAATAATTCCAAATAAGGAAAAAATTACTGAGGTTAAAATATGAAGATTGATAATCTTTAAAAAATCATCTTTTTTTATAATTACCGCCATTAACCCCCCCAAAAGCAATGATTTTAAAAGAGTAAAAATGCCATAATAACGAATAAGGTTTGGTGATTCAAATCCGCCAACGCCAAAATCATAGGCAGAAGGAGGCATCTGAGGCGCAAATATCAACGAGAGGAGAGATTGTAAAAAGAGTAAAGAAAACAAAAAAATTAGAGGCGCAATTTTTTTGTTTTCTTTCCAAAACGCTCCACTGAAAATCGCTTTATGATCGCGGATGATCACCAATAAAAAAAGCAAAAAAATAATAATCACTGCCGGATGAATATTAAAATAAAGAGACAAAGAACTTGCCGGAAGTAACACCACCAATAAGAGTAAACAAATATTTATTAGTTGAGTAAGAATATTTGACACAAGAAAAATATCTAATGTTAATTCTTTACAAACAAACAACAAAGACAGTGTCCGTATTTTACAATTTCTTTACGATGCCAACTGCAAGGGCAAATCTTTGCTTTATCTTTTTCTAAATAGCCACTCACTCTTCTGCAGGGACAATAACGGGCACCGTATTTTTCTTCATTTTTAAGCAATCCCTTCACAATGCCTTCTACCACTTTTTTATTGGAATTTAAACTAAACCCGTTTTGCCGGGCATATTTATCATATTCTTCAATAATTTTTTCAACTTTTTCATCTTCCATAGTAAAAATATTATCAAATCTTATTCTTGCTTAAGTTCAAGAAATTAACGCAACATTTCAACCTTTATTTACTCACCTGGCTTTGAATTAGATTAACCCAGTTGCGCCAGGCATCTGTATTTTGTAGTTTATCCCATCCTGCTTGAGTTTGCAAGTCGAGATTCTCTTTTTCTATTGTGGTTTGGAGATCGTTGTAATAGTTAGAGATTGTTTCAAAACTTTGAACAAGGGTTTTCTCTTCTGGGGTTAATTTATCTTTGTCTTGCGGATAGTATCTTTGAACTAATGACCAGGACTGAGCAGTGGTAGCATAGGCAGTACTCTCAAGTTCTAAAATACTGTTTTGCCAGTGTTCTTTTGGGGTGTTTTTGTATTGAGTGTTGCGTTCCCATTTATGAGTAAGTTCATGATATAAGATAGGTAGCCAGATTTCACTTTTAATATTCAAGTATGGGTTGATATATAAAATATCATTTACCATCTCATATTGGGCAGGATAGTCTTCGGGGTGGGTTTTTGCTTCCGGAACTATCTCTGTGATATCTCCTACAGGAATTTGTCCTTTTTTAAGTTCTTCTAACACATAGTTATGAACTTCCAATAACCCTGAGGGGATCTCTGGAGCATTATCTACCATATTTACTGCTTCATTCAATCTCTCAAGTACAATCTTTTGATTAGTTTTATTTAATCCACCTAAAAGAAAACCTACAAAGAAAAGGATAATAATAATTACAATACTAATAAGAAGAAAGATTTTCTTTTTGGAAAATTTATTTTGATTAGGCATAAGCAGACATTATGCCCTTTATTAAAATTAAAATGGGCAGCTAACCTGTCTGCCCACTATTTACGGTAAGTGTAAATTCCCGATTGTGGAGGTTGACTGCCCATCTTGACCCGCAATCGGGATTTCTCAAAATGAACAGTTGTTTTACACTTATATATAAAAAATGGGCAGACAATATTTTAATAGCATATTTTGAGAAAAAAATAAACATCTTTATAAGATAAGTTGGGTTTAATAATTTAATGCAACATTTACAAATAATAAAATACCAAATACTAAACAGAAATCAGTTGTCAGAAATCGGAAAACAGTAGAGGTGGCAAAAAGAATACAAGAAGTAAAGATTTTATTTTAAACAAAAGTGTGTTATTATAAATTAAAGGTCGAAAAGTAAATAAAAATTTAATATTTTGAGCGTATGAATAATATAGTAATGATAAAAAATTCAGTGAAATATTGGTACTTAGTACTTGTTGCAGGCATCATTTCAATCGGCGTCGGGTTGTGGGTAATGATTTTTCCTCGCGAGTCAATCACGGTAACTGCTCTTGTTTTTGTTTTGACATTTTTAATCACTGGTCTTTTTGAAACAATATTTGCGATTGCCAATAGAAATGCAATGACTAATTGGGGTTGGGGACTTGCCTTGGGTATTTTAAACTTGATAATTGGTGTTCTTTTACTGTTGAATCCGGCGATTTCAGTTCTTACCCTGGCTTTTTATGTTGGATTTGTAATTCTTTTTCACTCCTTGGCTGCTATTATTATCGCTTTTGATCTTAAGAGATACTTGATTTTACAGTGGGGTAATTTACTGGCAATGGGAATAATAGGATTTATCCTAGCCGTTCTTTTACTTGTTAATCCGTCTTTGACTACGATGGTTGTAATAATCTTTTTGGGGCTTGCCTTAATAATTGGTGGTACAATGAGTATCTACTTTTCATTGAAACTTAAAAAGATCAAAGAACGTGCGCAAAAAATTTCCTCTGATTTAATGTCCCGTTACGAAGCGATTAGAAAAGAGATAGAAGATATTTTTAGAGGATAGAAACTTTTTATATTTTATCAGCGGCGAGCCATATTTTTTTGCTCGCCGTTTTTTTTAAAAAATAATATGAGAAAAGTTCAACCAAAAGAAAAAGTTGTTTTGGTGGGAGTATTAAAACAAAAAAGAGATCTCGAGATTATTTTAAAAGAGAGATGGTATCGCATTCCTATTGATTATGCGCCAAAACGCCAATTTGATTATTTGGCTTTTTATCAGCCCCTTTCTTTTGGCAAAGAAGGAAAACAGATTAAATATTTTGCTGAAGTTTTTGATTTTAAAAAAGTTAAAAGAAAAGATTTATTACCAAGTGAAATAAATCATCCACGCGTTGAAAAAGATTATTTTCAAATTCGTCTTAAAAACATTCAAAAACTATCCCAGCCAATAAAAAATATTCATCCCCGGCGGATCTCTTTTGGATTTACCACCTTAAGTCGATTTTTAACAGCAAGAGATGTTTTACAACTGTATAATGTTCCTCCACTTGAGAATATTGTTGAAAAAGGTTTAAAAAATGTTGGCATTAAAGTTTTAAGTCAATATCGTCTTACGATAAATAAAAAGAGGTTTCGCCTTGATTTTGCGATTTTTTGCAGAAAAGGAAAGATTGCGATTGAGTGCGATAATAGAAAAGCCCATTCAAATTCCCTTCAAAAAGAAAAGGATAAAATAAAAGATGAATATTTAAAAAATGATGGTTGGGAAATTATTCGTTTAAAAGAAAATGCAGTTTTATCAAAATTAGATAGTTGTCTTTTAAAAATCCAAAAGACAATCCAAAAACTAGGTGGTATAGCAATGTAAAATTTTTAAAAAATAATCACAATTTAATTTACTTAGGTTCAAGAATTTAAAAGGGACCAAGTCGAAGCAGAAAAATTTTACTGAGGACCACCCGGAACGGAAAAAACTATTACCTTATCTTTTCTTGCTTATGAATTTTTATTAAGGCCTTTTTTATTTTTTCCTCAAAATTAAAATGGGCAGTTAACCTGTCTGCCCACTATTTACGGTAAGTGTAAAATCCCGATTGTGGAGGTTGACTGCCCATCTTGACCCGCAATCGGGATTTCTCAAAATGAACAGTTGTTTTACACTTATATATAAAAAATGGGCAGACAATATTTTAATAGCATATTTTGAGAAAAAAATAAACATCTTTATAAGATAAGTAAATATAGAATATCTAATAAAATTAGAATTAGTAAAAAACCCTTTTAAAAAAGCAAAAACAGAGGTCAAGGCCTCTGTTTTTGCATAATGGCTGCGGGGCTAGGATTCGAACCTAGATTAATGGCTCCAAAGGCCACTGTCCTACCATTAGACGACCCCGCATTTTTGTTTTTGCAAAATTATAATATCATTATCTCCCCAAAATTTCAAATTAAAACAATAGAACGAGATCGTTTCTCGTTCCATTGTTAAAACTTTAAATCAGTCCCTAATTTTATTTTTTCTTTTTAAAGGAAAATTTAGCAGTCAAAATCTTATCAGTGTTAAAAATTTTTAAAAGAATTGAGATAATGATTCCCAAAACCACCAAAAGATACAAAATTCCCAAAATAGCAGTTTGGTACTCGCCAAAAAGTAAAGCCCTTGAAGCCAAAATCGGATGAGAAAAAGGAATAATATACAAAATGATTCTTACGGCACTGGACATTTCGCCAATGTCTTGGAACATCAAAAGAAAAAATGGAATCATTGCCAAAATTACAATAGGCATTATCATTGTATTGGCGCTTTTTGTGCTTTCGGAAAAGACTCCAAGAAGCATTGATAAGGCAAGCGCAACCAAAATAGCACAAAAAATTGATATTCCTAAAATTATATATTCTAAAGGACCCATTACAAGGCCAAAATCTGCCAAACTTAAACTTTTATTAATTTCCTCTTGAGGAACGGTCATTGAATTAAAATAATAATTAAATCCAAACATATAAACCACTGCCATCAAAAGACCAACCACAGCTGCTCCTGCCATTTTTCCTATAATAATGGTTTCTCTTTTTATGGGCATTGTAAGTAAAGTTTCAAGGGTTTTATTTTCTTTTTCTGTTGCCATTGAAGTGATCATTATTGTTCCGCAATAAACAATAACAAGCATTAAGATCATTGGAATAAAGATGTTTTGTGAAGAAATCAAATTAGCTACCATTGCTGGATCTCCTTCTTGAATCTTATCATTAACCACTACTGAATTTTTAATCTCAATAGGATTTAAAATATTATCAATATTTTTATCAGGAAGAATTTCTTGAAAATATGTATCTCTCAACGAATTATTCAAGGCCTGCACAATGCTTTCTATTTGACCAGATGATGTTGTTGCCCCTAAACTGAATCCTTTAAAAATAGAATAAACTTCGATCTCGGCTTTTTCGCCGCTTTGAAGTTTTTTCTCAAACCCGCTAGGAATTAAAAGCAAATTTGTTAAATTTTTTTCCTTTGCTATTTTAACTGCTTCTGTTTTTTCTTTGGTTTCGGTAATCTCATCTATTCCAAAAGAAATGCCTCCATCTGTTTCAGATAAAATTGATTTTATTTTATTTGAGGTTGGCGTTTGATCTAAATCAAGCAAAGCAATAGATGTTTCTTTCATTGTTTTTGTTGCTTCTTCTATTTGACTTCCAATCATTTGCCCTAGCCAAATAAATAACAATACAGTAAAAACCAAAGAAAAAATCAACTGGACATTAATTGTCTCTTTTATTTCTTTTTTGAAAATTGAAAAAAAATTAGACATAGAATTAAATAAAACTCAAAATCACAAATTCTAAATACTAAACAGAAATCAGTTGTCAGAAA
>ERZ795051.3775-NODE-3775-length-14952-cov-8.784386_pt1 | contig 14952 bp, 8 predicted proteins | sample MGYA00375135_ERZ795051 | MGnify/ENA primary metagenome ERZ795051 (study PRJEB30180, sample SAMN05720222) | activated sludge metagenome | isolation source: Anaerobic digester | place: Japan | collected 2015-05-26 ... | reverse complement strand
AAGGCTGGTGGGCGGTGGGTGACTCGAACACCCGACACCCTGCGTGTAAGGCAGGGAACAGAATCGCACAAGTCGTGTAATTGCAATGACTTGGAAAAACCGCAAAATTCATGTTGCACTAAATGTTGCACTTCGCGTTGCACTTTTGGGGGCATTTCCGAACTCGCGGAGGCGATCCGGGCGCTGTCCGATTCGGACATGGCGGCGCTGTTCCAAACCATCGCGAAGGATGACGCCAAATTTCTATCGCTAATCAAGTCAGTCACCGATCCGCATGGCGCGGACGGCATACCGCCCGAAGACGCGGACGATCTGGACATGCCGCAGGAATCGAGGTAGGATCTTTTTTGCCGGGCGATAGGGTAGCGCCCGAAAAGCGGGAAAGCATCGCCCGCCTTCGCCCGGCACGCTCACGATGCAATAGGACGGATGCACCTATGGCCGCACACAAGACCCCAAAGCCGGACACGCCATTATTGAATGAAACCACCGCCTTCGATGCGTTTCCAAGTCTGACACAAAAACAAAAGAAATTCATTCAGTTGCTTGCGCCCGGATTGCGAAACATCGCAGCGGTGTCTCTTGCGATTCACAAAGGGAAACTACCGGCGGATTTTGACGCAAAAGAATTTATACATTGGGTGATGGATTCTGGAAGAGCACGTATCTTGACCGAAGATGTTAGACAATCCGAAGCGAAAGAATTGGTAAAATCGCTTTATCCGCCTCCTGTCGAAACGGCCGCGCCGAAGGCCGGGACAGTCAGAGCAGAGACAAACTCTGGGCCGGTTGACTGGAAGACGATCCGCATGCGGTTCTCGGATGACAACCCCTATGTTGTTCTTGTCGCGCGCAAAGGGGAGAAACAAAAACGAGTCACGGCGGCGGAACTCGGATTGTCAGACCGGCGGACAGGTAACCTGCCAAACGCACAATGGGCGCTGTTGAAACGCTTTGCCGAAGCGCCCAACAAGCATATCGTGCCGGAGGTTCGCGAGGCCGCCGCTTTCAAGCGGGCCGTATCGCGTCTCAATCGTGCGCTGACAACCGCCTTTGGCGCGTCCAACAATCCGATTGTGTCCTTGTCCAAAATGCATGAACGCGAGCCTTGGGGCAAACCAAAAGCGGGTTGCGGCTGGCATTGCCTGATAGATATTGCGTAGTTGTCACGGGGGGCATGGTGACAGAATGCGCGCGCCGCGTGACAATTGCGCCCGCATTTCGCCCAATAAAGACAGGCATTTCTTGTTCTTCACGCCTTCCTTTTTTGTATCAGTCACCCAATTTAGGGTGAAGCGTTGCGATAGGCGCGATGCAGGAACGAAGGACGTTGAAAATGAGCCAGTTACTATCCGTGAAAGAAACCGCAAAACGGCTTGCTCTGTCTTGCCGAACCGTTTACCGCCTTAGCGATGCGGGCCGGATGCCGCGCCCGCTGCGAATCGGCGGCGCTGTCCGCTGGGATGCGCGCGTATTGGAAGAATGGATTGCCGCCGGTTGCCCACCGGTAGAACGCCATATGCTTACGCGATAGGTGGGCGCGAACATGTTCAAAATCGTTAGATGGGAGCGATACGAGGTTGATTCTCGTGGCGACGCATGGATCGAGGGCGCAGCACTCCGCAAGGGGCCGTTGCAATACCTTCGGGTAACCTGTAACGGTGCCGCTTGGGGGCTGTCCTACCGACGGCTGCTCTCCACTGGCGGTGATGACGCGGCGGCGGCATTTGGGCTGTATATCAAACTGCTTGAACTTTCCGGAGCGCAACCAGCACCATTGCGCGGTACCGTGAGGAATCCACAGGGCGAGGCGGCAACACCGGAAGAAATAGCAGAATCAACCGGCTTTCCATTGTCGGTTGTGACCCGTGGGCTTGCGATTCTCAAGACCGCTGGATGGATAACGGAAACGCCCGGAAATCCGGAAAATTCCGGGAAATTACCGGAATTCCGGGAAATTACCGCCAATCAATCAATCAATCAATCAAAACAATCAAACAAGATCTCTTCCGCGAAATCCTTCGCGGGCGATCCCGTTCAACCACAAACCCATGGGGAAAGTGAAGGGAAAGATCCAGATCCTCTTGCGCCGTTCCTGGGCCTTGTCGAATTCTACCCGCACCTGCTCGAATTGATTCGCGAAGCGCACCCGAAGGCGCGATTGCCGAAGGCTGGCAGCGGGGCCGATTTCGAGGCGCGGGCCACGCTGGCAAAACTGGTACGGATTGACGGCTACAAACCCAATGAAATCGTTGCGGCATTGGAATGGGTTTTTGAGTCTGACCATCGCGACGCGCAATTTTGGCGCGCACAAGTGGCCGCTATTCCGCCGTTGCGAAAAGCAGGATCTTCCGGGCTGACCAAATTTGGCGCGATTCACGAGCGCTGGTTGAAAGCAACCGGGGGCAACGGCCATGACAAAAGCGACCCAAACGATTTTTATTCCCGGTTTTCCCCTGCGGATATTCAAGAGTTTGAGGCTGAATACCAAGCGGAAATGGCCAATGCGAACGGGGGCGCGCAATGACGGACACGCCCGAACGCCACGACATTGAACTACTCAAGAATGAATTGGCCGCCGCTGGGGCTATCTTTCATGGCAAAGAATGCCGTTGCCCATTTCACGAAGACCGGCGGGCAAGCGCCGGGGTTTATCTCGACTCGCAAGGCGTGGCGCGGTTCAAGTGCCACGGTTGCGGCGTGGCTGGTGACCTATACGACATTCGCGCGCGCATCCATGGCGTTGACCTTCGCGAGGTTTTGCCAAAATCGGACGGCGGGCCGCGAAACGGCGCAAATAAAAGCGCCACGTTGCCACAGGAGCGGCGATCATCCGTCCGGCAATATGAAACCCTTGCCGAAATCGAACGGGCCGCCACGTCCATTGGGCGCATCGAGGCGCGACACGATTACACGGACGGTTTCGCCGTTTTCCGCATCGTGGGCGCTGATGGCGTGAAAACATTCAGACAAGCGCACCGCGAATACGGAAAATGGCAATGGGGTAAGCCGCGCGGCCTTTTGCCGCTTTACGGGCGGGAACACATTGGCGAAACGGAAGACCCGGTTGTTGTTGTCGAGGGCGAGAAATGCGTTGACGCTCTTTGGAAAATTGGGACTGTCGCGGTAACAAGCGCGATGGGCGCGGGCAAGGCGCACCTGAGCGATTGGACGCCGCTTGATAACCGCGATATCGTGCTTTGGCCGGATAACGATCCGCCTGGCTGTGCCCACATGGACCAAGTGGCCGGGATTTTGAAGACGGCAACACGGCTACGGATTGTCAATGTCGAAATACTTGGCTTGCCGCCGAAGGGCGATGTTGCCGATCTGCTTGAAAAGTGGCGCGACGATCCGCCGGAAACGAAACGCGCGGCCATTTATGAAATCCTTGCAAACGCGAAACCGGTTGTGCCTTCCGGCGGGCTGGCGGCGCTTATCGAAGGTGCAATTGGCGGTACCAGAAAAGCGATTTCATTGCCTTGGGGGCGTTTGTCGAAATTGACCCGCGCGCTGTTGCCGGGGAGTATCACGTTGATTGTGGGGCCGCCCGGCTGTGGAAAAAGTTTTTTGCTGCTGCAGTTGGCGTATGCGCTTCACAAGTCGGGCGTCCCGATTTCGGTTTTTGAACTGGAGGAAGACAAGGCGCACCATCTCCATAGGCTGCTTGCACAGTTGGCTAACGATGCCCGGTTGCTTGACCTGGAGTGGATCGCAGGGAACCCCGAAAATGCGAGGGCGGCGCTGGCGGCGCATCAAGCCGATCTGGACGCGTTCGCGTGCCGCCTTTTCGATGCGCCCGACAAGCAACCCACGCTGACGGACCTTGCGAGGTGGGTTTCCGAACGGGCTGCAGCAGGGAACCGCGTGATCGCGATCGATCCACTTTCCGTGGCCGACATGGGCGGCGAACCGTGGCGCACCGCGCCCGGCTTCATAACCGAGGCAAGCGCCGCCATTCGGAAACATGGCGCAAGTCTGATTTTGACCTATCACCCGCGCAAGGGCGCGGCGGAAACCGGTCTGGTTTCTCTCGACGGTATCGCCGGGGCCGCCAGTTTCACGCGCCTTGTTCAGACTGTCCTTTGGCTTGAACGCCACGCGGATGATCACCGCGCAACCGTACAATCCATTGGCGGGCCGTTCGAGGAAACCGCGAATCGCACCGTTCACATTCTCAAGTCACGCAACGCGCCGGGGCAAGGATGCCGAATCGCATTCCACTTTGACCCGGAAACCCTGACATTCGAGGAACACGGAATCGAGGCATCATATGGAAATTCTCGCAAGAATCAACGCGCTACACAATGAACTTGCCCGCGCGCATTTCGAGGGCGCGGACTTCGCCGCTGTGAGGCTGTGCATCGTGGCTTCCGCCCTTCATGCCCGGCTGGGAATCGAACGGGCGATCCGCCGATGGGCGTGGCAATACCGCGCAATCTGGCTGGCAATCGGTTCCGAACGCCTGCTTCTGGCAATCGTGGATGCCGAAGAACGGGGCCGACGTGGCCGCCGTTCAAGAATTCCTTGCCGCCAAATATGCATCAGATTGCGAGCGGTTCAATCTAAAAAAATACAGACAAACGTGGAAAGAAGGGACTGCTAAGAAATGGGCAAAATAAATTGGAGCGCATGGACCGATCCGGTAACCGTGGCCAAGCGCGCTGGGGGCCGCCGCCATTACCACGCCATACGCCGCCTGAGGGCCGCCGTACGCAGGGCAGAGGTTGCGGACCTGCTCTTGGCCGGGCGAAAGCAAACCGACATTGCCAAAGCCTTGGGCGTCGCGGACTCCACGATATCGCGGGACGTAAAGCGAATATACGCGGACGCCGCAAGGCGGCACATATGCCCGCTTTGCCGAAGGGAATACCACTTGTGCAAGTGACCTTTTCGGGAAAAGGCGAACGCATGCCCGTTACCAACCGTCCCCTTGGTAACAAATAGTGTTGACATTGGCGGTAGCACATGTTACAATATGTACGTTGACAACAGGAGCAACGGACATGAAAGCAATCGGGTATGTGAGAGTAAGCACGGAAGGGCAAGCGGTTGACGGCGTAAGTCTGGACGCGCAACGCGCACGGATCGCGGCATGGTGCGATGCAAACGGCTATGAACTCGCGGCGGTTCATGTGGACGCGGGCATATCCGCCAAACGTGCGGACAATCGCCCAGGACTTCAAGCGGCGCTTGCTGAAGTCTGCAAAGAGCGCGGCGCGCTGGTGGTTTATTCGCTTTCCCGGCTGGCGCGTTCCACGAAGGATGCCATTGGAATATCCGAGCGGCTGGAAAAGGCCGGGGCGGATCTCGTAAGCCTGTCCGAACGCATTGACACGACAAGCGCCGCCGGAAAAATGGTGTTTCGCATGCTGGCGGTTCTTGCGGAATTCGAGCGCGATCTTGTTTCCGAACGCACGACCGCCGCAATGGCGCATCTTCGCCAGCAAAGCAAGCGTGTTTCCCGGCATATGCCCTTCGGTTATGATTTGGCGGCGGACGGTGAAAGTCTGACAGAGAATGCCCGCGAACAGGAGGCCATACGCATGATGCGCGACTTGCGCGCGGACGGCAAGAGTTTGCGCGACATTGCCCGCACGTTGGAATCCCAAGGGATTGTCGCCAAGAACGGCGGCGCTTGGAGCGCCAAGGTAATCAACGGAATCCTTGAAAGAAAGGCGGTGTAAGACATGACAAACGAAATCGGAATCAAGAGATTGGCAAAAACATTGAAGGGCATGAAACCGGAAAGGCTTCGCATGTTGCTGGCAAAGGACAAGGGGATCACGATCCGTCTTTCGGAATCGGATCGGGATGATATGCGGCGCGTTGCCAAGAGTTTGAACCTTACGGTTACGGAATACATTACGAGAATGCACTACCTTGTGAGTGAATCCTTGGAAAGGAAATAACATGGGATACCTTTTCCGCAAGACCGTAACGCGCCCGTTGCCCGAAGGCGCGAAGATTCTACGCCGCAAGGGCGGGCCTGTCGCCCGCTGGAAGGACAAAAACGGCAAGATCCGCGAGGCGCGGGCCACGGACGCCGGGCGCATCGTTCAGGAAACGGGCGTATGGTATGCCCGCCTTCGCGATGCCGATGGAATCATCAGGGAAGTTTCCACCGGATGCCGCGACAAGAGCGCGGCGGCGGCGGTCCTTACGCAATTGGCCGCACGCGTGGAACGCCGCAAGGCCGGGATACTGAGCGCGTCCGAAGACCGGGCCACCGACTTTGCCGGCAAACCGCTGCAGGAACACGTTGACGCCTACATCGCCCGCATGGAATCGCTTGGATTACACAAGACAACGGTCTTCATGCGGCGGCGCTATCTCGAAACGCTGTTTTCCGGTTGCGGATTCAACCGTATCGCGGATCTGTCGCGGGAAAGGGCTGAAACGTGGCTGCGTGGACAAACCGGCATGAGCGCGCGAACATACAACGGCTACGCGGTGGGGCTTGCTGCCTTTGGCAATTGGATGGTATCCGAGGGCCGGATGGTGGCGAATCCCTTCGCCCGCATGCGCAAACGCAACGAACGCGCCGACCCGCGCCGCCCGCGCCGGGCCTTGACGCAGGAAGAGGTTGCCCGCTTGCTCGACGCGGCGGAACGTAGACCACTGGAAGGCAAGTTGCATGCTGGCGGGGGCGCGGTACAATTGAAACCGGAAACCCGCGAAATGCTGGCATTCGAGGGATACGAACGTTCGCTTGTGTATCGGACTTTGGCGCAAACCGGCTTGCGGTGGAATGAACTGCGTTCCATCACCATTGGGCAAGCCGTGCTTGATACCGAACCGCCGCACTTGATCTTGAACGCCGCCAATGAAAAGAACCGCAAAGGGGCTGTAATCGTTTTGCGGGCGGATTTGGCCGCGAGGCTGTCCAAGTACCTTGCCGCCCGGCTGGAACGCCGCAGGAACGATTCTAGGCGGCATGGCGGGGCTTTCCCGATGCGCCTTGAACCTGACGATCCGCTTTTCGACATGCCCGCCAAAGGCACGCGGGAATTCAATAAAGATCTCGTGGCCGCCAAGATCCCCAAGCGCGACGACCGGGGCATGAGTGTTGACATTCACTCGTTGCGACACACGTTTTCATCCGAACTTGCGCGCGCGGGCGTGCCATTGGCAACGGCGGTTGCTCTTATGCGGCACAGCGATCCCAAACTCACGATGCAACGGTACACGCATTTTCAACGGCTTGATCTTGCGGGCGCGTTGGAACAGTTGCCGGACTTTTTGCCCAAGGCGGAAGGAACCGCGCACGAGGCGGCGGCGGGCGAAAATCGCGTTGCACTAAATGTTGCACTTCCTACCGTCAAAAAAGCGCAACATGAGTCAAAATCTGGCAATTACGCCTGCTTATCTACTGATGGGGATGTAGAATACAGTAGCACGAAAACACCCAATAAATACGGCGTTTTTGAGGGTTTGCAGGGAAAAAACGATGGTGGGCGGTGGGTGACTCGAACACCCGACACCCTGCGTGTAAGGCAGGGAACAGAATCGCACAAGTCGTGTAATTGCAATGACTTGGAAAAACCGCAAAATTCATGTTGCACTAAATGTTGCACTTCGCGTTGCACTTTTGGGGGCATTTCCGAACTCGCGGAGGCGATCCGGGCGCTGTCCGATTCGGACATGGCGGCGCTGTTCCAAACCATCGCGAAGGATGACGCCAAATTTCTATCGCTAATCAAGTCAGTCACCGATCCGCATGGCGCGGACGGCATACCGCCCGAAGACGCGGACGATCTGGACATGCCGCAGGAATCGAGGTAGGATCTTTTTTGCCGGGCGATAGGGTAGCGCCCGAAAAGCGGGAAAGCATCGCCCGCCTTCGCCCGGCACGCTCACGATGCAATAGGACGGATGCACCTATGGCCGCACACAAGACCCCAAAGCCGGACACGCCATTATTGAATGAAACCACCGCCTTCGATGCGTTTCCAAGTCTGACACAAAAACAAAAGAAATTCATTCAGTTGCTTGCGCCCGGATTGCGAAACATCGCAGCGGTGTCTCTTGCGATTCACAAAGGGAAACTACCGGCGGATTTTGACGCAAAAGAATTTATACATTGGGTGATGGATTCTGGAAGAGCACGTATCTTGACCGAAGATGTTAGACAATCCGAAGCGAAAGAATTGGTAAAATCGCTTTATCCGCCTCCTGTCGAAACGGCCGCGCCGAAGGCCGGGACAGTCAGAGCAGAGACAAACTCTGGGCCGGTTGACTGGAAGACGATCCGCATGCGGTTCTCGGATGACAACCCCTATGTTGTTCTTGTCGCGCGCAAAGGGGAGAAACAAAAACGAGTCACGGCGGCGGAACTCGGATTGTCAGACCGGCGGACAGGTAACCTGCCAAACGCACAATGGGCGCTGTTGAAACGCTTTGCCGAAGCGCCCAACAAGCATATCGTGCCGGAGGTTCGCGAGGCCGCCGCTTTCAAGCGGGCCGTATCGCGTCTCAATCGTGCGCTGACAACCGCCTTTGGCGCGTCCAACAATCCGATTGTGTCCTTGTCCAAAATGCATGAACGCGAGCCTTGGGGCAAACCAAAAGCGGGTTGCGGCTGGCATTGCCTGATAGATATTGCGTAGTTGTCACGGGGGGCATGGTGACAGAATGCGCGCGCCGCGTGACAATTGCGCCCGCATTTCGCCCAATAAAGACAGGCATTTCTTGTTCTTCACGCCTTCCTTTTTTGTATCAGTCACCCAATTTAGGGTGAAGCGTTGCGATAGGCGCGATGCAGGAACGAAGGACGTTGAAAATGAGCCAGTTACTATCCGTGAAAGAAACCGCAAAACGGCTTGCTCTGTCTTGCCGAACCGTTTACCGCCTTAGCGATGCGGGCCGGATGCCGCGCCCGCTGCGAATCGGCGGCGCTGTCCGCTGGGATGCGCGCGTATTGGAAGAATGGATTGCCGCCGGTTGCCCACCGGTAGAACGCCATATGCTTACGCGATAGGTGGGCGCGAACATGTTCAAAATCGTTAGATGGGAGCGATACGAGGTTGATTCTCGTGGCGACGCATGGATCGAGGGCGCAGCACTCCGCAAGGGGCCGTTGCAATACCTTCGGGTAACCTGTAACGGTGCCGCTTGGGGGCTGTCCTACCGACGGCTGCTCTCCACTGGCGGTGATGACGCGGCGGCGGCATTTGGGCTGTATATCAAACTGCTTGAACTTTCCGGAGCGCAACCAGCACCATTGCGCGGTACCGTGAGGAATCCACAGGGCGAGGCGGCAACACCGGAAGAAATAGCAGAATCAACCGGCTTTCCATTGTCGGTTGTGACCCGTGGGCTTGCGATTCTCAAGACCGCTGGATGGATAACGGAAACGCCCGGAAATCCGGAAAATTCCGGGAAATTACCGGAATTCCGGGAAATTACCGCCAATCAATCAATCAATCAATCAAAACAATCAAACAAGATCTCTTCCGCGAAATCCTTCGCGGGCGATCCCGTTCAACCACAAACCCATGGGGAAAGTGAAGGGAAAGATCCAGATCCTCTTGCGCCGTTCCTGGGCCTTGTCGAATTCTACCCGCACCTGCTCGAATTGATTCGCGAAGCGCACCCGAAGGCGCGATTGCCGAAGGCTGGCAGCGGGGCCGATTTCGAGGCGCGGGCCACGCTGGCAAAACTGGTACGGATTGACGGCTACAAACCCAATGAAATCGTTGCGGCATTGGAATGGGTTTTTGAGTCTGACCATCGCGACGCGCAATTTTGGCGCGCACAAGTGGCCGCTATTCCGCCGTTGCGAAAAGCAGGATCTTCCGGGCTGACCAAATTTGGCGCGATTCACGAGCGCTGGTTGAAAGCAACCGGGGGCAACGGCCATGACAAAAGCGACCCAAACGATTTTTATTCCCGGTTTTCCCCTGCGGATATTCAAGAGTTTGAGGCTGAATACCAAGCGGAAATGGCCAATGCGAACGGGGGCGCGCAATGACGGACACGCCCGAACGCCACGACATTGAACTACTCAAGAATGAATTGGCCGCCGCTGGGGCTATCTTTCATGGCAAAGAATGCCGTTGCCCATTTCACGAAGACCGGCGGGCAAGCGCCGGGGTTTATCTCGACTCGCAAGGCGTGGCGCGGTTCAAGTGCCACGGTTGCGGCGTGGCTGGTGACCTATACGACATTCGCGCGCGCATCCATGGCGTTGACCTTCGCGAGGTTTTGCCAAAATCGGACGGCGGGCCGCGAAACGGCGCAAATAAAAGCGCCACGTTGCCACAGGAGCGGCGATCATCCGTCCGGCAATATGAAACCCTTGCCGAAATCGAACGGGCCGCCACGTCCATTGGGCGCATCGAGGCGCGACACGATTACACGGACGGTTTCGCCGTTTTCCGCATCGTGGGCGCTGATGGCGTGAAAACATTCAGACAAGCGCACCGCGAATACGGAAAATGGCAATGGGGTAAGCCGCGCGGCCTTTTGCCGCTTTACGGGCGGGAACACATTGGCGAAACGGAAGACCCGGTTGTTGTTGTCGAGGGCGAGAAATGCGTTGACGCTCTTTGGAAAATTGGGACTGTCGCGGTAACAAGCGCGATGGGCGCGGGCAAGGCGCACCTGAGCGATTGGACGCCGCTTGATAACCGCGATATCGTGCTTTGGCCGGATAACGATCCGCCTGGCTGTGCCCACATGGACCAAGTGGCCGGGATTTTGAAGACGGCAACACGGCTACGGATTGTCAATGTCGAAATACTTGGCTTGCCGCCGAAGGGCGATGTTGCCGATCTGCTTGAAAAGTGGCGCGACGATCCGCCGGAAACGAAACGCGCGGCCATTTATGAAATCCTTGCAAACGCGAAACCGGTTGTGCCTTCCGGCGGGCTGGCGGCGCTTATCGAAGGTGCAATTGGCGGTACCAGAAAAGCGATTTCATTGCCTTGGGGGCGTTTGTCGAAATTGACCCGCGCGCTGTTGCCGGGGAGTATCACGTTGATTGTGGGGCCGCCCGGCTGTGGAAAAAGTTTTTTGCTGCTGCAGTTGGCGTATGCGCTTCACAAGTCGGGCGTCCCGATTTCGGTTTTTGAACTGGAGGAAGACAAGGCGCACCATCTCCATAGGCTGCTTGCACAGTTGGCTAACGATGCCCGGTTGCTTGACCTGGAGTGGATCGCAGGGAACCCCGAAAATGCGAGGGCGGCGCTGGCGGCGCATCAAGCCGATCTGGACGCGTTCGCGTGCCGCCTTTTCGATGCGCCCGACAAGCAACCCACGCTGACGGACCTTGCGAGGTGGGTTTCCGAACGGGCTGCAGCAGGGAACCGCGTGATCGCGATCGATCCACTTTCCGTGGCCGACATGGGCGGCGAACCGTGGCGCACCGCGCCCGGCTTCATAACCGAGGCAAGCGCCGCCATTCGGAAACATGGCGCAAGTCTGATTTTGACCTATCACCCGCGCAAGGGCGCGGCGGAAACCGGTCTGGTTTCTCTCGACGGTATCGCCGGGGCCGCCAGTTTCACGCGCCTTGTTCAGACTGTCCTTTGGCTTGAACGCCACGCGGATGATCACCGCGCAACCGTACAATCCATTGGCGGGCCGTTCGAGGAAACCGCGAATCGCACCGTTCACATTCTCAAGTCACGCAACGCGCCGGGGCAAGGATGCCGAATCGCATTCCACTTTGACCCGGAAACCCTGACATTCGAGGAACACGGAATCGAGGCATCATATGGAAATTCTCGCAAGAATCAACGCGCTACACAATGAACTTGCCCGCGCGCATTTCGAGGGCGCGGACTTCGCCGCTGTGAGGCTGTGCATCGTGGCTTCCGCCCTTCATGCCCGGCTGGGAATCGAACGGGCGATCCGCCGATGGGCGTGGCAATACCGCGCAATCTGGCTGGCAATCGGTTCCGAACGCCTGCTTCTGGCAATCGTGGATGCCGAAGAACGGGGCCGACGTGGCCGCCGTTCAAGAATTCCTTGCCGCCAAATATGCATCAGATTGCGAGCGGTTCAATCTAAAAAAATACAGACAAACGTGGAAAGAAGGGACTGCTAAGAAATGGGCAAAATAAATTGGAGCGCATGGACCGATCCGGTAACCGTGGCCAAGCGCGCTGGGGGCCGCCGCCATTACCACGCCATACGCCGCCTGAGGGCCGCCGTACGCAGGGCAGAGGTTGCGGACCTGCTCTTGGCCGGGCGAAAGCAAACCGACATTGCCAAAGCCTTGGGCGTCGCGGACTCCACGATATCGCGGGACGTAAAGCGAATATACGCGGACGCCGCAAGGCGGCACATATGCCCGCTTTGCCGAAGGGAATACCACTTGTGCAAGTGACCTTTTCGGGAAAAGGCGAACGCATGCCCGTTACCAACCGTCCCCTTGGTAACAAATAGTGTTGACATTGGCGGTAGCACATGTTACAATATGTACGTTGACAACAGGAGCAACGGACATGAAAGCAATCGGGTATGTGAGAGTAAGCACGGAAGGGCAAGCGGTTGACGGCGTAAGTCTGGACGCGCAACGCGCACGGATCGCGGCATGGTGCGATGCAAACGGCTATGAACTCGCGGCGGTTCATGTGGACGCGGGCATATCCGCCAAACGTGCGGACAATCGCCCAGGACTTCAAGCGGCGCTTGCTGAAGTCTGCAAAGAGCGCGGCGCGCTGGTGGTTTATTCGCTTTCCCGGCTGGCGCGTTCCACGAAGGATGCCATTGGAATATCCGAGCGGCTGGAAAAGGCCGGGGCGGATCTCGTAAGCCTGTCCGAACGCATTGACACGACAAGCGCCGCCGGAAAAATGGTGTTTCGCATGCTGGCGGTTCTTGCGGAATTCGAGCGCGATCTTGTTTCCGAACGCACGACCGCCGCAATGGCGCATCTTCGCCAGCAAAGCAAGCGTGTTTCCCGGCATATGCCCTTCGGTTATGATTTGGCGGCGGACGGTGAAAGTCTGACAGAGAATGCCCGCGAACAGGAGGCCATACGCATGATGCGCGACTTGCGCGCGGACGGCAAGAGTTTGCGCGACATTGCCCGCACGTTGGAATCCCAAGGGATTGTCGCCAAGAACGGCGGCGCTTGGAGCGCCAAGGTAATCAACGGAATCCTTGAAAGAAAGGCGGTGTAAGACATGACAAACGAAATCGGAATCAAGAGATTGGCAAAAACATTGAAGGGCATGAAACCGGAAAGGCTTCGCATGTTGCTGGCAAAGGACAAGGGGATCACGATCCGTCTTTCGGAATCGGATCGGGATGATATGCGGCGCGTTGCCAAGAGTTTGAACCTTACGGTTACGGAATACATTACGAGAATGCACTACCTTGTGAGTGAATCCTTGGAAAGGAAATAACATGGGATACCTTTTCCGCAAGACCGTAACGCGCCCGTTGCCCGAAGGCGCGAAGATTCTACGCCGCAAGGGCGGGCCTGTCGCCCGCTGGAAGGACAAAAACGGCAAGATCCGCGAGGCGCGGGCCACGGACGCCGGGCGCATCGTTCAGGAAACGGGCGTATGGTATGCCCGCCTTCGCGATGCCGATGGAATCATCAGGGAAGTTTCCACCGGATGCCGCGACAAGAGCGCGGCGGCGGCGGTCCTTACGCAATTGGCCGCACGCGTGGAACGCCGCAAGGCCGGGATACTGAGCGCGTCCGAAGACCGGGCCACCGACTTTGCCGGCAAACCGCTGCAGGAACACGTTGACGCCTACATCGCCCGCATGGAATCGCTTGGATTACACAAGACAACGGTCTTCATGCGGCGGCGCTATCTCGAAACGCTGTTTTCCGGTTGCGGATTCAACCGTATCGCGGATCTGTCGCGGGAAAGGGCTGAAACGTGGCTGCGTGGACAAACCGGCATGAGCGCGCGAACATACAACGGCTACGCGGTGGGGCTTGCTGCCTTTGGCAATTGGATGGTATCCGAGGGCCGGATGGTGGCGAATCCCTTCGCCCGCATGCGCAAACGCAACGAACGCGCCGACCCGCGCCGCCCGCGCCGGGCCTTGACGCAGGAAGAGGTTGCCCGCTTGCTCGACGCGGCGGAACGTAGACCACTGGAAGGCAAGTTGCATGCTGGCGGGGGCGCGGTACAATTGAAACCGGAAACCCGCGAAATGCTGGCATTCGAGGGATACGAACGTTCGCTTGTGTATCGGACTTTGGCGCAAACCGGCTTGCGGTGGAATGAACTGCGTTCCATCACCATTGGGCAAGCCGTGCTTGATACCGAACCGCCGCACTTGATCTTGAACGCCGCCAATGAAAAGAACCGCAAAGGGGCTGTAATCGTTTTGCGGGCGGATTTGGCCGCGAGGCTGTCCAAGTACCTTGCCGCCCGGCTGGAACGCCGCAGGAACGATTCTAGGCGGCATGGCGGGGCTTTCCCGATGCGCCTTGAACCTGACGATCCGCTTTTCGACATGCCCGCCAAAGGCACGCGGGAATTCAATAAAGATCTCGTGGCCGCCAAGATCCCCAAGCGCGACGACCGGGGCATGAGTGTTGACATTCACTCGTTGCGACACACGTTTTCATCCGAACTTGCGCGCGCGGGCGTGCCATTGGCAACGGCGGTTGCTCTTATGCGGCACAGCGATCCCAAACTCACGATGCAACGGTACACGCATTTTCAACGGCTTGATCTTGCGGGCGCGTTGGAACAGTTGCCGGACTTTTTGCCCAAGGCGGAAGGAACCGCGCACGAGGCGGCGGCGGGCGAAAATCGCGTTGCACTAAATGTTGCACTTCCTACCGTCAAAAAAGCGCAACATGAGTCAAAATCTGGCAATTACGCCTGCTTATCTACTGATGGGGATGTAGAATACAGTAGCACGAAAACACCCAATAAATACGGCGTTTTTGAGGGTTTGCAGGGAAAAAACGATGGTGGGCGGTGGGTGACTCGAACACCCGACACCCTGCGTGTAAGGCAGGTGCTC
>ERZ795051.3770-NODE-3770-length-14974-cov-5.424492_pt1 | contig 14974 bp, 10 predicted proteins | sample MGYA00375135_ERZ795051 | MGnify/ENA primary metagenome ERZ795051 (study PRJEB30180, sample SAMN05720222) | activated sludge metagenome | isolation source: Anaerobic digester | place: Japan | collected 2015-05-26 ... | reverse complement strand
TCGGAAGGGACATTTTCGGTGAGCGCCCGTAACCCCCAGGGTTGCACCCGGCCCCTGGACTGCGGGCTTCGAAATGGAGAATCAGGGTAAATGTGCGCCCGGGCTTAAGTCGGCGTGGACACGCCTGAAACGTCAAGACCCCGAGGGGATCAACCCACGGGGTCTTGCGTTAAACAAGAACCGCTGAAATCAGCGGATTGAATTTGGCTCCCCAGCGCGGACTCGAACCACGGACATGCTGGTTAACAGCCAGCCGCTCTACCGACTGAGCTACTGGGGAACATGTTTCACTTTCAAATATTTCCCGAACGCAAGTGCAATGGGTGTCCGGAAAAAATTCAGCGGGCTACATATTACAAGTCACAGCAGTTGTCAACCACTTCCATAAAATAATTCACCCTTTCCTCATGCGCCTTTTTGCTGCCAATCCAGCAGCATTCCCGCAACGGCTTCGCCGATCAGCGAGTAAGGGAGCAAAACCTCATTCGCACCGCTGGTCTTCAGATCCTCTGCCTGTTCGGCGGAGTCGGCCGTGACCACAATCAGGGCGTTGGGCGCCAGCATCCGGCACGTTTTGACCAGCGACAAATTGCTCGTGTTTTTGAGCAACATGTCGGGAATGGTGGACAAAATGACTTCGGCGCCGGCCACATGAGCGTGGTCCAGTGTGTCCATGCTGCTGATGTCGCCGAAAACCCCTTTGACATGGCGGTCTTCCAGCTCTTTGAGGACTTCCAGGTTGAAATCGATGACGAGGATTTTTTCCAGCAGATCGGGGGCATCCTCTTCGATTTTTTCAACGATGGCCCGCGCCCCGCGATGATAGCCCAGAAGCACGATGGGGTAATGGTCCTGCCCTTCTTCCGCGGTTTCCCGGGCGGTTTTGGAAGGAAATCCCATCCGGGTCAGCACCTTTTCAAAAGCGAGATACATCGTGTGGTTGCCCTTGATGAAATAGGAGGACAGCACGGAGGTGATGGCCATCGCGTAAATGATGAGAGACATCAAGGACTGCTGGATATGTCCGTAGTGGACGCCCAGGGCCGCCACGACCAGGGAAAATTCGCTGATCTGGGCCAGGTTGAGGCTGGTGATGAAACTGGTGCGGCGTCCGCTGCCGGACAGCTGCAGAATCGGGTAGATGGTCAGAAAACGGGAAAGGATCACAAACAAAACGATGAGAAAGGCCATCGTCAACGTGGCGGCGTCGGGAAACGGAATCTTCATGCCGATGGACAGGAAAAAAAGCGTCAGGAAAAAATCACGCAGCGGCAGGACCTTGGCGGTGACATGCACGCCGTAGGGAAAAGAGGCAATCGCCGCGCCGGCAATCAGGGCGCCCATTTCCATGGACATGCCGATCCAGGAGCCCAGTCCGGCCATAAAGGCGCACCAGGCGATGGACGTGGCGACCACCATTTCCGGTGTTTTGGCGATTTTCGAAAAAATCCAGCGAAGCGCGAACCGGCTGAGCAAAAAGCCGACGGCCAAAAGCAGGACGCCTTTGCCCAGCGCCAGCGCGACCAGGTGGAGCTTCGGATCCATGAAATTGGGCTGCAGCGCCAGAATCAGAATAGCCCACAAATCCTGAAAGATGAGAATGCCCAGGCTGATGCGGCCGGGCAAAGTGTCCAGCTCGAACTTGTCATAGAGCAGCTTCACGACGATGGCCGTGCTGGAGAGCGCGCAGAAGAGCGACAGGTAAAGCGCTTCGATGCGTCCGCCGCCCAGGGGATACCCCAGCAGCACGAAAAATCCCAGGCCGATCAGAACACAGAAAATGAACTGGCCCACGCCGGCATAGATCAGTTTTTTCCCCGAGGAAAGCAGTTTGGCGGGATTGAGTTCCAGGCCGATGATAAACAGCAGAAGAATCAGGCCGATCTCGGAGATGACTTCGATGTTGGCCGGATCGGAAACGAGTTTAAAGCCGATTTGCGGCCCGATCAGCGCTCCGGCAACCAGGTAACCCAGGATGACCGGCTGACGGCAGAGCTGAAAGAGAAAGCCCATTGCCGTCGCCGCCAGAACGGCGATGCCGATTTCAGGCAAAATACTGTGCATGACAGAAATCCTTTCCAGTTGGGCGGCGTCAATCCATCTTCCGCTGTAAGCGGGGCGGCAGACCGATCCGCTCAAAAATCAGCACAGCGCCAGAATCTCCCGAATGATGTCGGGAGTCACGTCGCCGCTTTCGCCCATCTTGGTCAGGCCATGTTCCGTGAGGAGTTCAACCACTCTGTCCACATCGACTTTTTGCACGCCGCAGTCTGCAAGGCGGGTGGGAAGGCCCATCGTCTCGAAAAAAGCCCGCGTCCGGTCAATCGCGGCGTCGATTCGCGACGCCTCTGTGCCGGAGGATATTCCCCATACGCGCTCGCCGTACTGAAGCAGCTTTTGCTTTTTGCCGCCGGCCCGAACCTTCAGCATGGCCGGCACCAGCACAGCCAGCGTCTGCGCATGGTCCAGTCCGTAGAGTACCGTCAATTCATAGCCCGCCCGGTGCGCGGCCCAGTCCTGGGGAACGCCGGCGCCGATCAGACCGTTCAGCCCCAGCGTCGAGGCCCACATCAAATTGGCGCGCACATCGTAATTTTCCGGCTCGACCAGCGCTTTCGGCCCTTCTTCGATCAACAACAGCAAAAGCCCTTCGGCCAGGCGGTCCTGAACTTTTCCCTGCACGGGATAGGTCAGATACTGCTCCAGAACATGCACAAACGTGTCCACCACGCCGTTGGCGGTTTGCCGGGCCGGCAGCGTGTAGGTCTTCGTCGGGTCCAGGACGGCAAAACGGGGAAACAAAAAGTCGTTCATGATGGCGCGCTTCCAGTTTGCGGCCCTGCGCGAAATGATGGCCCGGTTGTTCATTTCCGAACCGCTCGCCGGCAATGTCAGAACCGCGCCCATCGGCAAAGCCTGGCGGATCGCCGCGCCTTTGTTTTCCATCAGAAGATACGGTTCACCGCTGAAGGGGATGGCGGCGGCCATGAACTTGGCTCCGTCAATCACGGAGCCGCCTCCGACGGCCAGCAGAAAATCAATTTTCTTCTCCCGCGCCAGCGCGATCCCGCGCGTCAGCGTGTCGTATTCCGGATTCGGCCCGATCCCCCCAAATTCCGTTACGTCAAAACCCGCCAGAGCGGAGAGAACCTCGTCCAGTACGCCGTATTTTCTGGCGCTTTGCGCGCCGTAAACCATCATCACTCCGGCATCCCGCGGAACTTCGCCGGCGATTTGCGATATGACGTCCCTGCCGAAAATCACCTTTGTGGGATTCTGAAAAGTAAAATCGAGCATATTCATCTCCACCGGATCAAACAAACGCTTTTCACAAATGACCGCCATCGACGAACCTGTTCATAAAAAAGACTCCCCGGCATGTCAACAGAAAAAAATAACCCATGGTTCGATCTGCTCATCATGACATCCTTGCACTTTTCACTCATCGCTCATTGCTCGTCGCTCCTCTTTCCCTTATCTTGACCCCCTTGGTCTTTCGTGCTAGGTAGCCGCTGGCAGACGTGGACCGCGCGGCCGGTTCTGATTTCCTGCCGGCACCTTTAAGGAGGACACTGTGACTTTTCAGGAATTAATCTTCGCGCTGGAGCAATACTGGCATTCTCAGGGCTGCGTCATCCAGCAACCCTATGATATGGAGGTTGGCGCGGGAACGTTTCATCCCGCAACCTGCCTGCGGGCACTCGGCCCGGAACCCTGGAACGTAGCCTACGTTCAGCCTTCCCGTCGGCCGACCGACGGACGCTACGGCGAAAACCCCAACCGCCTGCAGCACTACTACCAGTACCAGGTGATCATGAAGCCGTCGCCGGTCAATATCCAGGAGCTCTACCTTGATTCTCTCAAAAGCTTCGGCATCGACCCCCTCGAGCACGACATCCGTTTCGTGGAAGACGACTGGGAATCCCCGACACTGGGCGCCTGGGGGCTGGGCTGGGAGGTGTGGCTCGACGGCATGGAAATCTCGCAGTTCACCTATTTTCAGCAGGTGGGCGGATTCGACTGCAAGCCGGTCTGCGCCGAGCTGACCTACGGAACGGAACGCATCGCCATGTACATTCAGGGCATCAACAACGTCTACGACCTGCAATGGACCGATACAATCAAGTACGGCGACGTGCACCATAAGGGCGAAGTCGAATTTTCCACCTATAATTTTGAAGTAGCCGACATTCCGATGCTGCGCAGGCTGTTTGACATGTACGAAGAGGAGGCGCTGCGCATCGCCGAAAAAAATCTGCCGCTGCCCGCCTACGATTACTGCCTGAAATGCTCGCACACGTTCAACCTGCTCAACGCCCGCGGCGCGATCAGCGTCGCCGAGCGCACCAGCTACATCGGCCGGGTGCGAAATCTGGCCAGGACGAGCGCGGAGCTGTACATGAAACAGCGGGAAGAACTGGGATACCCTCTTTTAAAGAACCACTAGGAATACTGGAGACACGATGAGCAACGAACTTCTTTTTGAAATCGGCACCGAAGAAATCCCCGCGGGCTTTTTGTCCAAAGCGGTGGCGGACATGGAGGAAATGATCCGCAAAACGCTTTCGGAGAAGCGAATCGCCTTTGAGGGCATCCGCTGCCTGGCCACCCCCCGCCGGCTGGTGCTGCACATTGCGGACCTGGCGCCGAACCAGGCCGACCAGATCGTCGAAAAAATGGGGCCGGCCCGAAAGGCGGCCTTTGATGAAAACGGCCAGCCGACCAAGGCCGCCTTGGGATTCGCCCGGGGACAGGGCCTGGCGGTTTCCGAGCTCGAAACCGTCACGACCGACAAGGGCGAGTATCTGTGCGCCCGAAAAACCATTGCCGGACAGCCGACCGCAGACCTGCTGCCGGACCTCCTCAGAAACTTTCTTTTGTCCATCCCGTTTCGCAAATCCATGCGCTGGGCCGCCTACGATCTGCGTTTTGCCCGGCCCATTCACTGGCTGCTGGCTCTGTACGGCGGCAAGGTCGTGCCGCTGAAGGTGGAAGATATTGAAAGCGGCGACACCTCGCGCGGCCATCGCTTTATGAGTCCGGAGGCTTTTTCCGTCGGGGGTTTCGAAGATTACCTCGCCAAAACCCGGGAGCATTTTGTCATCGCCGATCCCGCTGAACGAAAGAAATTCATTCTCGAAGAAGCGCAAAAAGCGGCCGCCGAAGCCGGGGGGAAACTGTTCTATTCGGAGGACCTCCTGGAAACCGTCACGTATCTCGTGGAATATCCGGTGATCGTTCGCGGCGGTTTTGACCCGAATTATCTGCAGCTCCCCAAGGAAGTCCTGACCACCACCATGATCTCGCACCAGAAGTATTTCCCCGTCGTGGACGAAGCGGGAAAGCTTCTGCCCTGCTTTATTGCCGTCAGCAACACCCGCGCCCGCGATCCGGAAGTGGTCACCCGGGGCAATGAGCGCGTGTTGCAGGCCCGTCTGGCCGACGCCTCGTTTTTCTTTGAAGAGGATAAAAAAATCCCGCTCGAAAATCGTGTGGAATCCCTGAAAAAAGTGGTCTTCCACACCCTGCTGGGGACGTCCCACAAAAAGGTGATGCGCTTCCGCAAGCTGGCGGTCAAAATTGCCGCCAGGGTGAAGCCCGCGGCCAAGAAAAACGTGGACCGCGCCGCACTGCTGGCCAAGGCCGATCTGGAATCGCTCATGGTGGGCGAGTTTTCCGAACTCCAGGGCATCATGGGGCGGGAATACGCGCGCCTGGCCGGCGAAAAGCCGGAAATCGCCGACGCCATTTACGAACATTATCTGCCGATCGTCGCCGGAGGCGATCTGCCGGGCACGGATGAAGGCGCGATCGTCGGCATCGCCGATAAAATGGACACCATCGTCGGCTTCTTCGCCGTGGGCATGCCGCCTTCCGGCACCGCCGATCCCTATGCGCTTCGTCGCCAGGCGCTCGGCGTCATCAACATTATCCTGTCTCGCCGCTACGACCTGAGCCTGAATTTTCTGATCGACGAATGCCTCGCGGCGCTGAAGGATGTTCTAAAGAAGCCGGCCGAAGACGTGAAAAAGGATGTTCTGGAATTTTTCAAAGGCCGTCTGCAGAATCAGCTGATCAGCCAGGGCTACGCTTACGACACGGTGGACGCGGTTCTGGCCGCGGACATCGACCAGCTCGTTCTGGTGATCGAAAAGGTCCAGGCGCTTCAGGCGTTCCGGACCAATCCCGAATTCGAACCCCTCTCCATCGCTTTCAAGCGGATCGACAACATCCTGAAGGATTTCCGCGGCGGGCCGGTGGACGTCAATCTGCTCTCCCAGGATGCGGAAATCAAGCTGTTCGCGAATTTTGAAAACATCGGAACGCGCGTGGAAAAAGGCATCGCCGAAAAGGATTTCACCGCGGCGCTGAACCGACTGGCCGCCCTTCGCTCCCCCGTGGACGCTTTCTTTGACTCCGTCATGGTCATGGACAATGACGAAAAAATCCGCCTCAACCGACTGTCCCTGCTTTCGGCCATTTCGGCGCTGTTTCATCAGATCGCCGATTTTTCGAAAATCGTCACCGCCGGATGACCCGCTTGCCGCAAAATTCGCCGGATTGACATTCCCCTCGGGGCTTGCTAGGATGTCTTTGATTTTTATGAACAAAAACAAAAATGGAGAAATAACCGGATGATGACGAAGGCGAAACCCACCATCGAGGTGAGCCTGGAGGAAAGACTGCGTCTGCAGAAAAAGCTTCAGGACATCACCAACCGCATCCACGCCGCACAGAATATTGCACAAATTCTGATCGACCTGAAAGACGGCATCCTGAATCTGTTTGACGCCTACTCCATCACGCTGTACGTTGTCGACAAACCGCACAATGAAATCTATTCCATGTTCCTGGCGGGGTCTCAACTCAAGGAAATCCGCGTTCCGATCAACAATCACAGCATCGCCGGCTATGTGGCCAATACGTTCAACATCGTCAACATCGCCAACGCATACGATCAGGCGGAGCTCAAGGCCATCGACCCCGAGCTGACCTTTGACGCGAGCTGGGATAAAAAGTCCGGATTCCGGACCAAGCAGATTCTCGCCGCCCCGATTTTCTACAAGGATCAGCTCATGGGTGTGATTCAAATCCTCAACAAAAAGCGGGGAGACACCAAATTCACCGAGGAAGACATCGGCTTGGTCATGGAGATCGTCGAGGTTCTGGGCGTTGCCTTTTACAACCAGCAGCGCTTCCAGCGCCGCCGCAAAACGCGGTTCGATTTTCTGCTGACCCGCAATATGCTCAAGGAAGACGAGTTGGAAGCCGCCTGGGGAGAGGCCCGCGAGCAGAAGGAATCCATCGAGCGGTATCTGATGAACAAATACAAAATCTCCAAAGACGACATCGGCCACTCCTTTGAAGAGTTTTACCGCTGCCGGTTCATTCAGTACAACGATAAAACCGTCATCCCCGGCGATTTGATCGCCAACCTGAAGAAGGACTACCTCCAGCGCGAGCTGTGGGTGCCGCTGGAAAAAATCGACGGCAACATCCACGTGATTGTCGACGATCCGAACAACATCATCAAAAGAGACGCGATTGAAAATCTGCTGAAAACCAAAAAAGTGAAATACGACGTCGCGCTGGCGGAGGACATCCTGAAATACATCAACCTGTTCTTCAGCTCCAGCGACGACGAGCATTCCTTTACGGAAATCCTGGGCAAGATGGATGAAGAAAGCGCGGGTGCCGAAGAGGAGGATGGCGGAGACGTCGTCGCGGAAACCGACAGCGTCATCATGCAGCTCGTCAATAAAATCATCAACGACGCCTCCACCCGCCGGGCATCCGATATTCACATCGAACCCAACGTCGGCAAGAAGAACGTGGAAATCCGGTTCCGCGTCGACGGCGACTGCGCGATCTATCAGACCGTTCCCTTCAGCTACCGGTCCGCCATCATCTCGCGCGTCAAAATCATGTCCAACCTGGACATCACGGAAAAACGAAAGCCCCAGGACGGAAAAATCAAGTTCCGGCGCCCATCCGGCGACGAACTGGAGCTGCGCGTCGCCACCATTCCCACCCAAGGCGGCGTGGAAGACATCGTCATGCGCCTGCTGGCCAAGAGCGACACGCTCCTGCCGCTGGAATCCATGGGGCTGCTCAAACGCAATTATGAGGAAATGATCAACATCATCAACAAGCCCTACGGCATGATTCTGGTCGTCGGTCCGACCGGCTCCGGTAAAACCACCACGTTGCACGCGGCGCTCCACGTCATCAACCGCCCGGACCGGAAGATCTGGACCGCTGAAGACCCGGTGGAAATCACGCAATACGGGCTCCGCCAGGTTCAGGTGCAGCCCAAGATCGGCTTTGACTTCGCAGCCGCCATGCGGGCGTTTCTGCGCGCCGACCCGGACGTGATCATGGTGGGCGAAATGCGCGATTTTGAAACGGCCAAGACGGGCGTCGAAGCTTCTCTGACCGGCCATCTGGTCTTCAGCACGCTGCACACCAACAGCGCCCCGGAAACCATTGTCCGTCTCCTGGACATGGGCATCGACCCGCTGAACTTCGCGGACGCCCTCCTGGGCATTCTCGCCCAACGCCTGGTGCGCACGCTGTGCAAGAACTGCAAAGAGCAGTATCATCCGACACAGGAGGAATTCGACGAAATCGTGGAGAGCTACGGCCGGGAAGACTTCGCCAAACTGGGCGTTTCCTATACCGATGACCTCACGCTCTACCGCGCCAAAGGATGCGACGCCTGCGACAAAACCGGCTACAAGGGCCGAATGGGCATTCATGAGCTGGTCGTGGCCACCGACCCCATCAAGAAACTGGTGCAAAAACATGAGACGGTTGAAGTCATCCGCGCCAAATCCATGGCCGAGGGGATGACCACGCTGCTTCAGGACGGAATCCAGAAAGTGCTGCAGGGCATTACGGATTTCAACCAGGTCCGCCGGGTCTGCATCAAGTAAGCGCAAAACGATCCCGTGTCGATAAAAAAAGGGTGGAACGCAAAACGGCTTCCACCCTTTTGTTGATTTCGGTCCGCAAAAATTATACTTTCCCCGCAAAATCCTTTCCAAACGCCAACGCCCGCGCGAGCGCTTCCTCTTCCGGCTGCCACATGGCTTTGAAGCCGTCGCCGATCACTTCAAACCCGGCTTTGGACAGATGATCGGTTAAAATCTTCACGCTCTCGCCGCTCCAGCCGTAGCAGCCGAAGGCCGCCGCTTTCTTGTTTTTGAACTTCAGCCCCGCGATCATTTCGACGAGCGCGGACATGGCGTTGAGAATGCCCTTGTTGATCGTGGGCGACCCGAGCAGGATCGCCTTGGACTTGAAGACTTCGGTCACCACGTCGTTGATGTCGCGGCGGGAGATATTGAAAAGCTTCACCGTCACCTGACGGTCGGCCTGTTTGATTCCTTTGGCAATGTGTTCGGCGAGCATTCTCGTTCCGTCCCACATCGTGTCGTAAATGATCGAGATCTGGTTTTCCTGATAGTCCGCCGCCCATTGCAGGTATTTCTGCGCGATCTGCAGCGGGTTGTCGCGCCAGATGACGCCGTGGCTGGGGCAGATGAATTTCACCGGCAGGTTGAGCCCCACCACTTCATGAATCTTCTTCGTCACCAGCGGCGAAAAGGGGGTGAGGATGTTGGCGTAATATTTGGTTGCTTCTTCAAAAAGTTCGGACGGCTCGACGAGATCGTTGAACATGTGCTCCGTGGCGATATGCTGGCCGAAGGCGTCGTTGGAAAACAGGATCGCGTCGCCGGTGAGGTACTCCATCATGGAATCCGGCCAGTGGAGCATCATGGCTTCCACGAAAATCAGCTCCTTTTTACCCAGCGACAGCTTGTCGCCGGTTTTCACCACCTGGAAGTTCCAGTCCTTGTGATAGTGGCCCTTGATGGATTTCAGTCCGTTGGCCGTGCAGTACACGGGCTTGTCGGGAATTCGGTGCATCAGAAGCGGCAGGGCGCCGGAATGGTCCATTTCCGCATGGTTGGCAATCACGTAGTCAATTTGGTCGAGGTCGATCTCTTTGGCCAGATTGTTGACGAATTCCTTCGCAAAAGGCGACCAGACCGTGTCGATGAGCGCGGTCTTTTCGTCTCTTACCAGATACGCGTTGTAGGACGAGCCGCGATGCGTGGAGTATTCCTCGCCGTGAAACTTGCGCAGCTCCCAGTCGATTTTCCCCACCCAATCCACACCCGGCGTAATCTCGAATTTCATAAGACACCTCCTTTTTTTATTTTATCATGACCAGCAGCATCTTAAAGCGGGTCATCGCCTTGAGCGCATGCGGTTTGTGCGACGGCATGAGAATCATCTCCCCCTCACCCACCGGGTGAGGCTTTTGATCAATGATAATTTCCGCTTTGCCTTCCAGGAGATAGACCAGCGCATCAAAAGGGGCCGTGTGCTCGCTTAATCCCTCGCCGGCATCAAAGGCAAAAACCGTCATGGTTCCGGAAGGTTTCCGAATAATTTCCCTGCTCACGACGGAGTGTTCCTGATAGGAAACCAGTTCCGAAGGATGAAACGCCCCCGTCAGATCCGCAATTTTGGCCAAATTTTCAGTCATTTTGATCCCTCCCCGTTTTGTTCAGCAATCTTATCAGGGTTGTCTTCAATTTTGTAGTTTTATAACCTGTCCGGACAACAATGTATTTGACTTAAGTCAAAAATTGTTATTTTAATCGCCCGGCGAAAGTTTGGCGTCAACCGCATCGACTCCCGGTCAAGGGAGGTTTGTTACGGTTTAAATTTCTTGAGAAAAGAGCTTAATGCTGGTATGAACAGGCCAGCATTAAGAAAATTTATTTTAAGGATGGTTGCCTATGTTAAACCCCAACTTTAGTTCCGGCCCCTGCAGCAAGAGGCCAGCGTGGAGCATCGACGCGCTGAAAGACGCGCCCGTCGGCCGCTCACACCGTTCCGCGCTGGGAAAAGAACGGATTGTCAAAGCCATGAACGAAACGCGCAAAGTTCTGAACATCCCGGCGGATTACCTGGTGGGCATTCTTCCGGCTTCCGATACCGGCGCTTTCGAATGCGCCATGTGGTCCCTTTTGGGTCCCAAACCGGTTACCGTGCTGGTCTGGGAGAGCTTCTCCAACGGTTGGGCGACGGACGTCAACAAGCAGCTGAAACTCAAACCCAACGTCGTGAAAGTCGACTACGGCAAACTTCCGGACCTCTCCAAAGTGGACTGGAAAACCGATGTGGTCTTCGTCGCCAACGGCACCACCAGCGGCGTGAAAATTCCCAACTGGGACTGGATTCCGGCCGACCGTGAAGGACTTTCGCTTTGCGACGCCACCAGCTATGCGTTTGCCAACCAGATCGACTGGAGCAAGATCGACGTGCTCACTTACTCCTGGCAGAAGTGCCTGGGCGGTGAAGCCGCGCACGGCATGATGATTCTGAGCCCGAAAGCCGTCGAGCGCCTCAATTCCTATGATCCGCCCTGGCCGATGCCGAAAATTTTCCGCCTCAAAAAAGACGGCAAAATCAACAAGGCCATCTTTGAAGGAGACGTCATCAACACGCCTTCCATGCTTTGCGTGGAGGACTATCTGGACGCCCTGGATTGGGCGGGGAAGATCGGTCTGGACGGTTTGGTCAAGAGAAGCGACGCCAACCTGAAAATCGTGGCCGACTGGGTGGCCAAAACGGACTGGATTGAATTCCTCGCGGAAGATCCCCAGACCCGTTCGAACACATCCGTTTGCCTGTCCGTGACGCATCCGAAAGTCGCGGCGATGGATGCGGACGCGAAAAGCAAGTTTCTGAAGAGCATTTCCTCGGAGCTGAGCAAGAAAAATATCGCTCATGACATCAACTCCTACAAGGAAGCGCCGGCCGGTTATCGCTTCTGGTGCGGTCCGACCATTGAAGAAGCGGACTTAAAAACGGCGCTGGCCGAGCTGGAAAAAGTCTTCACCGAGAAGGTCAAAAGCCTGTAAATACGATATGAAACGTGTATTAGTCAGCGATTCCATGGCGCCTGAAGTCGCGGCCATTCTGGGCAACACGCCGGGCATCAAGGTGGATGTCAAGACCGGCATGAAGCCCGACGAGCTGAAAACGGTCATCAGGGACTACGACGCCCTGATCGTCCGCTCGTCGACGAAAGTAACGGCCGATATCATCGAAGCGGCCGCGAAGCTTTCCGCCATCGGCCGGGCCGGCGCAGGGGTGGACAACATCGACATCGCCGCGGCCAGCAAACGCGGCATCGTCGTGATGAACACGCCCGGCGGCAACACCGTCACCACCGCCGAGCATGCCGTCGCGATGATGGTATCCCTGGCGCGCAGGATTCCGCAGGCCACCGCCTCGATGAAAGCGGGCCGCTGGGAAAAAAGCAGGTTCATGGGCAATGAATACTGCAATAAAACCCTGGGGGTGATCGGACTGGGCAGGGTCGGCGCCGTGGTGGCCGACCGCGCCATCGGACTGAAGATGAACGTCATCGCCCATGATCCGTTTATTTCTCCGGAAGTGGCGCAGCAGATGGGCGTGAATATGGTGAGCCTGGACGAGCTGTACGCCAATTCCGACTTCATCACCGTCCACTGCCCGCTCTCCAAAGAAACGCGGAATCTGGTCAACGAATCGGCGTTCGCAAAAATGAAAAAGGGCGTTTTCCTGATTCACTGCGCCCGCGGCGGCATCGTCAACGAAAAGGCGCTCTGCGACGCTCTGAAATCCGGAAAAGTTTCGGGCGCCGCCATCGACGTGTTCGAAGAAGAGCCGACCAAAAACATGGAGCTCATCGGACTGGACAACGTAATCTGCACGCCGCATCTGGGCGCGTCCACCGATGAAGCGCAGACCAACGTGGCCATCGCCATCGCCCACCAGATCGCCGCCTACTTCACCACCGGTGAAATCAAGGGAGCGGTCAACTTTCCGTCGGTGAGCGCGGACGTCATGGCCGGAATTCGTCCCTACCTGGATCTGGCGGAAAAGCTGGGCACCTTTCAGGCCCAGCTGCTCACAGGCGCCCTTCAGGAAGTCACGCTGGAATACAGCGGGGAAATCCTCAACCACAATGTCGCCCCGATCACCGTGTCCCTGATCAAAGGACTGCTGGATCCGATTCTGACGGAAACCGTCAATTACATCAACGCGCCGGTTCTCGCCAAAGAAAGAGGCATCCGGATTATTGAAGTGAAAAACTCGGAAACCAGAGATTACACCAACCTGATTGCCCTGACCGTCCGGACCTCCAAAGAGACCAGCCGGACGTCGGGCGCGGTTTTCGGCAAAAACGATCCGAGAATCGTCCGGATCAATGAATTTTCCGTGGAAATCGCCCCGGAGGGTTACCTGCTGGCTGTCTCCAACAAAGACCTGCCGGGCGTCATCGGCAATCTGGGAACCACACTGGGCAACCACAACGTCAATATTGCCCGTCTGCATCTGAGCCGGGATGTACAGTCGAAGAAAGCGCTGGTCGTTCTGAACACGGATTCACCGGTCGGGCCGGACATTCTGGACAAACTACGGAAATTGCCGCATGTCGTTTCCATCACACCGATCAAGATGTAGGAAAGAAAAAATCTCATGGCCAATGTTGCGATTGTCGGCACCCAGTGGGGGGATGAAGGAAAAGGAAAGATTGTCGATCTCTATACGCTCGAAGCGGATGTGGTCGCCCGGTTCCAGGGCGGCAACAACGCCGGGCACACGATCGTGGTGAAAGGCAAGACCACCATTCTCCACCTGATTCCCTCCGGCATTCTGCACGATCATAAAATCTGCATTATCGGCAACGGCGTGGTCTTCGATCCGAAGGTTTTCCTTCAGGAGCTGAAGGAATTGAACGAAGGGGGACTATTGCCCCCTTCCACCAAACTCTACGTCAGCGAAAAGACGCACGTCATCATGCCCTATCACCGCAGTCTGGATCAGGCGCGCGAGGCCCGCAATTCCGGAAAAAAAATCGGCACCACGGGTCGCGGCATCGGACCGGCTTATGAAGACAAGGTCGCCCGCACGGGCATCCGCGTGGGCGACCTCTACGAACCCGGCCTGCTTTTGGAAAAAGTGCGCCACAGCCTGGAAGAGAAAAACTTCCTGTTCAAAAACTTTTACGGTATGGAACCGCTGGATCCCCAGGCCGTCGCGGACGAATACCTGGATTATGCGGAAAAAATCAAGCCCTATGTCGCCGACACGTCTCTGCTTTTGGCCGAAGAAATCCGAAAGGGGAAAAAGATCCTTTTTGAAGGCGCGCAGGGGTGTCATCTGGATGTCGATCATGGCACCTACCCTTACGTCACCTCTTCCAACACGGTCTCCGGAAACGCCGCCTGCGGAAGCGGGATCGGCCCCGGCTTCATTTCCACGGTGGTGGGAATCTGCAAAGCCTATACGACACGGGTCGGAGAAGGTCCCTTCCCTACGGAGCTGAAAGACGCAATCGGAGATCACCTGCAGAAAGTCGGGCAGGAATTCGGCGCGACCACCGGCCGCAAGAGGCGGTGCGGCTGGCTGGACATGGTTCTGGTTCGGCAGGCCGTACGGGTTTCCGGCATCTCCACGCTGGCCATCACCAAGCTGGATGTTCTGACCGGGCTTCCTAAAATCAAAATCTGCGTCGGTTATAAAACCGCCGAGGGCGAATGCCGCGTAGCGGTCCCCGCCAGCCTGAAACGCTTTTCAACCTGCGAACCGATGTACGAGGAATTCGACGGCTGGACGGAAAACATCGCAAGCGCGCAGAGCATCGGCGAACTCCCCGCAAACGCACAGAAATACCTGCGGCGGCTGAAAGAATTATCCGGCGCAGGCATCGCCCTGGTTTCCGTGGGCGCGGGCCGCGAGGAAACCATCCAACTGGAAAATCCCTTTGATCATTGAAGACATCCAGTTTCTTCTTGACAGGCCCCCGATGAGTTGCTAGAGACCCTTGTTCTTTTCAAAATGATCAGATGTGGGCCGTTAGCTCAGAGGTAGAGCAGCGGACTTTTAATCCGTTGGCCGCGGG
>ERZ795051.3763-NODE-3763-length-15000-cov-8.585748_pt1 | contig 15000 bp, 11 predicted proteins | sample MGYA00375135_ERZ795051 | MGnify/ENA primary metagenome ERZ795051 (study PRJEB30180, sample SAMN05720222) | activated sludge metagenome | isolation source: Anaerobic digester | place: Japan | collected 2015-05-26 ... | reverse complement strand
AATAACTGCGAAATGGTTTCGTGATTTTGATTTGCCACCAACCGACACGAAACTTTGGCATACGCTTTTGACGGCAATACGGTTTTACTGCCTTCGCCTGTGTAACCGCCCCAAATACCGCATATATCAAACGACGGGCGACAACTGTTGCGTTCCAATGTGCTGTAACCAATTTCGCCTTGTACCGCATCAACGCCAATATTTTGCATATATTTTCCCAAATCGAACGGAATTTTAGCAATCATGTCGCGCTCTGCTTGTGGCACGGGTAAAACATCATCGTAAAAATGAGGAATAGTGATGCGTCCATTGCTGTCTATCACTTTGGCTAACAGCTCACAAAGCGTATTAATCGGATTAGCCACAGCTCCGCCAAAGTGCCCTGAATGTAAATCGCGATTAGGTCCGGTAACTTCAATTTCCCAATAAGCCAAACCGCGTAAACCTGTCGTTAAACTCGGTGTGTCGGTGCCCAACATGCTGGTGTCGGAAACAAGTATTATATCGGCTTTTAGCAGTTCTTTATGTTCTGTGCAAAACGCTTCTAATGAGGGTGAACCAATCTCTTCTTCGCCTTCGAAAAGGAACTTTACATTACAGTTTAATAAATCGTTTTTAACTAAATATTCAAATGCTTTCACCTGAATAAACGATTGTCCTTTGTCGTCGTCAACGCCTCGTCCCCATATACGATTATCTCTGATAACGGGTTCAAACGGATTGGAATTCCACAGTTCGAGCGGTTCGGCAGGCATTACGTCATAGTGTGCGTAAACAAGTACGGTTTTGAAGTTTGGATTTACCAATTTTTCGCCATACACCACCGGATTGCCTTTGGTGGGCATAATGTTTACATTATCGGCACCGGCTTCAAGAAGCAATGCTTGCCAACGTTCAGCGCAACGCATCATATCTGCTTTATGCTCTGCTTTTGCGCTAATACTTGGGATACGAATTAAAGAAAAAAGCTCTTCTAAAAAACGGCTTTCGTTTTCGGAAATATAGGTCAAAACAGCCATCAACTCACCAATTCTAATTTTGCGCACAAAGATACGTTTTTTTTGCCGTATGCGAAAGAGCAACACAAAAAAAAGTACGGACTTTTGCCCGTACTTTTTTATAAATTCAACTATACCTGTTTTATTTTACCGTGATGGTTTTTCCCAGCGTATAGGTGTGTTTCATTAACTTTTTATCCTTTTTTTCTTGTTTGTTAATAACCTTTTGGGGTGCCTTTGGACCACCGTCAACAAGTACCGAATAGATGGGTTCATTTTTAGTGTTCACGTACCTATATTCTATTTTTCCGCTAACATCTTCTTTGCTAATCAATGTCACACCATTGTGGAAAAATCCTATTTCAGGCTCATAATCGCCTAAACCGAATTTCACGTTACCCTTTTTGTCAATAACGCTCCACGTTGTGCCCGAAGCGACAAACGCCAAGCCTTCCCAAAAATCGGTACAGTCGTCATACATCGTCTGAATTTTCATATTGCCTTTAGTATCGATATAACCCCATTTGTCGTTTAATTCTACAGAAGCTAAGCCTTCCGAAAAGTTACCAACCCAATCATAAAGCGGTTGAATGGCTACATTTCCTTTTTTATCAATAAAGCCTTCTTTTGTACCCGAAGCAAAAGGAGCTAAATTTTCTGAGAATGACCACACCATATCCCACGTGGGGAAACTGGCATCGATGGCAATTTTGCCTGTTTTGTCAATAAAACCGTATTTATAATCACCCGCTTTACCGGTACGATAACGTGCCAATTCGCAACTAAAATCAGCTAATTCATCCCATTGTGCCTGCACAATTATCTTGCCTGATTTGTCAATAGCGCCATATTTACCATCGGAATTGACAAAGATTGCCGCACCATTGGAGAAATCATACACATTCTCGTAAATAGGCGCAATGGCTAACTTGCCCGACGGGTCTCTAAATCCCCAATTGGAGCCTTCTGCCATCTGCCCTAAAGACATATCTTCCCAGAATGGATTCACCCAGGCGTTCGAAGGTATAGTGATTTTTGTATCACCTTTGGCATTAATAAACGAAAAAGTGAAATCGGTAGTACCCTCTTTTAGTACACGACCCAGTCCACTTGAAAATAGTGCTGCATCGTCGTAGATACAAGGTACTACAAATGTACCTTTGATATTGATATAGCCACATTTTCCATCGGAATTAAAAGCGGGCCACACCTTAGTTCCATCGGTCATTTGAGTGTTTGGCTCGCACGACACAAAAGCGGTTGCACACAAAGCTAAAACCGCTACATACAAAAAAGATTTTTTCATAAATAATAAATTTATTGTTAATTTTTCCCTACTCTTTGAAGGATTTTCGGGATACTCCTTTTTATTTTTATACTGATAAGATGCAAAAAGAGACTTTTACGTTGCATCAAAAATTGTTTTTCAATATATTTCTTTGCAAATATACAATAAAAAATGTTATTTCAAAACAAAAAGCATCTTTTTGTTCGTTATCGCACCAATATTGCCGGGATACACGAAAAAAAGCATCTGCAACTGCATAAAAAAAATGGTTCTGAAATACCACAAAAAAGCCATTCCCAATTTAACATTTAGAAATGGCTTAGCAAAATTTCAGTCGGCTTACACCAAAGAGTTAATTTTGTCCTCCAAAACTTTTTTTTGCGTTGCTCCGACAAATTTATCGGGTAACAATTCGCCGTTTTTAAAAAACAAAATGGTGGGCACACTACGAATAGCATACAGTTCGGTAGCATCGGGACACTCTTCCACATCGGCATTGCCGATAAATGCTTTTCCGGCATAAGCCGTTGCCAATTCGTCAATAATAGGAGCCATCATACGGCAAGGACCGCACCATGTTGCCCCAAATTCGATAACCGCCAGCGCATTTTGAGCGATAACATCATTAAAATTGGAATCCGTAATTTTTTCAGACATAATTTTTTATAGTTAAATTGTTACAATATTTTTTTTTTCTGTTAATTCACTTGCAAATATACAATATATCCGCTAACTAAAAAAGCATTGTTGATAAATAAATTGCACTTTATCGAAAATGCTTGTGTCTAAACTATTTAAGAAAATAGGTACTAAAAAAGCGTCTGTTGTCAGACGCTTTTAGTTTACGGAATTTAATCTGTATTTTTACATCATTCCGCCCATTCCGCCGCCCATGGGAGGCATAGCCGGCATCGGGTTTTCTTCTTTTTTCTCTACAATTACGCATTCGGTAGTCAAGAACATACCTGCAATCGACGCGGCATTTTCCAATGCAATGCGCGCAACTTTAGCAGGGTCAACCACACCGGCAGCTTGCATATTTTCGTAGGTATCGGTACGAGCGTTGTAACCGAAATCGCCTTTACCCTCGCGCACTTTTTGCACAATAACTGCGCCTTCCTTACCTGCATTGGTAACAATTTGACGCAACGGTTCTTCAATGGCGCGTTTCACAATTTCGATGCCGGTTTGCTCATCGTCGTTAGCACCTTTCAGTTTTTCCAAAGCAGCTTGAGCGCGAATGTAAGTAACACCGCCACCGGGAACTATGCCCTCTTCGATAGCGGCACGCGTTGCGCTTAAAGCGTCATCTACGCGGTCTTTCTTTTCTTTCATCTCCACTTCCGAAGCCGCACCTACATAGAGTACAGCAACGCCTCCTGACAATTTTGCCAAACGCTCTTGAAGTTTTTCGCGGTCGTAGTCGCTGGTCGTGTTGGCAATTTGACTCTTAATTTGGGCAATACGAGCAGCAATGTTTTCTTTTTTGCCGGCTCCATTAACGATGATAGTATCGTCCTTATTGACGGTAATTTTTTCGGCTGTACCAAGCATTTCCAACGTTGCATTTTCGAGTTTGATGCCTTTTTCTTCGGAAATAACAGTACCGCCTGTAAGAATGGCAATGTCTTCCAACATCTCTTTGCGACGGTCGCCAAAGCCCGGAGCTTTTACGGCACAAATCTTCAGTTGAGCACGCAAGCGATTGACAACCAAAGTAGTAAGTGCTTCACTGTCCACATCTTCGGCAATAATCAACAACGGACGTCCGCTTTGTACGGCAGGTTCCAAAATGGGGAGCAATTCTTTGAGGTTGGAAATTTTCTTGTCGTAGATAAGAACGTACGGTTTTTCCTGTTCCACTTCCATTTTTTCCGTATTGGTTACGAAATAGGGCGAAATGTAGCCACGGTCGAACTGCATTCCTTCCACAATATCAATAGTCGTGTCGGTGCCTTTGGCTTCTTCTATGGTAATAACACCATCTTTGGAAACTTTGCGCATAGCATCGGCAATGAGTTTTCCTATTTCAGCATCGTTATTTGCCGAAACGGTTGCCACTTGTTCAATTTTATCGTAGTTGTCGCCTACCACTTCGGACTGCGCTTTGATGCTTTCCACCACTTGGGCTACAGCTTTATCAATACCGCGTTTCAAATCCATAGGATTAGCGCCGGCGGTAACATTTTTCAAACCAACGCTAACGATGGATTGTGCCAATACGGTAGCAGTAGTTGTACCGTCACCGGCTTGGTCGCCTGTTTTCGAAGCAACTTCTTTCACCAACTGTGCGCCAAGGTTCTGCTTGGCATCTTCCAATTCAATTTCCTTTGCCACCGTTACACCATCTTTTGTAATGTGCGGTGAGCCAAATTTTTTCTCTATTACAACGTTGCGACCTTTAGGTCCAAGCGTTATTTTTACGGCATTTGCCAATTCGTCCACGCCTTTTTTCAACTGGTCGCGGGCTTCGATATTAAATAAAATTTCTTTTGACATATTCTTTAAAATTTACAATTTAACTTTGTGTTTACTTTTTTAGATAATTGCTAAAACGTCGCTTTGACGCATAATCAGGTATTTTTCACCATCAAGTTCCAATTCGGTGCCGGCATATTTACCGTACAACACTTTGTCGCCGGCTTTGAGCACCATCGCTTCATCTTTAGTGCCGTTGCCCACGGCGATAACTTTGCCTTTCAAGGGTTTTTCTTTGGCAGAATCAGGAATAATGATACCGCCGATTGTCTTTTCTTCCGCAGCCGCAGGCTCTATTAGCACTCGGTCTGCCAATGGTTTAATGTTCATAATTGCAAAAAATTTATTGGTTGTTAATAATTTGATAAAATAATATGGTCAATTTTTTGCGACCGCCTATAATCTATCATTTTTCGTACCAATGACCAATTACAGACAAAATGTCAGTTAAAACAGACAAATAAGTCGCTGTGCTTGCTCGCTATTGATGTAGTTTGGCACTAAAACCGCTTGACGTAAATCGTTTTCGTCGAAAGTTTTGTTGAACAACTCTTTACAACAAGCTATTTGAGCCTCAGCTGAATCTGCTTTATGGCACAAGGTTTCCAGCCCGCTACCGGTCAGCATATCAGAGTTGGCAATTACAAACCGACCGGCAAATAATGCATGAAGTAATTTTAATTTTAATCCCGTATTTTGATGTGTTATCAAAATGTTTATTTGCGCCTCTCGAATTAATTTGTCCATCGCTTGTTTTGTTGGCGATGCAACAAGTTTGACATTGGGATATTTTTGAATAAATTTTTGCAGCGACGGCTTAGGATTTAAGCCTGCTACAACACAAGGAAAATTTAATTTTGAAAAAACATAACGGCACAAATAGCGCACAGCTTGCTCATTTTCAGATAATTGCAAATTGCCGTGATACAATATGTATTGACCACGACCTGTTGGTAAGTTCAATGTTTCGTGCTGATGAAAGCACGGGAAAAAATAAACGGATTTCTTTGGAAATTTTAATTGAAAATGAGCCTGTTCTTTCGTAGATAGAGCCAAAATGGCATCGGCATGACACAAAACAGACTCATATTTAGCCAATTTCAATGCTTCTATTGCGTAATAGGCTTTTTTGATGATATTTTTGGTCGCTTTTGCCAATCCGAAATAATAGGCGTGTTCGACATTGTGCGGGCGCACTAATTTTATGCGAGATTTCAAACGCACATCATCCAAAAAACCGCAACACATAAGACCTTCGAACAAAATCGGATGCTCATCGTTCAACAAATTACGCAACAAATCGGTATTTTGCCGACTGACAACCGTATAAGGGCGCAAATGAAATTGTGCCCGCAGCGACGTATCGCGTTTGTAATAATGAACTTTTTCGCAATAGTTGTTTAATTCATCGTTGTGGGGACGCGCATAATCGAAGCAATGCAACGTAATAGCCACGCCCTGTTCGTGCAAAGCTTTGAGGCGATAAAAAACATCAATGGCGCCACCGTAATTGGCAGGCAGCGGAATATCGAAAGCAATTATATGTAAATGTTTCATTTTGCTGTCAATTTTTCAAAAATTTGGACAAATTGCTTGGCTTGCGTCTGCCGCGAAAATTTTGCTTTTTCTGCCAAATTGACATTTTGGCGCGTAAAACCATTTTTCTGCCATTCAGCCTGTTTTTCGAGAATAAATTGCTTGACTTGTTCAACTGTCGTTGCCGCCAAACCTGCATTTGTCTGCTTAATAACTTCAGCCAAACACTCTTCGTCGCTACGCACGCAAAGCACCGGTTTTTCTACGCCAAGAGCTTCGAAAAACTTAGTGGTCATTATTCCGTGAGGACCTTTTTCGGTAGCTTTGTTCGTCAGCACCACAACCACCGAGCTGCGTTGCAAAAGAGCAACTACATCATTCGACGGGACATAGCCGCTGATGCGAGTAATCGATTCCAAACCGTATTGTCGCGTCAATTGTCGCATCATTTCAAACGAAGTTTGATCGATATACCAATTTAGACGAACGCACTTTGCATCAATAAGCCCGTCATTCAGCAATTCAGAAAGTGCACGCAACAGCAAATAAGGATTGCGCAAAGCCAAATCGTAAAGTTTGCCGGTATAGGTTATCTCAAACAAGTCGTTAGGTGTATCCAACGGCACAAATTTCTCATCATATCCGTTAAAAATCAGCGAAGTATTTGGATTAATGCGTTTCAAAAATTGTACGTGCCACGGCGAAACTGAAATAACGGCATTTGCGCATTTCAACACAGCATTGCGCTTGCGAATATTTTTTTTGGTTATCCACGATGCCAAACAGCGATGCAACCATTGCGGACGAATGGTATGCTCAAAATAGCTGTAATCCGTCCATTGTTCAGCAATATCGCGCAAATCCGCCACCAACGGTTTATGGTACTTTTGTGCCAAATAATTTGCCGTTAGCAACGGAAACAAATTGAACGTGGAACACAAAATAACATCTGAATCGGAAACGGAAATACGCCGTTCCACTTCACGACGAAAATAGCATTCCTTATAGTCGAAAAACAGATTGGCAAATTGTTTCCAAATCCATTCAAATCGGCTCTTATTTTCTTGATAATAAGGAATTTCCACTAATTCAAAATCGTCGGTTTGAAAATCGTTTCGAGGCACTTTTTCGGTTACAACAAGCGGTTGCCAACCCAATTTTTTCAAATGTTTGCTCAGAAACCTTATGCGTGGCGCATAGAGTGGCGGTGTAAAAGGGTCACAGATAATCAAAATGCGTTTCATGATGCCAAAAAGTTGATGATTTGCGCATAAAGTTCTTTGTGATAGGCTTTACGGTCAGATATGACGGTGTTGTGCCACAACAACACTACTTCTCCGCCGTGACGTTTTACCTGCAACAACAATTTCCGCACGCAGTCCCATGCTTGTTCATAATTCAGTGCCATGTAATTTTCATTGCTGAGCGTACAGTCCATAACGGTAAGCGGATGTAACGTCAATTCTGTTACACGCTTTGTAATCGGATTTATCCATTTTACAGGACGGCAAGTACCAAGGCGAAAACCTGCCACATCGGCATAACCCAATGTGTAATCGTCAGTAATACCCGCAGCAAGCAACATATCCATATCTTCGGGCTTAAAAATGCGCAAATAATGATGCCTGTTGCTTGTAATCGGCTGACTGATAACACTCTGCAAACGTTCCTTTTCTTGTAGAACAAGCGCAGGCTCCACCCCTGATGCGTAGCTGGCATGCAATCCAATTTCACAATCGTATAGATTACTCAATTCAAAAAAATGGTGTGCATCACGGCTGATAAGCGAATAGTGCGGATAGTCTAATTTGGCACGTTTCTTTGCTGCCTTGACAAAAAAAATGGTGTGTGATTTCGGCACGCGCTTATCCTGCTCGAGCAGCCATGGAAACGTGTAAGCCGGATCATTTTCGAGCGAAAAAAGAGACTTTACTACGGTTTTAAAATCAACACCCTGACCTAACACAGTGCGTTTGATGCCGCCAAGCAATCCTCTGAAATGACGAAAATTGTAAAGAAAATCGACATCGTGCGTCAATACAATACGGCTATAATCCGGTGTCGGTTCGAGCACTTCACAGCCTAAATCGCGCAGCCACGAGCGCAAAAGTTGCCCGTACTCATCGACAATGGGACGCGATAAAAAACCGGCACGATAAGGCAACGAAAATTTTCCAGAAAAGCGCCCATGCTCATCACGCTCAGCAACCAACAATTCTTCGTACCGTGAAAGCAAAAAGAACGAACTCGCCACCAAATCAGCATAACAGACAAGCGTTTCACCAATTTTCTCCACTTTAGGCTGCCCGAACAAAACAGGAACACCCTCCAATTCAGGAAGAGGAAGTGTCGGTAGCGAAGTTGCCGTTCCAAACACCTTTTCAGAAAAAAAATCGGAAGGAACTATTACTACTTTATAATCCGCAAAATGCGTTTTATCTGCCGTATAGCCCACAAGTTTTTCCTGTTTTTCGGGAAAACCCAGCAAAAAATCGAGTATGTAATCCACTAATTTTCCCATCGCCTTTTCCTTATTGCGCAAAATTACATATTTTTTTATGAAACCGCTTGAAAATCCTACACGAAATCAAAAAAACAGATGCCAACAACACATTTTTTGACGTTTTTCAGAAAATCAGCACAAAAAATAACGCAAAAAACCTGCATAATATTCTTTTTAAACGTAGAAAAAACAAACTTTAAACCTCTTTTTTACCTTTCCAAAAATCAAAATAGAGTTAAAATCGACTAAAAACAAATAAAAAAAGGATTTTATACCTCAAAATTGTATTTTTTTCAAAAAAAAACGCCAAAAACATTTGTTTTAATAAATAAAAACCTAACTTTGTCAATTATAATATCAAATCTTAATCTTATGAACTTTATGAGACGAATTTTTCTCTTTGGGATAGGACTTATACTTCCTATCGCCATGTTCGCACAAGGAGCATTGATGGCAGGAGCCATTAAAAATGCAAAAGACACCCTCTACACAAACGGAACCCCTAACGCAGTAGAAGAAGAAACTCCTGCTTCAGGCGGTGACGGCAACTATTCGTACCGTTGGGTTATTAGCGGATGTACAGCCCAAGATTCCATCACCAACACTCCAACCTTCACGCCTCCAATAGATTGGCTGTGTGAGGGGGCTACAGCAACTATCACACGTTTTGTAAAAAGCGGAACGGAAGTTGATTGGACTGCATCGGCAGGAGCGCACGACTATTTTATGTGGCCTCAGTTTACTGCCGGAAGCATTAATTTCCCGACCGACACATTCAGCTACAGCGCACTACCTCAAAGCGTTACCATAAACTCAATAGCCGATGCTGCCGGTGGCGATGGTAACATTCAATACCAGTGGAAATTGAACGATGTAGTAATCGCCGGTGAAAACGGAAACACGCTCACTTACAACATTACCGATGAGGGAACGTTCCGTTTCAGCCGCTGGGCAAAAGACGGCGGACTCCCCAACTTTCTTACTTCCGGTGAAGAAACCATTGTAATTTTACCTAAAGTAGAAGTAGGCTCCATCACTCCACAAGCCCAAACCGATACTTTTAATTTTGACCAATTGCCCGTCCGCATTAACATTGCTTCTGTAGTCGATGCTACCGGTGGCGACGGCAATATCGAGTATCAATGGCAAATAAACGGCACGGTAGTGGACACTGCCACCACAGCATCTTACAATCCGCTATTTACCGAAAACGGTGATTTCACTATTTCACGCTGGGCAAAAGACGGCTTTGATGTGTTTGCCAAAAGCGGCGAATACAAAGTAGTTATTCTCTCGGCATTTAATCCGGGTACCATTACAGCACAAACAGAACCTGACACAGTCAGTTACGAGCAGTTACCAAAAAGTTTCGATATTGCTTCCGTAACGCCGACATCAGGTGGCGACGGTAACATAGAATATCAATGGAAAATTAACGATATTTTGGTTGCCGGTGCTACTTCCGATTCGTACACTCTCCTCATAGCCAAATTAGAAGCCAACAGTGGCAAAAAATTTACGGTAAGCCGTTGGGCAAAAGACGGTCATTTGAGCGAATACAAAAAATCTGGCGAATACACCATACAAGTATTGAGAGAGTTTAGTGCCGGTGAAATAACTGCTAACGATGACACCGTATGCGCCCAATCTCTCCCCAGAAGAGTTGAAATAAAATCCGTTCAAGATGCTTCGGGCGGAGACGGCAACATACAGTACCGCTGGACACTCGGTGCACCCAACGGTGACCCCGGACAAGGAGAAGTACTTCCTGTTACTTCAGCGATACTCGACACCACACTCACACAAGCCGGCACTTACATTTTTTACCGTTGGGCAAAAGACGGTGTATCGCAACGAGAATGGAAAGCTTCTAACAATAGTTATGCAGTAACCATTTACGAACCTTTCTCGGCAGGTGCTTTGCCTCTGATTTACGATACTTTATGCTACACCAACACTGAAAGTCATCTTGATATCGTGCTCGGTAGCCTTAATGATGCTAGTGGTGGCAACGGCAAAATCGATTATATGTGGACTGTACGATGCGACTGGAAAAAAGCAGTGATTATACAAGTAACCGACACCACGCAACAAACAATATTGGTAGACACCACCGCCTTCGGCGTAATAAACAACGCCGAAGCAACAGAAATCTACCGATTTGCCAAAGGTAACGTAAGAGATGCACGTTTCCCGATGACATTTACATTCTATCGCTACTCCAAAGACAAATACTGTAACCCCAATTGGAAACAATCTATAGATTCCATTAAATATGTTATTTCCGACCACAAAGCTCAAGCCACTACAGTATACATTTGTGAATGCGACTTCCCATACACCTATACTTACACTTATTTGGACAATCACACGGAAGATGTCGTTTTTCAAACAGATGGTGAACAACATATTATGCCGGACTTCACAATCTACGGCTGTAACAAACCCGTAACGCTAACCGGAGTAAAATGCTTAATACCCGAAGCAACTGTAAACGACATTCCATCCGTTTGCGAAACAACCACACAGTTGTCGTTTAAATACACTATTACTAAAGGTGTACCAAGTCGCTACAAATTGGAGTTCGACTCAGTTGCCAAAGCGCAAGGATTTGAGGACGTACCTCTTACTGTACTACCCAAAAACGGTATCATTACAATCAACAAACCCGCCGGTGTAAAAGCCGGAGTTTACGGCGTAAATGTCTTCTTTACAGACACCCGTCCGAAAGAACATTGCACTAGTCAAGCCTACAAACTCGGGTTCACGCTGATGTTGGATAGCTATGTTCGCACAAAATGGTCGGATGTTATCTTTGTCGATAACAACGAAGCTAACACCGGTGTAAAATTTACCAGTTTCCAATGGTACCGCAACGGCAACCTGATTGAAGGCGCCACCGAACAATATTATTACCAAGAAGGTGGATTAGATGGTACTTACCACGTTGTACTGCAAACAGCAGACGGCAAAGAATTTATTTCGTGTGAAAAGAAAATTGTTCCCCAAACGAACGTGCCCGACGGCAAAATTATTACCTATCCCGTTCCGGCAGAAACAAACACGCCAATCATTGTTGAACTTCCCTTCGCAATTGAAAATTTGGAGAAAGGACAAATAGACATCTATAATTCTGTGGGAATTTTAGTAAAGCGCTACACCAATTTGAGCAATATCATGCAAATTCAACCTATTGCACAAAAAGGTGTTTACATTCTTAAGCTTACCACTTCGGACGGCAAAGCGCACACTACAAAATTCATGGTAGAATAAATCTTTCTTAATATAAAACGTAATATACAATGAAAAAACTCATTTCTTTTATAGTAATAGGCTGCCAAACGCTAACGTTTGCCTTTGCACAAACCGCTGCCGAAACAACAGAAGTTGCTCAGCAAACAGAAACGAAAGTTAAAAAAGAGTTTCATGCCCTTGAAAAAGGCTCATTCCTGCAAATAAGCGGAGGAGCGGGACACGGCGCACTCAACTACACCATGGACAACGGAGTTCAAAAATGGATGGTGCCGGCAGCAACATTAAATTTGAACTATTCCTATTTCTTTTTGCCCTATTTGGGTGTAGGCATTGGTACCGGCATAAGTACCTACGGTTCAACTGCCATTCTGAACAAAGAGTTTGTTTGGAACGGTGTGAGCGATAGTGAAAATGACACTTACAACCACCATACACAAGTAACGGACTGGACTGAAAAACAACTCAGTCACATGGTGGAAGTACCTTTAGCATTGCAATTTCACCACAACTTTGGCAGCAAAGTCGGACTGTTTGCGGCTTTGGGAGCAAAAATTGGAATACCGGTTTATTCCACCTACGAAGTTACTAGTGGTACACTGACGCACAGCGGTTACTATCCACAGTGGGATTTGTGGTTGCGCGACCTTCCCGATCGCTTTTTCACGGAAGACAATACCGGCAAAAACGGCAAATTCAATCTTAAACCGTCATACAGTGCATTCGCTGAATTCGGCTTATTGTTCCAATTAGGCAAGCGCACCGATTTGCTGCTCGGACTTTACGGCAGCTACGGTTTTAACGATATTAGCCCTGTGGTGCAAAACGACCGCTCCGAATTGGGATTTAGGAACAACACCTATGCCTTTATGAACGATTACAACGGTCTTATCGGCACCAGAGAAGTGAACAAAATCAACACTTTGAACTACGGTGTGAAAATCGGTGTACAGGTCTATTTGGGCGGTTCCAAAAAGAAACCGGTCGAACCGGAAAAAGTATTCGTACACGACACCATCCGTATTGTGGACACTTTGATAATTCGCGACACAGTTACCAATGTAGAAATAAAATACATCGAAAAACAGGCACAGCAACGTTTGGATAAAATGCTGCAAACCGCCGTTATTTGGTTCGATTTCGACAAGTATGACCCCAAAGTAGAACCTGCCGATTTGTTGGACAACATAGCCGATGTATTGAAATCTTCTCCGACAATGAAAATTTCCGTCAATGGTCATACGTGCAGCATAGGTAGCGACAAATACAATGAAAAACTGTCGAAAAAGCGCGCCGATGTGATAGCCAAACTACTGAAAGAAAAAGGCGTAGCTAACAATCAAATCACAGTTAGAGCATTCGCTTCCTATCAGCCGTTCCGCTACAACGCCAAAGAACACCAACGCTCAAAGGATAGGCGTGTAGAAATTATTCCGTTGAACGAAAAAGGAGAAATGTGCGATTCGTTGGGCAATATTATTCCCGAACCGATACGCTACACCAAATTCATGGGTAAAGAAAAAGTGAGCGAAGGCGACCGTCTGGCACAATATGCACGCAAATGGTACGGCGAACAAGCTTTTTGGGTTTACATCTACGAAGCCAATATCGACAAGATACCCCATCCGAACAAATTGGAAAAAGGTATTACCATTAAAATCCCGAAATTAGATGCTGCGTTGATTGACCCCAACAATCCTGCAAGTATCGATGCTGCCAATAAAATCAAAGCGAAATACATGCAATAATCACAAAAAGGGAGAAACCTTGGTTTCTCCTTTTTTTATACGTCTTAATTAGCGCAAGTTTACAAATTTACGGATTGACAGATTTACACACTAAACATTAAACAGTTAAACAATTCACCGATTAAACATTCAACACTACACACTAAACAATCATCTCTTTTAGGGGGATTAAGAGGCAGGATAAAGCGTAAAAATTAGTTGTTAAATTTATTTGTTGTTTTCATTTTATTTTCGTTACTTTGTAGCGTAAATGTAACTGCCTGATGAAAGCAAAATCAACTTATAGACTTGACGGAAACATTTCGACAGAACTTGCCGAATTATTTCGTACGAGTACAGCTCTTATTTTACCCCCCCATATTTAACATTTATTTACACCTTTATAAGATTTTGACTTTATTTTACCCTGTGCCAAATAGGTGTGGGGCTGTTTTTTATTGAATATAGAATTTGTAAAATAGTAATATTAATTTAAACAAACTGATTATGAAGACAAAAAAATTACTCACGTTGATTGCCTTTACACTATTGGCAATAATCACAACAGGCAAAGCCTATGCACAAGACACGCCACCCGCAGGCTCACCTGTAATAGAGCTGACCGCAACTACAGCAGGCGCTCTCGTCCGTATGAGGATGAAAGCTGCGGCAGCTAACACGCCTGTTTGGATAGAAACAGCCCCCGACACCTACCAAACAGCAACAGCAGGTACAAGCTATCCGACAGACTATACAAACTACACACCCGAAGGAACCAGCCTAAAAGTATATGGAAATATCACAGGCTTTGGTTGTAGCGGAATAGATAATACAGGATGGAGAAATCCTGTATCAGCCATTGATGCAAGCGGAAATACAGGCTTGCAACAATTGTCTTGCTATTTAAACCAGCTTACAAGTTTAAATGTATCGGGCTTAAATCAATTGGAATGGTTGACGTGCTATGCTAACCAGCTTACAAGCTTAGATGTATCGGGATTAACTAACTTGAAAAATTTGTATTGCGATGGTAACCGGCTTACAAGCTTAGATGCATCGGGATTGACAAACTTGCAAGAATTGGGGTGCTATGGTAACCGGCTTACAAGTTTAAAGGTGCAGGGATTAAATCAATTGCAAAGATTGACTTGCAGTTTTAACCAGCTTACAAGCTTAGATGTATCGGGCTCAAATCAATTGCAATACTTGGAGTGCAGG
>ERZ795051.3762-NODE-3762-length-15010-cov-3.469542_pt1 | contig 15010 bp, 9 predicted proteins | sample MGYA00375135_ERZ795051 | MGnify/ENA primary metagenome ERZ795051 (study PRJEB30180, sample SAMN05720222) | activated sludge metagenome | isolation source: Anaerobic digester | place: Japan | collected 2015-05-26 ... | reverse complement strand
TATTCTTTTTCTGTGTTTAATGACTTTTAGAACTACAGCACAATTAATATTAAAAGATGATTTTGAAGCTAATTTCGTCCCTATACCAGAAAAAAATAATTCATGGCATCAGGGAGCTAAAATTGATGGACAATGTAGTTCTTTTTGGAATGACAATTCCTCTTGGGCAGATGTAGAAGTTTCGTATTTTGAGGATAGAACAGACCCGCATTCAGGGGAAAAATCTCAAAGGATTGAAGTAAAACGGGTTAATTCAGGATTAGTTCAATTTATTTTTCCTTTCATTCCTCAGAAAGGCAAAATATATCGTGCCAAGCTCTATTTAAAAGGAGATTCGAGTTCTTTAATTAGTTTTGGATTTCGTCAATTAGGAACGCCTTATACAGTGTATGGAATAGAAACTGTTAATCTGACACCTGAATGGAGAGAATTTAGTATTGAAACGGAAATACCATCAGATGAAAGGGCAATATTTATCTTATGGCTTAATGCTCCGAAAAAAGTATGGATTGATGATGTATCCATTGAAATGATTGAAAAGTTATCTCTTCCACCACAAGAAGGAAATATTTTATCGAATTCTTCTTTTGAAGCTGGTTTTCCAGAAAACTGGGTGTTTAAAATTGAAGGTTCTGATACAATAAAACTGATAGATCCACGCCCTGTTATAGTAAGAGACGCAAAAATTGGACTTCAATCATTACAATTGAAAATTTCTCAACAGGCCTCAGCATATATTCGTTCTAATTCAATATTTTTAACAAAAGGTCAGTCTTACAGTGTAAGTTTTTGGGCAAGAGCAAATAAAAATGTTAAAATTAATGCTGAACTTGTGGATACCAATATGAGGACAAGTTTTGATGTCCAAGAGGAGTGGAAAAGATTTGAATTCTCTGGAATTTGTAATAAGTATAAGAAAATCACATGGTTACAAATAAACATGCCTAAAAAAAATTTTGATTATGAATTGTTTCTCGATGGAATAATGTTGGAAGCCACAACACATGCATCTGAAAACTTTTATCAAAATTTCCCTTATGAATTTGTATTACAATGTAATAAGCCAGGAAATATATTTTTTGATAAAGATAAAACTTGTCTTGATTTCTTAATTTCTCCAGACTTTGATAAAGAGAAAAATAAAATTAGCATAAATATTGAAGACTTATTTAAAAAACATTCATTTTCTGGAACTGTAAATTACAATGAGTTATCGGAGTTTTTTTCAAAAATTGATTTTCTCCAAAAAAGAGGAATGTTTAAAATAAAAGCATTATTAGTCTCTTCAGATGGAAAAAGGTTATCTGATGAACAACAAGTTACGATAGCACGCCTCCCATATCCAATTGAGCTTGGAAATACAAAAGAATCATATTTTGGTATTCATGTACCATTAGTAAAAGAATATCTGAAAATCGCTAAACTAACAGGTCATAAATGGATACGTCTCCACGATTCGTCTATGATTGCTAAATGGAATAGCCTCGAACCTGAAGAAAATGTATTTAAATTTTACGATGAAAATATTGAGGCCGCAAAGGAAGAAGGTTTTATGATTTTGGGAATGTTGGATGGTGCTCCTCCATGGATGGGAGAAAAAAAACGGGGAGGATATTGGGATTTCTGGACCATTCCTACTCGCAGTGATTGGCAGAAAAAGTGGAGAAATTACTGTGATACTGCAATATCGCATTATAAAGGAAAAATAGATGATTGGGAAATCTGGAATGAACCATGGGGGGAGTGGTTTATTGGCGCTGGAGGTCAACCATCAATGTATGTCGAATTTATGAAAGAGGCAAAGGAATCTACAACGAAAAATAATCCAGATGCTTTAATCATTGGCGTTGACACTTATATGGGACAAGAAAAATGGACTGAAAGCGTTCTGAAAATAGGTGGAACAGATAAATTTGACATTTTTTCATATCATGACTATACTGATAGCCTTGTAGGTGGAAAAGAATCTCGACCTAAATTACAAGCAGAATATTTTCGTAAAATACAATCACAATTTGGTGAAGTTAAACCATTGTGGTGTACAGAAGGAGGAGTGTTTGATTTAGGATCTTTCTTAAAACCAGATTCAGGAGGCTTGCCTTACAATATGCAACCTGCTTATATTGTCAGACTTGATACTTGTATTAGGGCTGCAGGTGTAAAAAAATTCTTTTATTACGCAATTCACTTAGATCCTGCCGAAGGCGAAAACTCATGTAGAGCAACTGAGGTAGGACGTGCCATCAAACCCTTACTTGCGGCAAGAGCTATTTATGCATATTTAACAGATGGAGCTGTATTTAAAGAGAGGTTTGAAGATGATGAACTAGAATACTATATCTTTGATAATCCACAAACAAAAACTAGAATTACTGTCTGTTGGAGTATTTCAGGAAAAGAAATAAAATTAAAAAGCAAACAAGACGAAACTGTTCTAGATATATGGGGAAATAAGATTGATTCTTCCAATGAAGTGCTTATAAATGAAACTCCAGTATATATAGTTAAAAAAATATTATGACACCATATACCCCCACAAAAAGACAAATTTTTTTCCAAAGTCTAGAGGTTGGTATATTCATACACTTTGGGATAAGAACATTCTATACCAATCGCAAAGACTGGGATGGGAAAACACTTAACCCCAAAAAATTTAATCCACTAAAATTAGATTGTTATCAATGGGGTGAAACCGCGAAGAATGCCGGCGCAAAATATATGATATTAACTGCAAAACATCATGACGGTTTTATCAATTGGCAGTCAGAAAGCACTAGATTTGGTGTTGCGTCATCTCCCTGGAAAGAGGGAAGAGGAGATCTTGTAAAAGAATTTACAGAAGCATGTAGATATTATAAACTTAAAGTAGGTCTGTATTACTCTCCTGCTGATATGAATTGTCCATTTTTCCACGATCAAGATAAATATAATCAGATTTTCTTTCAACAAATAGATGAACTTATGAGTAGATATGGGACAATAGACATATTATGGTTTGATGGATGTCATTCAGAGGGATGCAAATATGATTGGAAAAAAATCATTGCTCAGATACGAAAAAAACAACCAGAAATAATAATATTTAATATGGGAATTCCTGATTATCGATGGGCAGGAAATGAAGCTGGATTAGCCCCTTATCCTCTGTGGAATACCATTAGAACCAATGATAAAAAATTAAACTTTTTGGCTGGACAGTTAAAAAGAAAAAAAATGCTGTACTTGCCTGTTGAGTGCGATCTTAGAATTAGAGATTTTAGTTGGTTTTATAACCCTTACGATGAAAATTCACTTAAAACAGTTGATGAACTTATTGGAATATATTATTATTCCGTCGGAAGAGGCGCTAATATGTTGCTCAATATCGGTCCCGATCGTAATGGCCTCTTTCCCCAAAAAGATAGACAGAGATTGATTGAATTTGGCAATGTAATAAAAAAACTTTTTTCTAATCCCTTACTTCAACTGAAGGATTTTGAGAAAAGAGGTGATTCATGGATATATGAAAGCAAAGAAAACAAATGGATATTTTTTGATCATATAGTTCTTGAGGAAGATTTAACAGAAGGACAAAAAATAAAGGAATTTCAAATCAGTATCAGGACATACACAAATGATAGCGATATAGTGATTTATAAAGGTTATAGTGTTGGACACAAGTTAATTTGCCAGGTTCCTATAGTCAGAGCAAAACAAATCAGAATTGAAGTACTCAAAAAAAGAAGTAGAACTAAACTTCTCAAGATGCAGAATGTAAAAGTATTCTGTTCAAAAAATATAAAGCCAAATCCTCAAAAATGAAAAAATCTATTGACAAACATCCTCCATAAAAAATAATGTAAGTTATTAAGATTGTATCTGTTAACATAAATTAAAAGAAGTAGGAGATAAAAAACATGAAAAAATCTTTAATAATTTGCTTCTTTGTATTTGTTTTGAGTACGTACTCACAAGAGTCTAAACAAGCCAGAATCGATATAGATGGAACAAATAATACAATTAATCTAACATTAGATGCAAATCTTCAAGGAGGATGGGGTACCAATGCGTCATGGTTTGATGACGATGCTAAAAATAAAGAATATGTACTTGTTATTTTTCAAACTACTGATAACTGGTCTCAATCAAGTTTTTCATTTTTACCAACTAAGGATGGTGAAGTTAGTTTAATATTGCGGAGTCGTTGGATTCCAGACAAAACTAAAGAAGAGGAAGAATGGACTTTATTTGATAATATTGTGGTAGAAGGAGCAGAAATAAAAAATGGTAATTTCGAAGAAGGTAACTCCTCGTGGAATTTAAATGGTAATAGTGAAATAGTTACCGAAGGAAAACAGAATAATAAATGTGTGAAAGTTTCACACGATAGTCCAGCCATTCAAAATATGACTGTAAATAAAGATAAAAAAGTAAAAATAACTTTCCAGCACAAAATTTCTAAATAAACGCGCTATAAAGTCAAAATTTTTTATATATCCAATTTATAGTTGGTTAATTATGTTATTTCCTTTGAAATAAAAAATTACATGATCGTAATGAATTCATCTGAAAATTAAACCATAAAATTGGATGATTTTTACAATGAAATAAATAAAAGAAATTTCCTTAAGAATTGCGATCATTTAACCTAAAAAAAGCAGTTGAAAATTGTTTTTATTTTTATGTATATGAAAATAAGGTTGTTATAGATTATGCTTGGTTAAGCTTTTAGATTGACAATTTTTTTTACGATTTTCAACCTGCAAAGGGTTGGCCGCATTTATCGTATCTACTTTGTTAGCTTCTACTACTAGTTACTCCAGCTTCGTCTTTTTGCCTGGTATCTACAGCAAATGCAGCCAACTGCTTAATTTAGGTTTTACTTGAACATTCCATGAAGTCGGTTTGCTGGAGCAACGAGGATGGTATAGAGCCAGTTGTACTGCAGCAAGTTGAAGAGAGTGAAGTAGGAACATAATCCCTTTTCCCACAGTGTAAAAAATGCGAAAAAATGAAATGTCGAAAATCGCGATTTTGGTAAAAAAATCATAATATCTATAAAAAATACCTGCGTTTTTTTTTGAATTTTTCAAAAAATAAACAGGTTAAGCCAGGCTTTTAAATACAAGTTCCGGTTTTATATTTTCAGGAATACTTTTTAATTGCTTTTCATTAGTTATTCCTGTCAGGAGAAGAGCCGTTCTACAACCAAATCCTATACCGCCCTTTATATCAGAACGAAGAGAATCTCCCAACATGAGAATCCTATTTTTTCTAAATTTTTTGTTTTCTGGGTATAAATTCAAAAGTTTTTGAAAGGCAAACTCGTAAATTAATTTGTATGGTTTTCCGAGGTAAATGGGTTTCTTCTTTATGCCATATTCTCTTAACAACATGCATATAAATCTTGCCTTAGCTCCGGCACCTATACCAATTTCTCCATTAGGACCATTCGGCCAATAGCTATCCGGATTTGGAACTATTAAAGGAGCATTTTCATTCTTTATAAAAAAATTTAATACGGCAAAAAATGCACTTTGCCAATCGTAAGTACCTTCGCCTACTATCACCCCATTGCATTCAAATATTTTCTTGGTATTTCTTTCCACTTTTAATGATACTTTTTCCGCATAACAGGGCTTTCCAAGATCTCCCATTACAAAAAATTTTTGGCCATGGCATTTATACTTTTTTACGTAGGTTTCTAAAGCCATGCTGCATGAAATAAAGTTTGATGTTGGAATGCTTAGCCCAGCAGACGAAATCATCTTACTTTTCTCTTCTACTGAATGATTTCCGTCATTTGTCAGGAGCAGATAAGGAAAGTGCTCAGTATTGAAAAAGTCAATTACTGTTATAGCTCCTGGCAATGCCCGCTTGCCAGCTATAAGAGTGCCATCAATATCAAAGAAAACAGCCTCAATGTTCTCTCTGTTTTTTATAAACCAATTTTTGAAATTTTTAAAAAAAATTATTTTTCTTTTTGTTAACATAATAAGAGATGAGAGAGAAAAAACTATATCATTCCTGTTTCCTGAAAAGTAACCACGTTCTGAATGTGGAAATCAGTGTAAAAAATATAACAAGAGTGACTAATGTATAGATGTTTTTTATCCATAATCCAGGATAATCTGAAAATGTTGAATTTGTTATTTGCAGAGCAGATGCAACCGGGTTTAGTGATAGAATTTTCATACTTAACTCATGAGACAATTTATTTCTCAAAATAAGAGGTGCAAAACTTAAGACGCAGATTATTGCAGTTATTACATAAGCCGTCGCAGTAGCTGTGCTTGTTTTTCTCGAGAAGGCCGAACAAAAAAGGCCCGTGCTCAAAAAAGTTAACGCACTCAGAAGTAGAAGAATAACCCATAAAAAAATCCTCCTATAGGTATTCCAAAATTCCGACCACCATTCAGCATTTTTAGCCCTTGAGATGGTTTCTGACCACCACATACCACTCAAAATTGATGTTTCAGGAAAAAGATTTTGTTGTTCAAGAAATGCCATAGCAAAGAGAACAAAAAAACTGCTAATTAAAAAAATCATTGCATAAAAGAAAGTTGCTTTCAATTTTCCTAAAACAACTGTAATAGGAGAAAGTGGAGTCATTCTGAGCATAACAAAAGTACCACTGGCGATTTCATCTGTTATTAATCCACTACTAAGACCAGGGGCAATTAGAGCAATTACTCCGAGTTGGAAAACAATTGCGGCAAGTCTTACTGACTCAGGGCGAACCATGTTTCCGTATTGTAAGGCCACAAGTGTCATTATAATTAAGCTCAGTATAAATATTGCAGAAATTGTTCTTATTATGAATTTGGGATTTCCGAATATCCTGCTGCGAAGTTCCACAACAAAAACAGGATTTGAAAAGGATGAAATATTTTTCTTCCTTTTTAATGGGTCTATGAGATAAAAAGGCCAGCTTAACTTTCTTTTTACAAGTTTTTTGAAGTCCGTATATTGCTCATTTACTCCTGCCTTTGTTTTAGCCGATGGTCGAAAAATACAACGTTCAAATATCATAAATGAGACAATAGAAAGAAAAATTGAAAAGCAGGTAAAAACAGTGAAAGGATTAAAAAAGTTAGTTGTCATTACCCGGCTTGTAAGGCTATATGCTTCCGGGTAAAGCAAATAAAAAATAACATCATAAGGACTAAATGACCTTATCAGATGAAAAAGCCATTGAAAGTGTTGTAATAAATTACTTAATAACGCAGATGGCAGCCAGCTACCACCTGCGAAACTCGCAATTATCGCATAGTTAAGAACTACCGCAGTTGATGTTCTCTCGCACACAGCACTGGCAGCAAGACCCACCATAGCATAACTGAATGCAGATAAAAATAGTACAAACAAAATCTTAAACAACAAAAGATTGCTTATTCCACCAGTAAGCGAGCAAATTGCCGCTATAGGAGTTGAAAAAAGAACAACCAATAGTAGACAAATTATTGAGGCAAAAAGTTTACCTGACATTATTTCAAAAGGTGATAATAATGTAACAAAAAGTGATGAAAAAGTGTTATTTTCCTTTTCATAAGTAATTGATGATGCTGAGAAAGCCGGAACCATCAAAAGAATGAGTGTAAGATTTATACTAAAAAATATTGAAAATATCTGTTTTCCAGCAGCAGACGCTAAAGAAAGTACTCCTTCAGACGGCCATAGCGCGACTATTGTAATGGAAAGAAAAATAAGATATGAGCAAATTATTATATTATTCTGGATAGACCTTGAAATGAGAGAAAATTCCTTTTTGAAAATAGGATTTTTCAACATTCTAAGCTCTCCTTGTAATGTTAAGAAATACATCTTCAAGGTCAATTTCTTCCTCGTAAAACCAGCGAACAACTACTTTATTCTCAATAAGTATTCTAAGAACGCTTTTTATTTGTTCTCTAGCGCCTGTAAAAGTAAATTGGAGAAGATTTTTTTCAAGAATTTTTACATTTTCAACACAGTCTATTCTTTCAAGTATTCCTTTAGCTTCATTTACATCAGAATCAACTGTTACATTAATAATAATTTTTTCCTGCAGACTCGCGCTTATTTCCTTCACTGTTCCCTGAACTAAAAGTTTTCCTTTAAAAATAATTCCTACAAGATCGCAAACAGAAGATAATTCAGGAAGTATATGGCTTGACAGTAGAATCGTCTTGCCCAGATTTTTTAATCTTGAAATTGTTTGTCTCATTTCTATTCGCGCATTGGGATCCAGACCTCCAGCAGGCTCATCTAAGATTAATATTTCTGGATCATGAATCAAAGTTTTTGCGAGTCCAATTCGTTGTCTCATCCCTCTTGAAAGAGATGTGACTTGATAATCTATCATGTGGGAAGATTCTGTTAAAGCAAGTACTTCTTCAATCCTCTTTTTCCTCTGTTTTACCGGGATTTTAAACGCAGCACCGTAAAAGTCAAGGTACTCCCATACACTCATTTGCTCATATACTCCAAATATATCAGGCATATAACCTATTTTTTTCTTTATTCGTGAGATATTATATGGAGTTACCTGAACATCACCAACAAATGCTTTTCCTGAATCAGGTTTTATAAGGCCACAAAGCATTTTTATTGTGGTTGTTTTTCCAGCACCATTGGGACCTATAAATCCATAGATTTTACCTTTTGGAACATCCAGATTTAGATTGAAAACACCTCGATCCTTACCATAGTTTTTTGTGAGATTTTCTGTCCTGATCACATTAACCTCCGGACAAAGATGAAAAATTTAATTAATATCTTAGAAAACACTAAATATAGTTCTATTTTCTCTGCTTTCCAATTTTCAAAATCGAAATATTTTTATTTTTATGAAAAGGATTTTAGATGAGTAATAAGTGAATTTAAACTAAAAAGATTTTAATTTACCCTTTAATGAAGCCTTTTTATCTTCATTGACAGATAGATATTTCCATCGACTATTTGCAAAATTATTGGGAATAAAATTTTCAATCCAGCCGTGAATAAGTTGATAACTTACTGGAGATGATTCAAATATCCACGGGACTTTCTTTGTAATATATCTTGCGAGTTCAGAGTATTTCTTTGTTCTTTCAGGGCAATCTCCCATAAGAATTACCTTTTCAAATTCCTCATCAAATTTATCATCATGAAAAAAAACCCGATTCGATTTTCCAGCATTGGGACCGTAAAATAATTGAAGGAAATTTTCTGCATCTGGATAATCGCCCACCCATGAAAGCCTGAAAATTTGCATCTTCCCTTCAGATAATTTTTGAAAAAATTTAGGGCGATTATTTAATATGGGATTTATTTTTATTCCTATTTTTTTCATATCATCAACCATTAATTCGGCTAATTGACGATAATAAGGACTGCTATCTCCAAGATCAAAATCAAATTCAAGAGCTCTGCCTGTCTTAGGGGCTATTCCTCCAGGGTAACCTGCCTTTTCAAGAAGATTTTTTGCCTCATCCAAGTCATAGATTAAATTATCGTTTACATAGTCATCTTCATATCCAGCAACCCCAGGGGGGATAGGACCATTCACAGGTCTCAGTGCATAGTTAGAATGTATGATTCTTGACTCTATGTTATACGCTTTGCTAATAGCTTTACGCAAATATAAATTTTCTCCTAATCGCTTGTCAGTAAAACTAAATCCCACATAGTTAATTTGAAATTCGGGAGTGCAAATTAGTTTTATGCCATTAGACTTCAATTCAGGTTTTAAATCCTTTGTATGGGGATCAATTACTGCATCGAAACTATCTCTGTCAACTCCTCCTATATCAAGTTCTCCACGTAAGAACATCAACCATCCAGATAAGGGTTGTTTTACAAGATAACAGGTAATTTTATCAATATATGGAAGTGGAGAAGAGCGGTCGTGTTCATTTTCCGCATATAAATAAAACTGTTTGCGAAAATCGCAATTTTTCAGAAAAATCATTTTGTAATCTTTCTGCCATTTTTGAAGTATAAAGGGACCACTTCCTACTGCAGTCTCAGAAAAATCATTTCCGGAAAGGCCGGCTTTTGATGATAGAATTCCCGAATATGGCATGGCCAGCATATATAAAAATCGTGGATCAGGCCTATCAAGATGGATTTCAAAACGCCTATCATCTATAATTTTTATCCCTTCAATCGTTTCATTATAAATAGTATTGTCATTTTGTTTTAACGTTGATGTTTTTTGTCTGAAATTCCCTATTCCTTTTATTTTATCACGAAAAATCCAGTAACCTGGTGAATTTATTCTAGCATCGGCAATTCTTTTAAATGAATATTCAACATCTTTTGAAGTTACTTTTCTCTCTTCTTTGCTTTTTCCTGACATAAATCCATGTTCGGCGAAGAATAAGTCATTTCTCAGGGAAAAAGTAAAAATTTTTGAATTTTCCGAAACTACAGGCATTTCAGTAAGCATTGCTGGAATTAATCTATAAGGACGTTCAGCATAATCGTATTCGAGGAGTGTATCATAAAGAGCGCATACAATATGCCCGCTTATGAAATCTGCTGCAAGTGCAGGATCAATTGTAGTTACACGTCCACCTGCATTAATTCTAAGTTCAGAGGCAGAGAGAAACTGGGATAATTTAAATATAATTAAAAAGGACAGAAGTATATGTTGTGGAAATTTCAAGGCTAAGAATTCTTTTTTAGGATACAACATTAAAAGTGAGAAAAAATCTTTCTTTTTAAGTTTTTTTGTGAATTTTAGATTATAGAAAAATAGCGAAGCAGGGGATGTCTCCGCAAACTATAAAATATAAGGCGTTGCCGCCCCGTTGCATTATTGTTCAGAGGTTCACCCTGCTTCTATAAATAAATTACTCTATATTTGTTTTTTTGCAATCTGCTTATTGCAAATTTTATAAGAAAAAAGATTATTATTTTATTAGTTCAGCGAGAAGCTTTTTGTTTTCCATAATTTTTATGAATTTTATATTTGTAAGTTTTCCCTGTTCGGAGCCTTTCACAATCGTTTTTATGTAGTTATCACTCCAGCCAATTAACATATTGTTATCTTTTTTTTCGCCGATAAATGTTGCAATTTTATTGACCTGCGACTTTATAAATTGTAATGATAGTTCCTCTTTTAATTTTTCGAGAATTTTCATTCTCCAGAAAACGTCTTTGTTTGCTGGACGATCTGGAAACTTTGCCGCATCTGTGCCGATTCTTGGTGAATATCGAAAGATATGGATGTTAGCAAGAGGTAGTTTTTTTAGAAAATTTATTGATTTTTCAAATAATTCCTCTGTTTCACCTGGTAAACCACATATAAAATCAGTGCCTAAATGTATACCGTCGATTTTATTAACTGCGAATTCTGCGAATTCCGCAAAATCATCTGTATTATGGTGTCGCCTCATAAGTTTTAATATTTCATCGGAGCCGTGTTGAATTGGGATATGTAAAAACCTACACAGTTTAGTTTTTTCTTTCATTAAAGAAATTATTTTAAAGAGTTGTGCGTCTGGTTCAGTAGAACTGAGCCGAATGCGAAAATCTCCATTAAGTTCAAGTATATTGTAGAGCAAGTCGGATAAATCTTTTCCATTGTCATTATAACGACATATATTTACACCAGTAAGCACAATTTCATGGTGCGAAGCTTCAAGGAGTTTTTTGCATTCATCAATAATCTCATTAAAAGCCCTTGAACGGGGTTTTCCCCTGGTGAAGGGTACGATACAATATGCACAGAAGGAATTGCACCCTTCCTGGATTTTCACTAAAGCCCGATTTTTAAAGGGAAAAACTGCCGTTGCATTCTCGATGAAAACTTCTGAGTTTATTAATTGTCTTCTATGAGCGTTTTCTTTCTCTGAAATAATTTCTGCAATTCTATGTTTTTCAGAGCTCTTTATGACGAAATCACATCCACATTCATATTTCCAGAAATTTTCATTTAACTCTACATCGCAACCTGTTACTGCGATTTTCGCAAAAGGGTTTTTTTGTTTGAGTTTACGGAACACTTGACGACTTTTTTGTGCGGCTGAAGCTGTTACAGTGCAGGTATTTACAATTATTAGGTCTTTTTTTTCTTCTTTTGTTGTTGGTTTGTAGCCTATTTCAGATAGTCTACTATAGATTAGGGCTTCATCGGCTTGATTAAGCCTGCAACCTAAGGTGGTTATAAATACTTTTTTAGAAAGGATAGTCATTAAGGATTGTCGTTATTATTCGTAGAAATGTAGTTCTGGAGTTTTTTTACAAGTTCAGGATATTGTATTGCTATATTGTTTAGTTCATTTGGGTCCTTTGATAAGTCATAAAGTACAGGGGAATTCTTTTTTTGTAAAATGAGCTTATATCTGCCGTCAAATACACAGATCCAATTATTTAATCCTGAAACAATATGGTTTCTGTGAATTTCTGTTTTTCCTTCTATGACTTTACGAAGAGAAAGAGAATCTGATTCTGGCAGTAATTTATCTATTCCGGCATAATCGAGAAAAGTTGCAGTTAGATCATGTAAGGAGACGAGAGCATTTTTTTTCTTATTTTTAGGTATAGAGGGACCGGCTAAAATCATTGGAATTCTAATTGATGGATGGAAAGGAACACTTTTTCCCCACAAGTTGTGGTCTCCAAGCATTTCTCCATGATCGCTGGAAAATACAATTAAAGTATTATCTATTTCATTTCTTTCCTGCAGAAGATTCATGTAACGTCCGATATGACGATCAATGTTTTCTATCATTGCCGCGTAGTATCTTCTATTTCTTTGATGGTCTTCAGGAGAGTAATCTTTTTGTTCATTTGCAATAGGGTAGGGGAAATTGATATCTTGCCAATTTTGGTGCATTTTGTGAGTTACATCCATTGGATTATGTGGCCCTGTAAAATTAACCACGAGATGCCATGGTTTATCTTTTGGAAAATTGCGAAGGAAATTGAGACCATTTTCCGCAACCCAATTATCACAATATGCTTCTTCAGGTAGTTCTGTTATATATGCATCTTTATGTATGTGTCTTTTATTATGTTCATCAACGTATTTATTAGCAAAGCCTATTTTATGCAAGTAAGCCATGTAAGGCCCTTGAGGTTTTCCTGTTTGTTTATATGAGGATGTTGCATCAAGTTTTCCCTCATTATCAATTCCTCCAGAAAATCCCCATTCAGAAAGGAGGTGAGAGCCATCAATATTCCAGTATAAGTCCTTTTTATGTAAATCAAATTTTCCAACCCCATATACATAATAACCGGTACTACGAAGGACCTGGTAATAAGTTGGAATATCAAGAGGCATATTATACGAATTATTTGGAACTTTGCATTTCTGGTAATTTAATCCTGTTGCCAGACACGCTCTTGCTGGAGCACAAAGAGGTGATGGGGTAAAGGCATTTACAAAAAAAATCCCGTTAGAACATAACTCATTAAGATTTGGGGTTCGTAGTGGTAAATTTTCATTTATTCCCAACCAATCTGCCCTATGCTGATCGGGAAGAAAAAATAATATATTAGGACGCATTTTCTTTGTGAAATTTTGAAAAAATTAGGTGTAAAATATTGGATAAAATTGTAAAATCAAATATAGATATTCTAAGTTCAGGCGAAAAAAGCTAAAAGATTTTTAAAATATTATAGTGTAGTCTTTAGTACTATTGCTTCTTTTCCCTGAGTATTGGAGGAAATTTGATATTTTCCAAAACAAGAAGGAATAAGGCATGTTCTGCCTGGCTCAAGTTCAACAGTTTTGCCTGCATAACCGACAACAAGGTCGCAGTTTATGGCGCTAATTAAATGAAAACTATTTTTATCTGTGTAATCTATCCATGGATCTATGATTCTAAGTTCGTCTACTTTAAAAAAAGGACACCTGTTAATTATAGGAAATTTTCTATTATAATCCGAACTCCCGTAAACACATGGAATACGTGGAGAAACACGGTCAGTGAAGTTTATACAATCAAGAGCTTCTTTTTTATGTAATTCTCTTGGCTTTCCATCAGGACCTACTCTTCCCCAGTCACTTATGCGGTAAGTAGTATTGCTGTTTTGTTGTATCTCAATGAGAAGTATTCCTCCTCCTATTGCATGGACTCTGCCTGCATTTATGAAATAAGCATCTCCTGGTCTTGCGGAAAACGATTGCAAACAATTTTCAATATCGCTTGAGTCCATAGATGAAAGAAATTGTCTTTGAGTACAATTTGACCTTAATCCCGCAAAGATCTTTGCGTTAGGTTTTGCTGATAAGATATACCACATTTCAGTTTTAGGTTCAGCTCCTGGAAGCCTCTTACACGCATCTTCATCAGGATGAACCTGCAAGGAAAGCCTTTTTCCTGCATCTATGAGTTTTACAAGGAGTGGAAATCTTCGATTAATAGGAAACTTTTCTCCAACCAGAGCCTTACCATAATAATTTATTAATTCATGTAAAGTCTTACCTTTTAATTGTCCATTTGATACTATACTTTCGGCCCCTTCACGATCTGAAATTTCCCATGATTCACCTACTGGAATATCACCTTCAGGGATGCTTCTGCCGAAATGCGATTTTAGCAGGTCGCCTCCCCACATTACTCTTACATATATTGGGTCGAATAAAAATGGGTAAAGTTCTTCTATCTCTATCATTTCGTTTTTACTTTGCTATTTTCTACGTAGCTTGTTCTTTTTTCAGCTTCTGATAGAACAGAAGTCAGGAATTTTCCAAGTATATTGTTTTTTTTCAGAGCATTTAACCAGGTTTTTTCTGATAAAAATTTGAAGAAAATAAATAAAAATGCAGGAAGAAAACACAGAATACCACCAAAACAAAAGCCTATTGGAATCCACAAGAACAACTCATAGAGCTTAGGGTCCATCAATCGCATTGAGACTAAAATGCAAGCTCCTGTTACAAAAAGTGCCAAGCCTGTTCCCATCATTCCGATGATGATAAATGATATGAACAAATACGTCGTAATTACTCGTAAATTTTCAAGACTTATCAGAATTGCTTTTGCAGTTCCTAAACGAGTATGCCATATTATTTCTCTAATTTTACAGGTAAAAACAAATAAAAATAGCTCCGTGC
>ERZ795051.3759-NODE-3759-length-15018-cov-5.010894_pt1 | contig 15018 bp, 7 predicted proteins | sample MGYA00375135_ERZ795051 | MGnify/ENA primary metagenome ERZ795051 (study PRJEB30180, sample SAMN05720222) | activated sludge metagenome | isolation source: Anaerobic digester | place: Japan | collected 2015-05-26 ... | reverse complement strand
AGATGCATTTCTAATTCTTTGCATTTGGCCCCCAGGGGGGAAGTCATGGAGGAACTCAGCCATCAGCTTTGAGTCTGTACTGATTTCTCTAGCTCTCTTGCTAATTAACTCATTCTGTTCTAATACCAAGTTGGTTTTAAACTCCTCTAGAGCTCTATCATATTCATGTTTGATGGATTGCTCAATCCTTGTTCCAAGCCACTTTGTGATAACAAAATAGAGCAATACTCCCGCAACACCTGAGCCTATGAAACTTGATAACAAGATGTAAATCAAATCTTTCATATCAGTACCTCACATACGTCACTTCAAACGCCCGGCATTTTCGGTATCTCTGATTCCTGTTTTCAAGAGCAAAGGCGTCCTTGTGATCAAATGGTTGGAAGATGTCCAGTCCTCTGCCAGGGATGATCTTCCAACCATTATCGCTTTGGATGTAACGATCATGGATGGTATCATCGATCTCATAGGTGAAGGTAATCCCCACCAAGTTACAAGAGCTTGCTATCTGGCGGAAATACTCATCTTGATTGGAGTCCTGATACTCACTGTGTTTAGTGATGAGATGTACTTCCACTTCATCGGCATCGGTTTTTATAGCTGCCACCACTTCCATGAATTCCATCAAATTGCGAGCCTGAAAAAAAGCACTGATAAAGGGATCCTTGATCTCAATTCGTTTCGAACCCTTCAGATATTTAGCAAAAAGCCTATGATAGGAGATCCCGGTCTGGTTATCCTGGATAGAGATATTCCCCTGCTTCAATACAGGCGTTTCTGGCGCATCTTTCTCTTTGGATCGAGTACTTTCACCAGATTCGGGTTCCGATGCCTCTGTGGGCTCATTATCGTCATCTGTGGCAGAATCATTCGCATGGTAGTAACGGGGGTATTGTATTTCCTCTGCAGTCTTAACAAAATGAAGTGTTCCTTCCTTGTCAGTATAAGCAAAGCGAACCGCTTCATAGGTCTTGTCAATACGCATCAACTGGTCTTTTACACGTTTCCGATTCTCCATTGCATACTCAAGCAATTCTTTAATCTCGTCTACAGTTGCTTTCTGATCCGGATAAATTACCTTCATTAATCCAGAGAAGGTCTTCTGCACTCCATCCCGGTCACGGGTGGAGATGTCTGAAACCAGTTCGAAATGCTCACGATAAAGGGCAGAAAAGTCTTGATTGCGAAAGGCTCGCAGGATCTCAGCCAGGTAATCCACCACGAAGCCATATCCGGAGGAGAACATCTCGCCCCGGATGATTGGCACTTCCCACCCAGGCAGATAACCGTGCAGCCTGTCCAGATAAGCGGAATCATAGTATTGCTCCGGCAGTTCACTAAACAGATCAGAGTGCTTCAGCATATAAGCCACATTATGCTGAGTATTGCCTACAAAGGTCATAGATGCTTCTGCACCCAAGGTTTCAATACCACGTGAAAATGTCTTGTTTGCCATGTAGTTCTTCATGATATCCACAAGGGCTTTATCCGCTTTCTTTTTACGCCCGGCAAACTCGTCAAATGCCACCACATCCCAGAAGCCAACCAGGCCTATTCTGCCGTTGGAATTGTTCACAAAGAGCTTGGGAACAGACACCTCGCCCCCTGAGATCAAGATGCCATGGGGAGAGAACTCAGAATAGATATGCGACTTACCGGTGCCCTTAGGACCAAGCTCGATGAGGTTGTAGTTCCTTTCGCAATAAGGTACGAGCCTGGTTAGCTGCATCAGTTTCAGGCGTCTGCTCATGAATTCCGGATTGAAGCCGATGCTCTGGATTAATAGGTCTATCCACTCATCGCTGGTAAACTCAGAGCGTTTCTGCAGGAAGCTATCCATATCGAAGCGGGACATCTGGATCGGCTTGATGGAGTTCAGCAGCCAGGGACTGCTGTCCCTATCCTCGGTATAGCTATATTCCAGCTCCGCAATACACCATACACCGCTCACCAACAGCTTGGGATGGTTCTTCACGATCTCGGAACTCACCACAACTTTGGAGATGCCCATATTGGAAAAACTTGCCTGATAGCAGTCCTTCTTCTCGTTGAGGGTCACGGCGATCTTGTCTATCACCTTATTGATCCGTGATTCGCGCACGTTGGACTTGGTTAGTTCGGCATCCCGTCTGTGCACGTAATGCTTCTCCAGGATGCCTTTCACCGTCTCGATTCCGGCCTGAATCTCCGCTTCATCAGATGTGGCGCAATACTGCCCCAACAGGTATTCCAGCACATAGGTGGGAACTATGGCATTGCCTTTAACGGTTTTTACAAGGTCTTTCCGGACTACCAAGCCCTGAAAATGCTCGTTTATCTTCTTATCCAATCCATTCATCACATATCTCCTAAACCCTAAAAATCAATTTCAAACATCCGCGAGATCGTGTAGGTCTCGCTACGATACTCTTTGTACTTATCTGTCCCGGGGATCAGTTCATCCAGTCTGAGGATGGCGTCTCCCGCTTTATCTGCCTTAGTAGTAAGCGTTAGTCTGCATTCAATATCGCGGGCTTTATCACTGATCTCCCCGGAATCGAAGATCATAGTTTTAAGCTCGGATATGGCTTCTCCGGCACTATCATATAAAGCCACTCGCAGAGTCCTGCCCTGCATTTTCTCACTCACAGGTTGCACCTGATACAGCCTGAAGACCAAAACTCCGGAACTGATCGTCTTACCTCCGCTGCGCCTGATCTCCACATCTACCTGCGCCACATCGCTCACACGCTTCTTACTTACTTGCAAGAGGGGCAGGCAGATCTCCTGCAGAGACGCTCCGCCATGCACGTAGCGGCTTCCTGATCCGGCTTGCCGCATTCTTTGGCTTGCCAGCGGAATGGCGATTTGCACATCTCCACCGAGGCCCAGATCTTCCGCTTTATAGATCAGCAGATTGGGATTCTTCTCTATCTTGCAGCCAATGATGCATCGTCTGAGTTTCAGGTCATTCTCGCCCAGTTTGATCTTGTCATCCAGAAATTGATCCTCGCTCAGCTCATCACGTTGATACAGGAATCCGTGATCAGCGGTGATGATGATGTTGTTGGCATTGGCAGAGCTCATCTTGCGTACCAGCGTCAGCAGATCAGATAGAGCTGTCTCCACGGCTTCAAAGACCCTGACTTCAGATCCTTTCTTGTCTCCGACTATATCGATGGCATCGTGATAGACATAGATCACGTCATAATCCCGATACAGGGTTCTGGCTTGGTCTGTGGGCATCTTCAGGACATCCTCTGCCCTCAGAGCAAGACATCTATCCGGATGATACTTGTTCATGATTTTCATCCGGTTCTCAGTGCCGCTGCTACTGAGTCCATCTACCAGCACATTATGCTTAGTATCGAAGCTGATTGTCTCATGTGGTAAAAGTGCTGCCATCCCGATTGAAGTGATGCTTGGCAAGGTCCCAGCCATAGCACTCAGCTCCGCTTCAAAGCGGTCTTCCTTGCGGATCAGGCTCATCAGTTCGGCAGCAACTTCATAACGAAGGGCATCGGAGATAATCACAAAGATCTTCTTGCTCTGCTGGATGTAGGGCACAATCTGACTTTTCCAAAATTTCAACTGCGTATTATGTAGCGAATTATACCATTTCTCCTGCTGCTGCATCAATGCCGACCAGGATGTCCCCAGTTTGAAGATAAAGCTATTGCCATAGTTATCTTCGATCTTGCGGGAGAGCTTTTCAAAGGCCTTGTTTTCCCTTAAGCGTGAGTAGTGCTGGCAGAATTTACGATAATACTGATCTATCTCGTACAAGCCGCCGCTGTAGGCTTTGAAACCGCTTTCCAGACTGTGTAACTCCACTTTTATTGAGGATGAGCTATCAAGGTAGTTTGAGGCGTATCCCAAGCATTGATACTCGGTCTCATAGCGAGAATACCAATGACTTCCCCGGCGGTTCTGTATGATGCTTTGCAGTTCCTTATCGCTGATCTGGCTGTTTTCCAAATCATCAACTAGGCTTCTTATGATCAAGCGCTCCGCGTATTCAAACTGGTCTATCTCACACAAGGTTTCCAAAGATTGCTTCTCCAGCCAGGCGGGAGCGTCTATCCATTCAGAGCATTTGGCACTGAGGTTATCAAAGGCTTCCCGGTGCTGGCTCATGTCCTTCAACAGCTTCAATACGTGGATGCCATCCCGGTTGATCTTGTGTTCTTTGATCTGAGCTGAACTTTCGAATAGCTCTATCACCAAGCTCTTGAGCTTTGGCTCTTCGCTTTTGTAGCCGAAGTTTATCTCCAGCTGCTCCCAGAGGAACGCAGCCAATCCGCATTTGGAGATCAGATTGAATTTATCATCTTTAGCATAGGCAAATTCTACCAGGAGCGCCAGCAGCAGCTCTTCCCAGCGGGCTTCACTAGCAGCGCACACCGCCAGCATCTTCAAGCGTAGGGAAGTGTGTGACTCCTGATCCTTAACCACAAGTCCCCTGAGTAATTCCAACCGCTTGCCAGCTTTGAAGAAGTGCTTGTGATCCCTGGTAATCTCCAGGAAGCGGTTGCGATCCAAACCCAATTCCTGTAGCCATAACGATCCCTGGTCTATGTGAACCATCCCCTCAGAGAGTTGCAGGTCCAGTAGCCAGTTCTCCTGATGGCTGGGCTCCGCGTAGGCAAAATATAGCAGGAATTTACTTTCAGGTTCCAGAATCAAGATGCGGTGCTTCACTCCGAACTCATCATGGACAACTTCTATCTTTTCACATCCAACCGGTAGCTGCAATGCCCAATAGTCATCCCTAAACTCTTGCTCTGAATCATACCAGAAGAGGATGCGATGCTTATCGAACTGCTTGGTGATTATCTGCTCAATCTTGTTCATTTTTCTCTCTTAGCTTTTAGGTTTTAGGGGTTAGGTGTTAGCTGGGAGGCAGCTTTTAGCTTGGTGCGCATGGTGTTAAGCATTCGTCCAATTTCGTCACATAGAGATAATGGAGTCTCAGCATCTATCTCACTGAGATATCTAAGCCTGATTGACAGTAGTATTTGGGTTTCCAGTTCGGTGAGTGAACCTTGTGATATAGCAAGAAAGTGCAAGTACTCCTGTTTTGATTCCCTGCCTTTTCCTTCAGCAATATTAGATACTATGGATACCGCTGCCCTGCGCATCTGATCGGTAAGAGAATACAGCTCAGATTTGGGGTATCCGGCAGTTATCAGGTATACCTGCTCAGCAAGGTTCATTCCCTTTTGCCATACTATCAAGTCTTTATAACTCAAAATCTTACTCAACTCAATCTCCTTCTAACACCTAACACCTAACACCTAACACCTCTTCAATGCTTCGCCAAACTTGCCATAATTCACCTTCACCCCGTCATCCAGATCAAGCTCAAGGCGTTTCTCAGCCAAGGGCAGGATTACTTTGCTCTCCCATGCTTCCAGTTCGGAGATTATGTCTTTCAGGCGCTCAATCTCCTTGCGGGTGAGCATCTTCTCACGTTCGCTGAGGCTGCCTGATCCCAACTGATGTTCCAATTGCGAGACCTTAGCCCTGAGCTTGTGGATATACTCCCTCAAGTAGCCATTAAGCAGGATCGAGACCGTATCCGGAGTATAACGGTGCATGTAGATAAGCGCATTGAAGCTGCCCTTAGGGCTGCTGAAGAGCCAATAAATGGGACGTTTCTTATAACGTTTCACATGGTCGTTGTAAAAGTCTTTTAGGAAGTAATTCCGCAGGGATTTTCCAATTGCATCTTCAATGAAGCTGATGTTTTCGGTGTATTTCTCAGCTCCAAATGCCACTTTCAGGAACTCGGAAAAGCGGCTGACAATATCATCTACAAACCACTCACCCTCCAGGATGGGGATAACATTGTCTTTATCAGGCATGAAAGAAAGTTTTAGGTTTTGGGTATTAGGTTTTAGGGCGGCTTCGCCGCTATCGTCACCCCTAACACCTAACCCGCTAACACCTAACACCTTGTCGAAGTAATCTTCGACACCTTCTCCCTGATTTGCCAAAATCAAGCCCGGCATATTCAATGAATATCTGCCAAACATACAGCCCACAGCATAGGAGATCAATTCCTTCATGGTATCCGCCAAAAGCCTGTCTTCTATATCTTTACGAATAGGGAAGACCAGGCTTCCCCTTTCCGGACTCTTGATCAAGTCTTCATCAAGCGTTAATTTAGCGTTAATAGTTAAGGCTTGATTAAGGGTAGATGAAGGCTTGATTAAGGCCTCAGAACGAGCGCCCACCTGCCCCCTGTCACCTGTAACCTGATACCTGTCACCTCCCCCCTGTAACCTGTCACCTGTAACCTCTGCATCCACTCCATAACGGTAATAAGGATTGCAGGTAAGTGTGATCTCCTTGAGAGGGACATCGGGAATCAACTCATCCTCCAAACCATAAGCTTCAATGAATATCCGATTGTTCTCCTCTTCCAGTTCTTGCATCTTGAGCGTACTTTCGATCCACTGTTCTCTCAGCTTGGCATAGACCTCTTTTACTGTCACCTGTAACCTGTCACCTGTAACCTTAATAAGAGGTAATTGCTGGAAATCCCAGGATGTTTCGAAAGAGTCCCAGTCTGCTTTGGTCAGTGTGATCATCTTATCTATCCGATCCACATCAAAGATGTCATTCATTGGGTAGGGGATGTTTGATATTTGCCCAACTTCAAAGTTTAATGTTGGTGACATTATGGCGAGAATCTCTCTGATTATTAGCGTGTTAGACAAACCGAGTACCTTCACATCTGTAATGCGCGAATCTGAGAATATACTGCAACCGGCTACATCAAACAAGAAACCATTTTGAAAAAACCTCATTGCCAAGCTACCACTTGAGATTTTTGACCAACTCACTGACTCTCTAAAGTAATAATCCGGATTACGAATAACGGATCTTTGTTTACCATTATCAAAAGTAAAGTTCCTGATCTCTTCTCCATCGTTTTCCCAGTTTACGACAAATTCCTGATTGCCATACCATTTGCGGAATTCGCCTCCCTTATTATAGGGAAACCACTTTTTGCCTGATTGTCTTGCCTCTTCTCTGTTCTTCATCCCAAAGCCAATTCTATCATGCGAAGCTTCAAACCATTGCCTTAAGAAGCGATCATTGTCCGCAGTTGCTAATCCTTGTTTGGGAGATGCAATCTCTGCAAGTGGCTTTGAACTGCTAAAGATATCTCTTATTTTGTCACTTACCCAATACGCAATCGGTGCTCCCGGGATTTTGGTGAATTCTGAAGTTTTACAACGGAAGAACCAGCCACAGTCGGGATTAGCGATGGCTTCTAAGGTTCTTGGTGCTTGGTTTTCCGAACCTCTGAACTCGGAAAGCTTAATATAGCCACCCTTAGGTTTGGGATTCACTGAGTTTTCAAGGGTAAAGGTGCAGATAGGAACAGTAGCCCCATCAAAACCTGAGTACTCAAGCTGAATTAGAGATGTGATGCAAGTATGCTTGATCAGATGTTTACGCAGTTTCTCGTAGGAAGAAATAAACATCCAGACAAAGGGAGTCATAAAACCAAGCTGTCCACCGGGAAGGCAGAGATTGAGATTGCGCAGAATAAAAGCCGAAAACAAGTCGGATTTTGCATCGTTATAGTTATCACTTAAGTACTTGGACAGCTTATCACTCATGCCCTTACCCATGTAGGGTGGATTAGTAACCACCACCTGATACTTGGTGCTGAGATAATCTGCCTGTTCGATCAACTTCATCACCTGCTTGTGTGTTCCAGCAAACTCAGTATCAAACTCCAAATCTCGATCAATAAGCAAAATTTTGATGCCTTCAATATCCTGCTCGTGAGGAACAATAAGCGAACCAAAGGTATCGGCATATTCAAATTGAGAGAGCATGCGTTCAAAGTTGAGGGTAAATATGTCGCGTCCGCATTTGTCCAGATAGGGCTCGATCTCGTCATTTGTAAAGCTGATATTCTCCAGGCAGCAAATCTGGGGATCGATAGCCCGGGAGAACCACTGCCTGTCTTTCTCGCGCGCTTTCATGGACAGGGCAAAGGCGGCAAGTTCGGAAGCCCGCTCATCGATCTCGATACCAAAGAGGTTCTTGGCGATTATCAATCTGGGGATATCGATGGGATCGTAGCCCTCTTCACTATATATCTCATGGAGCAGTTCAAAGGCATAGGTGAGGATATGTCCGCTACCGCAGCAGGGATCGCAAAACTTGATCTCCTCAGGTGATTTGACCTGTAGCGCAGGATTCTGATCCTGCGAGATTACAGGTTCCGCAGGATTGGCATCCTGCGCTACGTAATACTCCATCTTGGCTTTCAAAGACGATTGGGGATGACTGTCCAGCCACAACCTGCCCAAAGAGTTTTGCACCATATATTTTACGATCCAGTGGGGGGTAAAAAGTTGGGTAACGGCTGGAATCTCAGCGCTCTGCACCTTCTTGCCTTTCTTTACATTGGCAAAGACCTCATCCTTCTTTTCGGAGATATAATACTGATAGAGCCAGCCGATTACTTCCACATCCTGGCAGGCATCCTCAGTCATCACTTCGCGGATCATTGCCAGGATACCATGCTCACCCAGAAGGTCGTCCGGCAGTAGCAATTCCATCCAGTCTTTGATCGGTTTGAAGAGGTAGGGAAGGGACTTGCCAATTTGGTTGCAGGCACTCAGCAGCAGGACGCGGTAGGCTTCGCTCTGGGCGTCACCCTTGTGATAGGTGCTGGCAATCGTTCCGGAGAGCAAGCCCAGGGCTCTATCCCGATCGCTTGGGTCTATCAAAGAGCTATCTATCACACCCAGTTTTGCCTCTGCCAGGATCTGGGGAAGGGTATCGCCGGATTGGGGACTGATGATGCCAACCGGATTGAAGTGTTTCAGGTCCATGTAGCGCAGGGCGGTCAGGCGGTTGAACCAGGTGTAGGCAACGCGCTCGGCGAGAGGTTTCAGGTCACAGGTGTCAGGTGACAGCCCCCCTGAAACCTGAAACCTGTCACCTGTAACCTTCTCAACCTCTTCAACAAGTGCATTATACAAAGGCTTAGTCTTTTCATAGGTACTGGCATCGCTACCTAAGGCCAGCACTTCACTGAGTTTGGTATTCACCTGGTCGATCAGGTACCGACGGGCATCTTGAGCAAAGCGTTTGAGGCGGGTATTGGTTTGTTTATCGATCATAGTAGTTCCTGTTTCAGAGATCTTTCGAGGAAGGCTTGCATTTCTTCTTTGGAAGGCAGTTCCAGGAGGTATTTGGAGACGAAGAGATTGTTGTCCATGCCTGCCAGGGCATATTCCACCAGGGTGCTGTCCTTGCCTGTGCAGAGCAGTATGCCGATGGGCGGGTTATCACCTTCACGCATTTCATTTGCCCGGTACCAGCTAACGTAAGTATTGAGCTGGCCAATGTTTTCGTGATTGAATTCAGCCACCTTGAGTTCGATCAAGACATGGCACTTGAGAACCCGGTGGTAAAAGACCAGATCGATGTAGAATTGAGTATCCCCGATAAGAATTCGTTTCTGGCGGGCTTCAAAACAGAAACCATGTCCTAATTCCAGGAGGAATTCCTGTAAGTTGTCCAGAAGCTGATCTTCAAGATCGGATTCACTTAGCAAACTATCGGATTTTACTCCCAAAAACTCAAACACATAGGGATCTCGGATCGTTAAAACGGGGTCAAAGCTTTCAGATTCTGCATTTGCAAGCTCAGCCAGCTTTTCCTTATCCCTGGACAGAGCAGTTCTCTCATAGAAGAGGGAATAGACTTGCCTGCGAAGTTCGCGGACCGACCAATTGGCTTTAAGGCATTCCAACTCGTAGAATCGGCGCTTGAGCTCATCCTCTATGGTTATCAGAATTTCAAAGTGAGCATATGACAGGTTGTTTAATAGCCGGCTTGAGAGTTTTGCCAATTGTGCGTTCACTGAACGCACTTTTGGTGAAAGCACTGAGGATTCAGCAGTTACAGTGATCTCTGGCTTGATATCACCCCAGACCACTTTGTCCAATTCTGCGTTCAGTGAACGCACAATCAGCGGATAAGTGCGATAAAACTGGCAGAACCTCTGTAATTCGCGTTTGGCAGAGCGAGGGACTTTGAGACGCTGTAGTTCGAGGGAGATCGAATCCATAAGTCGCTCACCATACTGAGCGCGATCTGCGCCTTGCATTTCATAGTTAGTAATATAGTATCCTATCAGCCAGTTGCGTATGGTGAGCATAGTATTTACTGACCTTAGTGCTGATCTTTTTAACTCGTGGTGTACGCTCTGAATCTTATCGACCAAACCCGAAAACTCAAGCTTGGGTCTATTTCTATCAGTCATCATATCTCCTAAAACCTAACACCTAAAACCTAACACCTAACACCTAAACCTTAATCCTGTTACCCTTGCCAAGTTCGTTCAGGAAGGCCTCTTTTAGGGATTTGAGATACTCCTCCAGATCAGAATCGGACTCAATAATCTCTTTAGCAAACCTGGGCTTCAAGTTCTTGGCATTAATGATCTTGGATCTGGGCTTGTCTCCACTATCGGGTGTATGCACAAGTTCGATTTCATTAAGCAAATCCAAATAGGTGCGATCCGCGAAATCAGTCTTATGTGATACAATCATAGGGATCATGGTTTCTTGTGAGATCATATCAGATACTTTCTGATAAGCGGTTTCGATCTTATTCAAAATCTCCTGCTTACCCACAGCTTTGGTTTTAAGTGATTCATAAAGGGGTTTGATCTCTGCCAGAGCCTTCTCTTTTTCTTGTTTGAGGATGCGTTTTAGCTGGTCTTCCAGGAGCCCAAGTTTGGCTTTGGCATCTTTGATTTTACCTCCAATATACACTTTCTCATCCGCCATGAGGGTTTGGAGGGCTGCCACTGCCTCTTGATCCAAACTGCTAAGATTGGGCTTATTGTCCCTTAGAAAAGCGAATATACTATTGTAGATGTCTGCTTGAGGGCTTTCCATAAACCGTTTGATTGGATCTATCAGATCATGCTTTTGTCTTAGGATTGCGGCTTCCTGCACTTTAAACTCATTAAAGAACCAGGAAACGGGTTTCGCAGAAATCTCCCGATACTCTTTTATCGCATCCTCCAAGGACTCCAGAAAACGATACACATCTTTTTTAAACAGGTAAGCGTCCAGTATGTCCGCCTCTGTTTTTAGAGCTTCTTTCAGTTCTTTGATCAGGTCTTTGGCGTCTTTACTCGTGGCTGGATGTCCCATCAGTTCTTCGGCAGTTTTCTTGAGGTGAAGGAAGTCAGCCTGGGAAATCTCCGCTTGGGGCTGGATGATGAGTGAAGCATATTTGCCCTTTTGCCTTAGTTCCCTTACCAATTCTGCCTTTTCCAGCACTCTGCCCTGAGCGAAAACCTCTGCTTTACCCAGTGAGATTAACCTGGCAAGTATGTAGAGGCAGGCAGATTCGCTCCAGCCATAGGGATTCCGCAAATATTTCTGAAACAAGGTGGAAAGATTCAGTTTCTGAGCACTGCCTTGGGCAAGGTTTATTGTGCCAAGCATATCACGCTCTGCCTCGCTAAGGCTAACCAGATCATCAAGGTTGGTCTGGGGACTCAGGATTACAGATGAGAAGTCGCTGTCCTTAACGGTTTTGATCATAGCCAGATTGGGATAACTCCGGGAGATCAGGGCTTGTGCAGCCTCGTTTACCTTTGCTACGACTTCCGAGCTTCTGGCATTAAACAGGTCACCCCTCAGGATCATTTTGGAGCCGGAGATCAGTTCATTGAAGCGTTTTTTGATAGCCCTCATCCGGGACGTGTTTTGCTGTTGTTTGGCTGCCACTATCAATCTGGTGCTATCGCTGATCGAAGTCATGGCCTGTTGGGAACAGTATTTGTCGGTTTTTTTATACAGGGCCAGATCCTCCCAAAAACGGTTATCGGCAGGAAGTACGATTAGTAATTCTGCCTTACCCATCGAGTTTGCCTTGAGTTGGATCTCGTTATCGTAATATTGGTAATTTGGTGTGATAAGCTGGATAGTCAATTCTTGGGACTTGCCATAAGTCCTGTCGTCTACCTTTCGGGAATAAGCAAAGTCTTGATCACTTTCAATATGGCGGATCTTGGCTTTCAAAAAGTCGTTGTAGCCAAACATCAGCTTATCGAGTTCATCCGAGATCGCGGAATCCTCGATCTGTGTGTTTTTGATCTGCTGTTCAATGGTCTTCTCGTCACTGGTAAGGTAGGAATACTCCTCTCCGTTACGTTCAATGTAGGTCTCACACTCCAGTAAGTCAAGGGCTTGCTTGATTTTTTCATTCAAGGTTTCTGGATCTGTTTGCAGGTCTTCCAGAAGCAGGATGCGGATATTACGGATGGTAGCTTTGAAGTCCTTTACGTATTTGAGGATAAACAGGGTTTTCAGGATTCGAAGGGCAAAGGTATCAGTTATTGAGGCCTCAGCTGTTTGTAGGGTGTGCAGCAGATGGGGCTTGACCATGGGCTTCAAACCGTCATACATCAGATCAAATCCGGCAATGCCTCCGACCCCTTCATTTGCAACTTGGATCAAGACAAACTGGAAGATGGAGAGCAAGCTTCTGGCGCCTACTGACGTATATTTACCGGGGAAGGCGTCATGCTCCGAGAGCGATATAAAGGCAGATTGAAGGAGAAACGACTGATATGGTATGAATGGATAGGAACCGATAAAATCCTCTGAATCACGAAAAGTTCTATAAGTTCTGGCACCATCGGTGAAGTGGAATAAAGTGCGCATGCTATTCTCATGCTTATGATAGAGCTTAAGAAGTTCTGTTTCATGCTCTTTCTTCTTGAGTAAGAGCCTCTTTTGAATTACCTCTTCCACGTTGGCTCCTCCCAGATTGAGTTTGATGGGGAATCTTGCAGTGATTCTTCCATATTCTGTGCTCTGGGATTGCTTCAATTGCCCTACTACTGTTTCCAAATCAGATTGCGAGGTTACCATGATCCATGCCTTACCCTTGCATACCGAATAGAAGCTTTCTGAGATGGTCTGAAGATTTAGCATTAGTTTCGTATTGTCAGCTATGAATTGCCCGATCTCGTCCACGCAGAAAATCAGGCGAAAGTCCTTGCCCTTTTTAGCGATATATTCAGCAACATCGTTGGTAAAGTCCTCTATTGAAACCTTGTAATTATAGGACAAGTTACTCAGCAGAGAATTGAAGCTTCCCTCAGGGGCATTCTTGATCTTTGCATAGGCTTTGGATACATTGTGATCTTCCATTGTAGCCATCGCTCTTCCAACTTTCCAGTCTTTGCCAGAGATCTTTTGATACTCAGTTTTGAATGCCTCCAAGAGACCTTCTCGATCCAGATCACGTTCGAATTTGGCGATGTAGGCATGTTTCCCATAATAACCACAGGCATCATTGAACACCTTCACAAACACGTTCAGGATGGCATCAGTCCCTTTTGGGGTCCCGGTATCAGCTTTCTGATCGATATTGAAGAGAATGCTCTGAGCGGGAATTGATTTTACTTTGCCGATATTTGCTTTCAGAATCTTGTCATCATCGCACTTTTGCATCATAACATCAGCTATATGAAAGTCATCATGATGCCAACCCTCCAAGAGCAGGGAAATCATCTTTAGCAAGTGAGATTTACCTGTACCAAAGAAACCGGATATCCATACCCCCGGCAGGCTATCATTATTGATGTATGATTCCAGTAGCTTATCCAGTTGTGATTTGATCTCATGCGTTAACACATACTCGTCAATCTCTGTTTGGATATTACGATCGTCATCTGCCATTATGACTCCGGCGATCTTACGTTCGATATCTTTTTGGAACAATTCTTTGATTTGCATTAGATCTCCCTCTTCAAGGCTCGCAGTGATAGATATTGAAAGCCCGGTAGTATTTATCGTCGAGGATGCCAAATAGGGTTAGGTTAGAACCCTTCACATTGTCAGTTTCATATTTACCCGGAAAGAAAAGAACCAAGGGTTTCTCAGTAAATTTGCTTTCCATTGTGGATAGTATCTTGTGTGATCTTATGTAGGGATAGACTTCTCCAACGCCGGTAATAAAGATGATGTCGGGTATATCTCTGTTTATCTTCTCAATTATCAAGGGGCAGATAAACTCCTCGGTATCAGTCAAACCTGAGATCGATTCGAAGAAAACATTCCTCGGCGTCCTGGTTTCATCAGCAATAAATCCATCCAGTACTCCAAGGGCGCTAAAGTGCTCAATGCAAAGCCGATACAGGTTAATCTCCAATACTTTGATTTGCTTGAGTTCCAGAGCACCTTTTAGCTGCCCGATGTGCTGGTATACCTGGATGGTCTCTTCCACCCGAAAAGGGCAGATGTAATAGGGTATATCGTTCGAAGGTCCGGTCATATCGAGGAACTTTCTGCTGCACATGAGCTTGAGCAGATGCTCAAAACGGACGTGGGCTTCGTGATATTCGTTGATGATCGCCATATCAGTAACCCATTACCACAGAAGGAAAGATAGCGGGAGTTAGAACCCCTTCCTTGATTATCAGTTCACGCACTCTGGGACTCACGATCATCAGACGCAGTTTCATCTCCGAATCAGTGATCCCAGAGCTAACCAGCATTCTGAATAGATTAGTCTGGAGCTTTTTTCTGCTCCCTTCAGCGATGCCTGCCAGTTTTTCGTGGAATTCTGCCTTAGTGTTGTAATAGAGATTGAAGTCAGAGATTGTGATCTCAAATTCGTGCCGTTTCACTTTCTCAGCCAACACCTCAAGTGCGAACTCTCTGACAAAATCGTATTTCATGCAGATGGCATACCAGATGATCTGACACTGCTCTTCCCTGGTTCCGTTTGCCAGAATCGCCATCGCTTCTTCAGATAGTTGCTTAACTCTTGTATAGGCTTCAGAATAAATCCTCTTCTGCGCCACCAGCGTTCTTATCTGCAGGAGGTTGTCCTTGATTACGGCATCCTTGACCGCATTCCAGTCCCCATGTTCCAAATACAGTTGAGCCAGCAGCACGGAATCGCGGTAGAGCAAAGCTGCGGCTGTGATCCCGAAGGTGTAGCCTTTCACTTCTTGGGATTGCC
>ERZ795051.3754-NODE-3754-length-15027-cov-116.940088_pt1 | contig 15027 bp, 7 predicted proteins | sample MGYA00375135_ERZ795051 | MGnify/ENA primary metagenome ERZ795051 (study PRJEB30180, sample SAMN05720222) | activated sludge metagenome | isolation source: Anaerobic digester | place: Japan | collected 2015-05-26 ... | reverse complement strand
TTGTCTCGTTAGGGAGTTGTTACTTGGTTGTTACTTAATTGTAAGAGGGTAAAGCAAGCCAAAAGAGGTGAAATAGTTTCCTGATTGTATATATACAGAGAGAGAAGTTCAGACAAGGAATGAAAATGGTAAAAAAGAAATATAAGTGAAAAATATTGTTTTTTGAAAATTATGACGGGCTTTTGGGCAGAGGGCAGAGGGCAGAGGGCGGAGGGCATCTCAACCCTCTCAACCTTCTAAACCATCTCAACCTTCAAAACTTTCTCAACCCTCTAAACCTCCTTAACCCTCTCAACCTCCTTAACCCTCTCAACCTTATTTTCCGTTTACTACATAATATTTTTTACTTTTCGGCAGTTACCTTGAAAAAGCGTTTAGAGCCAAGTTCAGACAGGTTCAGGTTAATTTGTCTGCTACTAGCAGGCACTATTTGATATAGGGTATAAGTTCCGTAGGGGTCTTCACTGGCGTAAATTTTGTAATTAGTAATCGTAATAGGAGTTTGGGAGACGGAAAGAGTAACAGCATCCCACCGTAAAATATAGTTGTTTTCCAAGAACTCTAAAACCACATTTTGCGGAGAAAGTGGTGTTTCATCAATTACATTAAATTGAAAAACACTGCTGCTATCCACAAGGGGTCCGGAAGTCATTACCAGCTGCAAATCATAGTTACCCCAGGTATCAATAATCGTGTTCAGATTATAGTCGTTGGAAACAGGGATTCCATTCAAAAGCCAGGTAGCATAACTCTCGGGAGTGTTATGCCCAAGGGAATTATTGATAAACTGAAGAGGTTGCTGAACATAGAAAGGACCTTCCGGCGATTCAAAAACGGCACAATGATGATAATAGTAGCATCCCATATCGGCAATAGTTCCATCAGGGTCTGGTTCCGAATCAGGACACCCGGCATCAATACAAGGACTGTTATATGGCAATGCAAAATCAAGCTCCAAAGCATTCACAAAGTTTGGATTGGCATTGATATTACCAGTTCCGGGAAAGACCTGACTGCCATAGTTAATATCGTTGTAAGTAACATTATAAGTTCCGTTTACGCATTCAAAAGGATTATTCAGGGCAGAATTGCTCCAGACAATATTATTGATAAAATTCAGATGGGCAGAATTAACAGCAGCGATTTTAGGATAACCATAGAGGGTATTATTGCTAAATTCAAAATTAAGTATATCATTAAGAGAGAGAGCTACACAATTCTGTAAAAAATCAGGTGGCACTTGGTCTTCTTCAATAACAAAGCTATTACGGGTTATAGGCATCAGTTCCGTACTATAGTTTTTCAGCCCTGTTTGGCAATTCAGAAGAAGGGAATATTTCAGGTCCAGATTTCCTCCGGCGTTAATCTGTATACCTGTTTCCGCATCTTCAATTTGAACATCGCGCAAAACAGGTATTACATTACTCTCAACCAAAATTCCGATATTCTCCAATTCCTGCCTTAAAGTGCTGCTGGTATTACGGATACGGATAAAATCCAAGGAAGGAGTTGCCGCCACTCCCGTTTCAGTATTTTCTATTTTAATTCCTTTATTGCATTCCTCAATTCTGACATCATATAAAATAGCATTTTCATTGCCTTTTAGTTCAATTCCACATTTATCTTCATTTCGTAAAGTACTACTTGTATTACGAATGCGGATATTGCTTAGGGAAGGAGTTGCGGACTGCAGAACATTGGTATTTTCCACCTTGATAGCGTTGTTATAGTCCTTTATTTCGGCATTTGAAATAATTACATTGCTATTACCCTCAATTACTATACCCTTCGTATTTTCCTCTTCCTGGCGAGGCACGACAGAAGAATTTCGTAGCACTAAATTATTGATAAATGGCTCATTAGGAAGGATTTCGGCATCCCGAACAACTTGAATACAGGTGTGATAGCTTAAGATGGTAACATTATTTATGGGAGGACTAGAAATACCCGAAATAGTAATTCCTGTGCCATTAATTAAAGCAGTGGTATCTATGGGGGCTATATAGACAGTGTTAATAACAGGACTACAATTATTTACGGTAATAGCATTGACAGCATTCAGGATTTCACAGTTGGTAATATTGCTTTCTGTTCGGTTTCCTGTCGTTCCCGTAATTTCCAAACCACCCCAAAGCAAATCCGGAAAGCCAGGTGCAAAAGTGACATTATTGGCAGAAATAGAACCCAGAACATTGATAGGTTCATCATTCCATATTTGAACAACTATCCCTGGTTCCAGAGTTATATTCTGATCGGTAGTAATTACTATTGGCTCTACAATATTAAAAGGTGAATTATTAACCGTCCAGTTAGTCGGTAAATTGTCTGAATCCACAATTACTCCGGAAGTAATATTCAGCAAAACAATTACGGTTAAAGAGTCGCTGGTTTGAAACATACCATCAGAAACAGTAAAAAATATAATTTCAGTTCCATACCAGTTATGCAAAGAGCTCAAACTAACCTGCAAACCGGTGATGGTAACATTGATATTGGTATTTCCACTACAAGTTAAGGTTAAGGGATCGTTATCTGGATCGCTTACATAAGGAGTAAAATCCACTAATAATGATTCATTGGCATTGAAAGAGAAATTTTCCGGTAAATTTATCACCGGAGGATGATTGGGTTGAAGAACATTCATACAAACAGGTAGAATTGTAAGTGGTTGAAAAGGATCATTGGAAGCGATGTTTAAGAGGGCATTATATATTCCGGGTTGGGTAGTTAAGGCAGAAAAATACGAGGTTATGGTGGCATTTTCACCTGGAAGAACTTCCCCCTGCATTGGCTCAAGAGAAAACCAGGGAATGGGAGTAAGGATTTGACTAAGCGCAATTTGACCATCTATTTGATGCGGTTCACTGCCATAAACATCACCCTGAATAGTGTAAGACAGGATAAGGTCTCCATAAAAGACAGGAAGAATCGTTACATTTACAGTTGCGGTGGCAGATTGTCCACCCTGAACAACTCCCCAGCCACTGGTTGTTAGTCCGTGCCAGTGAATTGTGATGCCATTTCCGGAAGTTAAATCAGGAAGCATATCTTCAGTTCCGCCTGTAAAATTGGTAGCAGAATTGACAATAATTCCATCGGGGAAAGTTACATACACATCTTTCAACCATTCAACATCAGTGCTATTATTATAGAGAGTGAATGTCCAATCCAAAGTTGCACCCGGTTCATAATCAGCGTAGTTCAATGTTAAGGTGCTGCCTGCAATACTTTTATCAGCTTTGGTAATCTTTTGAGTATAAACGCTATCTTCGCTTATTGAGATTTGATAAGATAAGGGTAAACCACCCGTATTGGAAATAGTGAAGGTTTGATTTGTCTGGGTGCCTGCATCCAAAGTTGCTGTCAATGAATTGGTACTCACTTCTATTGCCGGAGGAAGATATGCATTGCCGGTAACTTGTAAATTAATAAGAGGATTGTTATTAGCGTTACTGGATATAATTACATTTCCATTATAACTTCCTGCCGTAAGGGGAGAAAAATTTAAAATATAAGTATTGGATGTACCGGCAGGGATAGTAAAACTAAATGTATTGCGGCTAAAAGCATTGTTATCTGCTGTCAGTAAATTTATCCTTAAGCTATCCGAAACGGTAAAACCCTCAGGAGTTATGATTGTTCCGCTTAAGGTTTCATTACCATAATTTTGGATGGTAAATTGCCTGGTTTGGGTTTGTCCTGCAGGAATACCGCCAAAATCAAGAGAACTTGGGTTTACTGAAATTTGAGGACCGATAGTAATTTGTTCTACAATAAGCTTAATATTGGGACGTTGAAAAGATGTTTCTCCTTCTGAAAAAACATTGGTCTGATCGTTATCATCATTTCTTTTGAAACGATAACCATTTCCTATTGAAGTAAATTGAACAGTCCCTGAACGATTATAACTGCTTGCCACTCCAAAAGCAGTATCTACTAAAAGGTTATCCTCTCCATTCCATTCAAAAGGAATGGAAAAATTATACATATTCCAACCGGTTTCAGTAGGTAAATAATTGGGATTAGAATAAACCGTCACCAAATTATCTGCATTAATCCAGGAGCTGACATTATCTGCAGTTGTATGTTTCAATCGCACTACAAAATTAGGCATTGCAACTAAGGGTAAACCAACTATATTAAAACCAAGCCGGGTAATATTTACAGGACCGAAGATACCAGCAGCATTTAATTCTGCCTTAGTATAAACGGATTGACCGTGTAAACTTTTATACCATACATTAACAGGTGATGCGCTTGTAGCTTCGGTAATATAGGTTCCTGTGCCAATAATAGCTTCTGAAACAGGTGGAGTTAAAAATATAGAGATTTCATTGGTTGCCTCATTGTTACTATTATCCGTTGCTACTGCTTTAATGATATAGGTTCCAGCGATGAATCCGGTAGCATTCCAGTCCCAAGTATAAGGAGCAGAATAATCCGTATTATAAAGAGTGTTATTGATGTAAAACTTCACGGAAGTAATTGTGCCATTGATGTCATCAGCATTTACATTGATAGTGATGGTAGAATTAAGAACAAAAGTAGCACCATTTGCAGGGGAGGTAATTGTGCAGGAAGGCATTCCACCCAGAATGGTATTTAAAGCTGCATTGGCATTTACCATTCCATAACCGGTATATCTATCCCAACCAACTCCTCCGTCAGATGTCATATCGGTAGCAGATGAAGTAAGTATGGAAAAAATCTGAGCAGGAGTTAAAGAAGGGTCTTTGGAAAGCAGTAACGCAGCAACTCCCGCTGCATAAGGTGTGGCACAGGAAGTTCCATTAAACCACAAATAATAATCCCCGCTGGTATTATAACCATTTCCTGTTCCCGTTAGATCGGTAGCAGGTAAAATTGTCGGTGCCATAATATCTACAGCATTTTTATTGTTCTGAGTAGCTACTCCGTAATTGGAACCCCACCAATATTCTCCATCGGAAGAGGAGGTACTTTTTCGCTGACCTGTAGGGCTGGCAGCGCCAACACTGATTACAGATGTTTGATTGGCAGGATACGAAATTGTAGAATTATTTTCGTTGCCTGTAGCCGCAAAAATAACTACACCGGCATTATAAGCATAATTTAAGGCAGCATCGGTGGAAGGAGAATCTCCTTCTGCTACATCTGTTGCCCCCAAACTCATACTGGCAATATGGGCATTATTATCAGCCGCATAAGTTAACGCATTCTCTATGGCTGTAAAATACATATCCCCATCGGAATCGGCTACTTTTAAAGGCATAACACTACAGCCACCGGCAATTCCTGTAATGCCTAAAGAGTTATTTGCTTTGGCTGCAGCAATTCCAGAACAGGCAGTTCCATGTCCTGGTTCTGCACTGTTGTCCATAGGATTACTGTCATTATCACCAAAATCATAACCGGCTACTAAACGTAAATCCGGATGCGCAGTATCTACTCCGGAATCAATAATCGCTATTATAATATTGGCTGAACCATAACTCTGACTTTGATTCCAGGCAAGCTGAGCATCGCTGTCAAAACCGACAGTGCCAACTCCTGCACCGGTATGACCATAAGCTGTATAACCAGGAAGTTGAGCTGTATTATTATGACCCCAGTTATTGGTATAATAGGGATCATTGGGAACCGCTGCAGGATAGGCAATATATTCAGGAATGGCTGTTTCTATGTAACGATTGGCTTTAAATTGTTTAATAGCTTCTCCAACGGTTGTTTTGCCATTCAGTTTCAGTAAAAACCAGCGATCAAAACCAGTTTGCTGTTCCCAACTGGTGTTTTTTATGTTGCGGTGAGCCCGGATTATTTTTGTAGCCCCGGTTTGGGACATTAGCTGATCCAATTCATTAATACCGGTTGATGATTTTTCAGCATAAAGTCCCGCAGGAAGATTTGCTCTACTTACTGCTTCAGCACTAAGCTTTATTTTTATTAGGTCCGTTGCATAAGGTTTCCTGTTTACATCCTTATATCGTTGTAAAGCAACGGCGGTTATGGAACTAAGCAGTAATAACATTAGAATAACACATAACTGTCTTTTCATTTTTCTCTCCTTGAAAAATCAGGATACCTAACTTCCTTTTTTACAAAAGCCCTCAATTTAGGCAAGCAATTTCTTTACCTGAAACTCGGTTATTTCAATATAAGCTTTATTATTCGCTCTTTTGAACTCCATTACACAGAAAATGTAATTACTTTATAAGATAATCAAAAAATTCACTTGACCAAATTGGGATTTCTAATAAAAGGGGAAAAACCTTTAATCACAGCCAGTGAGCTGGAAAGGAGTAAAAATGGCCTCAACACTACAATTTGCAGGACGCTCTCTGTTTGACCTGGATGATTATTCCCGGGAAGAAATTATGTTCATTCTGGAAGCAGCCAAGGGAATGAAAGAAATCAACTTACGGGAATATAAAAAGATTCCTACCTTAAGAGGAAAAACAGTGTGCACTTTATTCGTAGAAAACAGTACCCGCACTCGAATGAGTTTTGAATTGGCTGCCAATCGTTTAAGTGCAGATGTTGTCAGTTTTCAGTCCTCTATTTCCTCTCTGCAGAAAGGAGAAAGTTTACAGGATACGGTTTACACTTTAAATGCAATGGGTATAGACCTTTACTGCATTCGTCACAGCAGTCCCGGAAGTCCGCAACTGGTAAATAAATATTCCGGTAAACCAGTTATCAATGGAGGAGATGGAAGACACTCACATCCCACCCAGGCACTACTGGATATTTTTTCTATCTGGGAAAAATTAGGTGACCTGAAAGGGCTGAAAATAACCATTGTAGGCGACATTTTAAATAGTCGCGTAGTGCGTAGTAATTTAATTGGAATGGGAAAACTGGGTGCCAAAGTAACTGTTTGCGGACCTAAAACCTTGATGCCAGGAAATATGGAAAGTGTTTATGACTGCCGTGTAGAATATGATTTAGCAAAAGCTTTAAAAGATGCAGATGTGGTAATGGGCTTAAGAATGCAGTTGGAACGGATGACGGAAGGGCTTTTCCCCTCTCTGGAAGAATACAGCAAACACTATGTTCTCTCCAAAGAAACCTTGAAATATGCCAAAAGGAATGCTTTAATTATGCATCCCGGTCCTATGAACAGAGGAGTGGAAATTCTACCAGAAATTGCAGATAGCAATCATAGCATCATTGTGGAACAAGTTGCCAATGGAGTTGCTGTTAGAATGGCTTTGATGTTTTTAATCTTAGGTGGAAAAGCATAAGGAGGAAAAAACAATGAAGACCTTAATTAAAAATGCCAATATCTTTCAAAATGGGAAGTTCACCCCAGGGGAAATCTTAATTGAGAGAAAGAAGATTATAAAAATAAGCAGAGGAATAGCGTCCTCTGACTACACAGCAAACAAAGTGGATAAAATTATAGATGCCAAAGGTGCTTGTGTGTTTCCTGGTTTTATAGACCTGCATTCTCATTTACGCGACCCGGGACAAACCTACAAAGAAGATATTGTAACAGGAACTAAAGCCGCTGCGCATGGTGGATTTACAGCTGTTTGTGCGATGCCGAATACTGAACCTATTACCGATAATATTGCTTCTGTAGAATATATCCAATTACGGGCTAAAGATTATGGCTCTGCCAAGGTCTATGTAATTGGAGCTATTACGAAACAGTCAGCCGGTGAAGAAATTGCTGAAATGGCAACAATGAAAGCAGGAGGTATTGTAGCTGTTTCCGATGACGGTAAATGTGTGCAGAATGCACGATTAATGCTTTCCTGTATGAAATATGCCAGTAACTTTGGTCTGCCGGTAATTATTCACCCTGAAGATTATTCCTTAGCCGGAAAGGGACAGATACATTCTGGTAAAGTTGCTACCAAACTTGGACTTAGTGGAATTCCCGGTCTGGCAGAAGAAGTGATAATTGCCCGGGATATTATGCTCGCTGAAAGTGCCGGAGCTAAATTACATATTGCCCATATTTCTACGGCGCGCTCTATAGAACTGGTAAAAAATGCTAAAGGTAAAGGACTTCCTGTTACCTGTGAAGTAACGCCTCATCATTTGGTGCTGAATGAAGAGGCAAATTTAACTTTTAATACTAATACTAAAATGAAACCTCCTCTGCGGAGTGAAGAAGACCGTCTGGCTTGTGTTCAGGCATTGCAAGAAGGAATAATTGATTGCATTGCTACAGACCATTCTCCCCATGCGGATTTTGAAAAAGAAAGGGAATTTGACTTGGCTCCCTTTGGCATAATTGGCTTGGAAACAGCATTTCCTGTGCTCTATAAAAACCTGGTGCAGACAGAGCAGATAGACCTCAACCGTTTAATTGAAGCATTAACAATTGCTCCAGCCAAAATCCTAAATTTGCCCGGGGGAATTTTAGCCGAAGGAAAAACAGCCGATTTAACTATTATAGACCTGGAAAAGGAAACTCTTTTTTCCGCGGAAAATATACTTTCTAAAAGCAAAAATACTCCCTGGCTCAATCAATGGTTTCCCGGAAGGGTGATGTGTACTATCTGTGATGGCAAAATAACTTATCTGGATAGTGAAAATGAATAAATCCCAGCCACAATTTCTGGAAAGAGCAATATACTTTAGGGAAGAACTCTCCGGGGACTATTTTATTCTGTGGATTTGGGATGAGGCATTGGGAAAAAAATGCCAGCCGGGACAGTTCTTCCAAATCAGAGCTCACTATAGTATTGCCGATGCGGAAGAAACACGCTCTCTGCCTAAACTCTTTAAACCCATTTCCATTTATGACAATGCTGAAGGGAGAATTGGTTTCTTTATTAAAAAAGTGGGTGCTGGAACAAATGCTCTCTATAAACTGAAAGCCGGTGACCTTTTAGAGCTTATAGGTCCTTCGGGAAACGGTTTTCCTTTAGTTACGGGAAGAAAAATATTACTGGTTAGTGGAGGTATTGGCTATCCTCCTTTGTGGTATTTGCAAAAGAAATTAATTAAACATAATTTGCTTTATTGGGTGCATGGCGGTTCTGGACAAAGTGATGTTTTTCCCTGTGATGAGGTCTGGACAGAAGATGGCAGTTTTGGTAAAAAAGGAAAGGTTACAGAAGGAATTAGTAAATTGATTGCAGAGAAGAAGATTGATTTGGTATATAGCTGTGGTCCTGTTCCAATGCTGAAGGAATGTGCAATTATAACTACTGAACTGAATATTGAACATTATTGTTCAATAGAAGCATATATGGCTTGCGGAATAGGTGTTTGCTACGGTTGTGCCATTCCTGTTGGCCAAGAAAACGACTGGAATTATTTACGGGTCTGCAAAGAAGGTCCTGTTTTTAATGCCGGGGAGGTATTATGGAACAAATTCTAAATCCGCTGCAGACCTCTTTGGGACGGCTTAAAGTGAATAGTCCTGTTACTGTTGCTTCCGGCACTTTCGCTTTGGAAAACCTGGATTTTATTGCTCAGGAACATTTAGGGGCTTATGTCTGTAAAACTATCACCCGTTATCCGAAAAAGGGAAATCCGCCTCCGCGTTTATATGAAACGGAAGCAGGACTTCTGAATTCCATCGGTTTACAAAATCCCGGGTTGGATAAGTTTATTGCTGAGGACTTGCCTGTTTTGCGTGAAACTCTTACTGTTCCTTTAATTGTAAGTTTTTCCGGTTCTTCTTTAACTGAATTTGCTCAAATGCTGGAATGTTTGGAAAAACAAGAGGGAATTTCCGGCTACGAAGTGAATGTATCCTGTCCCAATGTTGAAAATGAAGGTATAACTTTCGGAATTGATCCCGATGTTGTAAATAAACTATGTGCACTTCTTTCACCTTTAACGGAAAGAGAATTGATAGTAAAATTAAGTCCCAATGTTACGGATATTGCTGTTATTGCCAAAGCTGCTGAAGAAGGAGGTGCTACTGCAATATCATTAATCAATACTATTTGGGGAATGGCAATTGACTATTGTAATGGAAAATCAAGGATTAAAAAAGGAATAGGTGGCTATAGCGGAATCGGAATTAAACCCTTAGCTTTGGCTTTAACTTATCGTGCTGCTCAAGCTGTTAAAATTCCTGTTATTGCTATGGGGGGAATTTATAATTGGCAGGATGCTTTGGAGTTCTTTTGGGCTGGGGCATCTATGATTGCTTTGGGAACAGCAAATTTTATAGACCCTTTAGCTGTGGATAAGGTTTATGAGGGATTATCCTCTTTTTGTCTGGAAAAACAACTTAACCTGAAAGATATAGTTGGGAAAGTAAATAAGTGAACAGTGAAGGGTGAATTCACCTTTCACTGTTCACCCGTTCATCTATTTCAGTAGCAGCATCTTTTTGATTTGGGAACTGCCATTCATATTCAGTTTATAGAGATAAACCCCGGAGGCAACATTATTTCCCTGATTATCTTTTCCGTCCCAAATCAGTTTATGTTCACCGGATAAAATATTATCCTTTAGCAGGGTTTTAATTAGCTGTCCTTTCAAGTTATAAATATTGAGGGTAGCAAACCCTTTTTGTTTCGCGGTAAAGGATATCGTTGTAACCGGATTAAAAGGATTGGGATAGTTATGTAAGTTACATACGGGAACAGGCAAGGTCTCATCTTCATTGGCAACATAATTATCAGGCCAGGTAGTAGTGAATTTAATAGCTAAACCTGGAGTTAAAGGCGTTGCCGTTACAGGATAAGTATTACTATGGGTGTAAGTTAAACCGCGTAATTGATTATGGTCTTCAATTCCTACAGTGCAATAGTTGGTAGTTATTCCAGGATTATCAACGGTATGATATTGGATTACGATATCGCCGTCTTGTTCCAGTTTCGGATAGAGGATAATCTGGAATTTTTCCATAGAAGCATTGGGACCCAAATCTATAGTATATTGATTGTATGCTTTGTTCCATTCAATGATATAACGATTATTGGCGGAATCATACCAATAGATAATACGCATATTAGCAAAAATAGGATTACCCGATTCATCCTCACCTGTTTTCATTCCTTTAAGGTCATCCCAATAACCAGCAACCATAGCATAAGGACCTAAAGCAGCAGGAATGTAACAATTATAGAAATCGGATTGATCCGTAGGAATAAAAGAAATCCAACCGTTGGAAGACATTGTAACGCTATCATAATCAACACCGTAAAAACGGAAAGTGAAAGGCAGAGGAACCGTTTTCACAGAATCATCCTTACATAAGAAGACATTACCCAATAAGTTGCCTCCTTCAGGATCAAGCTCAATCCATTCATAAATGGGAGTTGAAGGATAACCGAGATCGGTAGAATCATAAGCAAAATAACCATATTCATCAGGTCCTGTAGGATCATCAGTTTCAGGAGTGCCAGCCGTAATTGCATAAAAACTAAAGTAACTGTAGCCCTCTGCATTAGTGGCATCAAAACGCAGAGGGATATTATTTCCGGGGAAGACATCATTCATCAAAGTTATTGTTGCTGTAAACTGTTTAACTTCATTGGGAGCCAGAGAACCAAGAGCAATAGGGTTGTTTTGAGCAATGGCAGCAGGTGTAAGTGCTTGTATTTGTAAAACAATATCTTCCATCGTAAAATTGCCCAGATTGGTAACCGTGAAAGTAATATTATTTGCCTGTCCTATTTCTAAAACCCCTTCATAATTGATTACCTGAATTTTAGCTCCACCAGCAACTAACTGAAACAAACAAGTAACGGAAGGATTATTCAAAGTAACGGTAAAATCAATTATTGCACCAGGTTTAATAGCTCCAGTGGTAATAAAAAGGAAATTTACAGACACAGTTGCTTCCGGATTCAGAGAAGTGATAGTAGCATTAGGATTATCAATCACAATAGCTGGATGATTACAGGCAAGATTAACAGTTATATTATTATACACCTGGCTGGAGAAATTTTTTAGCTGTAAGCCAAGAGAATATGATTCATTCGGAGCCAGAATAGTATTAGCTAAATTATTAGAAACAATACCGATAGTGGCATCCGGTTGCAAAGTTAGTTGCTTCACCAAAGGAACATAATTCTTTTTGCTGACGGTTATGGTTAAATTGCCTTCCACATTGGGGTCTATAGGTAAAATAGCATAACCATTTTCAATAGGAGCATAACTGAAGTTGATACCGTCTTTGGTTCCGGATACTATACCGCTATTCAAGTTAGGGGCATTTATTCTGATATGACTGTCACTTTGCTGATAAGTAAGTCCACTGGCAATTACGGTTTCCGGAATCTGATTGGGCACTAAAACCCACATATTTAAGCTGGGATCACTTAAAATGTTAAACACATGAAAGTAAAAAGCAACATACTGATTGGGGGCAAGGTCATTAGGGAAGTTCTTGTAGAGTTCAATTTTACCCATCAAAACACTGGAACCGAAACTACGCACATCCCAATCCATAATACTGCGAAAAGCTCCACTGGCAATAGAATTATTAAATCGGGTTTTAGTATGTAAATCGGAAGGACCCACAAAAGCAACACAACCTCCCGGATTGGACATTGTTCCCATACGCATCCATTTTTCACCGAAATTTGGGTTTACAGCATTGGCAAAATCACCTGTATTACAAACAATGGAATACACAATCGGCATTTTAGCACCGTTAAAAGTATTGTTCAAATCGGGAATGTGAAAAGAAGGAAAATGCCAACCGTTAGCATCACCCCAACCACGATAACTGATAAATTGGACACCTTGATTGATGGACTGTTGAATAGTAGTTGTTCCAGGATAAGTTGGAGGACAAAAAACAGTATCAACTTGAGTATAGCCAAAATTACGCATTTTATCTCTCAACCATTGAGACATAGAGATAGGAGTAGTAGGTCTTAAACCCCCATCAGCATAATTTCCGGCAACAGCGAGAGCTCTTTTCATCCAATTAGTATCTGTCATAAAAGGGGTTTTTTCGTAAGCAATGGTTTTATTCATCATTGTAATAAATTCGCTGGCATCGGCAAAGGAAAATCTGCCCGCAATCATTTCCGGAAAGTAATCATCTCCTTCCAGCATTGTGTAATAATTATCATCCGCATCGTTTTCTGTAGCATATTCAGGAGAAACTATAAAATTCGTAGGAATGGCATAAGTTCCATTCACATCACCCCACAGGAAAAGATAGTCGCATTTATAGGTCTGATAATGATTGGCTATGAAATTCTTGATGTCCTGAACGGTGGAACCGATATCTGATTTATTTACCGTATAAACATCAAAACCGATTGATTTTTTCCAGGAAATATAGTCCTGTTGGTAGTTTGTTAATTGGTTGTGAGTAATAATCAGCATTTTAGGACGGCTGAAGGGTATATCCCGCAAATAGGAATCTTGAAAATTATCTGCCAAAGCTTTGTAGGCATCAATAAAAGCAGGGGAAAGAAAGGCAGGAATTTGAAGCGGATAAGAACCGATTAAGGAAAAATTGAGTTCCTTTAAAGTCCGGATTATATTGTTTTCCGTTATTTGAGTTTCTATCCGAATCGTATAACCGCGCATTTCTCTAAAAGTGAAACCCTGCACAAGAGAAACAGCGTTTTCTAAATGCCTTTGTTCATTATATAAATAATTGCCTTCCGCATCAAAAACATTCCAGACCATAGCCGAAATTTGCAAATCCGCTTCTTCAAAAGGAAAGGCAAGAGTTTTAGTGATAACAGCGCTATTAGCAGATTCACAATCTTCAACATCCATTTCTTCAGGCAAAACCGGCTGTTGTCTCAAGCCCTCAAAATGTGCCTGTAAAATAGAACCATTAGTATAAAAGGTCTGCAGTGTTGTAGCTGTTAACAAACTGCAGGCAAGCAGAATCAGGATTATTATATATTGCTTCATTTATCCTCCACCTATATTGTGTAGTTAATGTATAATGCAATAACCCTTCCAACCTCGGTAATAATTTTTGCTCTCAAATATTTTACGGAAATTGGCAAAAGAATTGCATTATTATATACTCCTTCCGAAGTTGGGCTTGAAAACCTAGATATTTGGAAGTTTAAGGAACAATAAATGAAGAACGGAAAAACGATAATAATTGTAATAATAGCGTTGTTGGCGTTGGTCTCCTGCGGGAAAAACACAGTTCTGAATCCTGATGCTAATGATCCTACAGCAATCAATTTCGGAACTTCAAACACGCTGGATGTAGTTACCTGGAATTTAAGAACCTTTCCGGAAGGGACGGATTTAACTACTCTTAAAGAAATGATTTCCGCTTTGAATGCGGAAGTTATAGCATTTCAGGAAATTATGGATTATAATGCCTTTATGGATTTGGCGGAAGAAATTCCCTATTATGACGCTTGTGTTTATTCTGCCACGGATACTTATCGTCTTGCCTATTTGTATGATACAAGGTCAGTTACCGTTAATAATCAATACACTATTTTTGAGAATGACAGCAATCCTTTTCCGCGTCCACCATACATTTTGGATATAACCTGGAATAACAGTAACTATTTTATTATAAACAATCACTTTAAGGCATACGGAGATAATTATATTGATGAAAGTGACAGCTGGGACGAAGAAATGCGTCGTCGTCTTGCCTGTCAGAAACTGGATAACTATATTTCTACCTCTCTATCGGATAAAAAAGTGATTGTTTTGGGTGATATGAACGATCAGATTGCCGAACCGGAGGACTATAATGTTTTCCTTAGTTTTCTGAATAAACCGGAGGAATATTACTTTGCCGATATGCCGATTGCTCTTTCTCCAACCTATTCCAATGTTTCTTATCCAAGTTCACTCAGCCATATAGACCATATTTTGATTACCAATGAACTTTTTGCGGATTTTGAAAATGCAGGAAGTTATTGTAAAACGATTTTGGCAGAGAACTGGATGCTGAGCTGGAATACCTATTCTTCTACAATTTCAGATCATAGACCCGTGGGGATTCGTATATCCAAATAGCAATATAGATTAAACGGATTTTACGGATTAACTCTTCCAGATAATATAGATTAACTCTCACAGATAACACTGATAACACAGATTTATATTTTACAATTCTTTCCTAAAGACAGCAAATGTTATCCCTTCTTCTTTATTAATAGCTTCATTTTTCAT
>ERZ795051.3697-NODE-3697-length-15251-cov-6.156291_pt1 | contig 15251 bp, 20 predicted proteins | sample MGYA00375135_ERZ795051 | MGnify/ENA primary metagenome ERZ795051 (study PRJEB30180, sample SAMN05720222) | activated sludge metagenome | isolation source: Anaerobic digester | place: Japan | collected 2015-05-26 ... | reverse complement strand
AACTGCTTGATCCACTCGCAATACTTAGAGTGCTCGACCCAGTTGAATTACCAATGACGACATTCGTCGTTGCATTGCCGCCTATCGATATCTGTTTTGCTGATGTGCCCGTCGTTGCAATATTGACTGTTGTCGCATTGCTACCAATAGAGAGCGTCGCGGGCGCCGAGCATAAACTTGCGCTGCTAGCCGTTGAATTAATGTCGCCGCCAGCCGTGATATCATTCGACACCACCAGGTTGCCATTAGTCCCGTTATCGAATAGATGCATGAGACTATTGCTGCCAGCATCACGAAACCGCAATGTCCCGTCACTCGATTCATACCCGATCGAATATTCAAGGCTATCGCCCAGGCGAATCTTGCCATCGGTAATAACCTTTATGCCTGATAACGACGTTGTCCCTGACTCAATATTATTAATAGCGTTATGAATCTCAGTCATATATCCAGCCGTGAGATTCAAAGCCACTGTTGCGCCAGCCAGATGCGCCGCAGCACTAGTGCCTTCCTGAGCACGAACAACCGTGAACGTATCTCCCGACCGATTCGTGACCTTCAGAACCTCGTAATCGATCACGACGTAATAAGTCGGTAATGACGGAAACCGTGAACCATATCCAGTATTCACTGTGAATGATGTATCAGACACGCCCATATTAGCCACCAATTGCGCATTCGCAAAGTTATTAATGCGACTGAATTCAGTTACCTGAGCCAATGCCATCGGAGATATAAGCAACAGAATAAGAATGAACCTCATCGCTTCACCTCTTTACAGATCAGTTTTTTTGCTGAACGCTGTTCAAGCACAGCCTCGATGTCAAACGTCTTGCCACCAGCAATAACACGATCCGCCCTGGTCACGGTAACCCACTCAGGCACATATACCGCATAGTTCAGAATATTGACCGTCTCGCCTACCTCGCGACCACCAACAGGCTGAACATCACACGGCACGTCCGTATATTGCGCCGTCCAGACAGTCGCTGGCTCAACCTGATTCCCAGTAACAACAGATCGCTTATATACCGTGCACCGATCACGAAAGATCATAAGAACCTACCCCGAACAGAACATTGAAGCGTGCCTTGTGCCGTCGTGGTGATCGTATTCTGCTGACCACACGCAACCCACGGAAACCACGCAGTGTCACTCACATACATCGTCACGTCACTGCTGTTCTTCCAAACAATGCCAGTCGTCGCATCAATCACCAGCGAATCACCAACGCCTAGACTGACCGAAATGGAAAAATTCCGCCCCGTATCTGCTACACTCAAATTCATGCCACTCATAGAAGTACCAGGCGTGAACGTAATAATCGCAGGCGCCGGCATGTTGCCATAAATCACGCCACTTTCTGGGAACTTACCCGCCACAACATTGCCAGTCTGCAACGTGCTGGAAAAAGCACAGCCATAAGGACAGAACATCTGAAACGATAGATGCGCTGATGTAGCACTCAACCTGTCCTGCTTGATCGCCCCCGTAAGAATTGCCGAATAGTACCGCTTCTGATTATCAGGTAATGCCGCATGAAACCCGAACTGTAGATTACCAAGACCATTAACAGGCGACAACGTACTCGCAATTAAATCCAGATTGGATTGTAACTGCGTACTACTTGCCGCACCGACCAATAACTCAATCGATAGCGTCTTCGCCCCTATAATCGGCATACCCGATACGCCACCAATCATTAACGGCGTAGGCATAAACGGCACGCTCACTTCAGCCGTCGCATCTTCCGACCAACCGACAAGATACGCCCCATAGTTACCGAGATTAATGCCCCTATAATAAAGTGCTGTGCTCATACTCACCACGCATAATTGGATGAAATGCCACGCCGTAACATAGCGCTGCGGATTGAATCGCCAATAGCCTTATTAATTACATGACCTAAACGTGCAGGGTCCTGCGTGCCACCTTGAACATTCACCACCACATCGCCAACATTCACTGATTGTGAATTCATAATGTTACGAGTCATGGCAGCATCCAGAACACGAGTCCCGCCTGGCAATATTGCCAATTCAGGACCACGCTCACCGACCAACGCAAGCCCGCCACTGTGCACCCCGCCTCGAGCAAATGCCGGCACTGTCGCTCGTTTACCACCGCCGCCACCAAACACAGAGCCAACAGCATCCTTTATCTTTTGCCATGCGTTGGCAATCGTGTCGATAACCCGCTGAATAGCCTCTTGCGCAGAATTGAAGATCGCCACAATGGCGTTCCATATGCCACTGAAGAAGCCAACCAGATTCGACCACCCCTGCTGTATCAATGCCATCGGCGATGTGAACGCAGTCTGTATGATGCCAAGAACCTGCATACCTGCGTTCATGATGATCTGCGGCAATTGGCTGAATATAGATTGCGCCGTGGTTAATATCTGCGACCAGATACCCTGAAGCATGCCAGATATCTGCCCCCAATTGGCATAAACCTGATACCCAGCAAACGCCAACGCACCGATCGCCGCAACAACCACAAGCACAATAGGACTCAGCCCACCCAATATACCAACAACCACCGAAATCACAGCAGATAAAGATCGAAATGTCGTGACGATAGGCGATAGCGCCATGAGGAGCATACCAACAGGCACAGCCACAGCAGCCAGTTGCGCCGCCAATACGATCAGCGTCTGGGCTAATTCTGGATTCGCACGCATCCATGCGCCTAATGATTGCGCCGCCGCAGTTATCCGCTGGATAAATTCCGTAATCGCAGGAATGATAATCGGACCTAACGTATTACGAAGACCAATAAAGGATGCCTGCATCCGTTTCATAGCATCATCGAATTGAGTGCCCGCTTTAATTGCTGAATCACTCATCACGAGACCAAGTTGGCGAGCCTCAACACGGAATGACGTGATCGCTCCAGCACCCGCATTCAATGCCGGCATTAATTTCGATGCGCTGCGACCAAAAAGATCATTAGCAATGCTGGCGCGTATAGCAGGATCGCGAACAGCCTGAAGCCGCTCCGCTATGAGCATGAACATCTGATCGGGTGATAACGTCTGCAACTGCTGCCAGGTTACGCCCAGCATAGCAAACGTCTTTTGTGCAGATTGAGACCCGAGCCGAGCATCACCAACAACGGTATTAAGTCGACGCATGCCCGTTTCAAAATCTTCACCCGAAACATCCAGCATGTTCATGGCATGCGATAGTTCCTGATACGACTGCGTCGACAATCCAAGACGTTGCGCCATTGTGTCCGCCTGGTCTGCAGCCGTCGCAAATGACTTCCCAATGCCAGCCAGCGAACCAAGCACAGCCGTGCCAGCGCCTACCATCGCAGTGCCTACCATGCGAGATATCTTCAGTATCTCACCATAATGCGACCGCACAGACTTCTGCGCCCGGGCTAACGCATCATTCAGCGAGGTAATATCACCCGTAACCTTCCACTGAACTTCGCCCGCTACTATCGCCATCAGCCGCCTCCTGACATACGCACGAATTCACCGAGCGACATGCTCTTCTTATTAGATGACGCAGACGACCTCGAATTAATCGCCTTCGCTTCCCGATCAAGCCGATCTATCAACGCACCCAACAGCGCAAAGAACTCTCGATCAGTCCAGCGCTCTTCTATGTGATCGAATGGGATGTGCCAGTGCGCCATGCATACCTCATAGATAGCAGCCTCTGCATGTGCCGCATCTTCACGGCTCATTGGTCTGCCGTTTCGGCTCGCTTGCTCACAAAAGGGCGCAAAACGAATTCGACGTATTGCATGAATGCGTTCAGTATCTCTTCCTCATCCGCCTCATCAAGAAAAGACCTGTCCGCATTCATCTGCTCATGATGCTGATAGAAGAAGTCCAGCGCATCATTGGCGAGAAGAAAAGCAGCACTCGCAGGCGCCTTAATCACGCCATCATCACCCAGCACAATGCCACGTAACTCAAGAATCCGATGAATAGCCGCCACAATCTCACGTGTCTTGCGGCGAGGCTGTTCCTCGAATTCGTACGAACGACCAGCAATTGAGAGACTGATCTTCCGACGCTCAAAGATTGATTCACTCATGACTCAATTATGCCGATGCAAACTTGATGTATTCAGCGCCATAAGGCAACGAAGCAGTACCGAACACATCAACCTCAAAATCAATCGTCATCAGGTCTTTAACGCCTGCCTCAATGCCGGCGATACGAATAATCGTATATGGCAGATAGATCACGCCCTGACCGCTCAACTCAAAACACAACTGCTTATATGTCGGCGTAACCGTCTCCGAATATCCGTTGCTCGTCGTCGAGTAGAAGGACGAGATCGCAAGCGTCTCATGGTTCGCCTGGTAGCACTTGAACTTCACACTTTCAACGCCGTTCTTCGTGGGAAACGCCTGTAGCCGCAACTGTGCCAACGGCGGATCGACATAGGTCGCATCATAGACAAAATCAAAAGAGACAGTATCCGCAGCAATATAGATATCGGTAGTAGACTGACCACCGATCAGCGTCCATGTCGTACCCCACGACACCGTACCGCCTGCAGTAGGCCAGGTCGTCGGCAGCGTTGCTGTCGTGCTACCAACAGCCACTTTGCGCAATGTTGCTGTCTTAACATCAGGCATATTTCATACCTCCTATAGTGTGTAAATCACCTCAAACAGAGCGTCCGCATACGCCCATTCATCTTCATTATTCCGTTCGCACGGCGTGCCAGACACAAAGAACGCCGCATATAACGTCCCGGCATCTGTCTTTGCATTAGCACCATGCAACGTATTGATCAGCGCCTGATAGACGGCATTAGCCGCATCCAGTCGTTCAGACCCGCCGTAGCAAATAAATCGAACCTGAGCCACATGAACAGGACATACCCCAATAGTCCGATCGTTGATAATTTGCACTACCACCGCAGCCGTCGTGTTGTTCCACGAATCAATCGGCGTATCCAACCACATCCGATCACCTATCTGGCTGTAAAGCGGCGTGCCTGTCCTGATGCATACGCTATAGAGCAAGTCCGCAACACTCATGGAATCACCTTCTGAACCAGTAGCAGAACGAGACTCACGGCAATCGATACAGCCGTACTAATGACGACAACAACGCCACCCAGCCGAGTGCTCAACGTCGCACTGGCAACATCCAGATCACACAGCCGCCCATAAATTTCTTTGCGATGCTGCTCGCACGATTGCGTAATACAGAGTTTCACTTCATCGATCTTGCGGTTCATCGAATGAATCTCATCACGCAACTGCTTCAACTCGTCCCGTAACAACTCAATTGGAAACTGCTCCATCAGTCCCTCCACTTATCCCCATGCATCCAACGGGACGCCATGCCAAAGAAACCGCGAACAATGAAGAAATAACCAGGCTCTTTCTTGCTACGAGGTCCTGTCTTCGTTGAGGGATGCCAGCCGTATTCAATCGGAGCACCATATTTCACCCCCTGCGTCGCTATGTCGTAATCCATGACTTTATGCTTGACCTTCGTAATGCTGCGCTCTAGTGCTCCAGTGCTACGCTCACTACGACTCATAGCATCGGAAATCATCTTCTTGATTAACTTCACGGAGTCGTCACAGAGGTCATTCAAAGCCCTGTCGGATATTGCTGTAATGCGCTTGCGAACATGACCTGTGTTGTCTTTGAACTTGACAACCTTGATCTCGTATGGATTCGAACGCATCACCAGAACCTCCGCAGGCCTGCAAGAACGCGTTCAACAAAGAGACTGGTGTTCTGATCCAGTGTGTATGAATGATCCCCAAGCCGCTCTGAGAGAATGCCCCCTGTATGTATCCGCTTGAACATGTCAACCGCCAGCCACAACGCCGCAACAACTACCTCATGCGGATACTGCATGACATAAACGGACGCTTCTTTATGTATCGCCGCAGTCGTCTTATTGACCCCACGCACAACAGTGGCTCGCTTCGTTGTTGGCGTCGCAAGAATGAACATTTGCTCAGAACCAACAAGGATCGTCTGACCTGGATAAAGACCATGGTTGATATCGAAATCCACCAGCGTCGAAACCGCGTCAGTCGTAGCAACCGCATTAATAGACAACCAGGGCGACGCTGTCCCATTCCCGTAACCGAACGTACCAGTAACGACAATGTCTTCATCGCCAGAAAAGACGACATTAACGGTGTCGTCCAACGCAATGATGTTTTTGACGGGCAAATGCCGAGGCTCAAGGTAATAGTCGTACGATGTCAGTACAGTTGTCCCACTAGCGGAAACAACGCTGATCTCTTCGATAGATGTCACATCATCAATGATTGCTCTGCGCGCTGAGTGTGGCTTGAAATATCGTGTATCCCGTTCAACCCAGAACTCTCGTTGAATAACATGAACTATGTTGCGCGATGCCGCAATAGACACAAGCAACAACTCATCATCACGAGCCGTGCTGCTCTGATCGAGATAAAGCACCTCTTTCAATTGATGAACGTTCGCATATGCGTTCATTGCGACGCGCCCCCATTCGCATTCGGTATAGGCAACATATTCAACGGGCGATCAAAATTATCGCCACCAACGAATGGCTCAAGTTCCTCCAGTGCACGGATTTCATTACGTGACCTGAACCCCCATTGAATACTCGTTGCATATGCTTGCATGCGCTCACTTAAACGACCACGCAATAGACCATCAATGTTGAATTTGGTGAACCCCTGCGGATCGTCTCGGAAAAACGCGCTGTCTAATGCCGCTTCAATGCGAGTCACGCGCGGCAAAATCGAATCTGTCACCCACTCAATGTTCTGCTCTTCGATGTTCGAGAACGTCGCCCGATCCAGTTGCGCAATCTTATGCGGAGGAACGCGCCAGATGCGGCAGACGTCATTCACATTCGCATTCCAGAGTTGCAATAACTGAGCATCCTCAGGCGATATACCAATGGTTTCGGGCTTCAATCCCGAATGCAGCACAGCCACCCTGTGCGCACTATCAAGCCCGCTATACGCATTCCGCCAGGCAGCACTGATCTCCGCCACCTGCTCACTCTTCAGCGGCATATCCGTCACGAGTGCCATGCGCTTCATGCCATCACCGCGAAACACACGCGACGAATATTCCCGAGCAGCAATGCCAGCACCAACCGTTGATGCCGCATATTTGATCGGGCTTAACCCAAGAACCCCATCAAGCGACAGAAACTTAATATGCAGTATCTGCTCGCGGCGTAACCGTACCGTCTCACCACCTGGATTAAGCCTGTAACCATATTCAATGCCATCCTTCCCCTGAACCACCGTCATCGCATCAGGATGCAACACCCACAACGCAACAGGACGACCCATGCGATCCCGCTCAATCTCAGCATAGGCATTGCCGCGCAATTCCAGGTGCCCAATCATGTACTCCCAGAATTCCACCTTACTCATGAGCGGATTTGGGAACCGATGCAACAAACTCTGTAACGGATGACCTTCCCATACCCTGCGAGCACCTGTTTCCGTCCGCTGCATCACGTTTAACGGCAACGATGCAATCGTCTCTGTAACAGCCCGCACACACGCCCATACAGCGCCAAGCGTCAATGCTGTGTCAGGCGTAACACGAACACCCGTGGAGTCGTTAAACGAAAATACCGAAGACCGAAATGAACCTTCTTTGACTGGTGTCGACCTTGCCCTGGTGTCCTTCCTAACGAGTTTGCCGCTATCATCGAACGTGAATCGCATCTGATTTCTCCATTGGGTGGGTGTGGGGCGGGAAAAGGAGAACGAAACCCGCCCCACAGGAGAAGGGAATTATCAACCGCCGCCAGAAGGTGCTTTCGTCTTCAGAGCAATGACAGGACCCGCAACACTGGACGATCCAACATTATGCACAGCAATCGCAACACGCTCCGTGCCTTTAACGACGATCAAATCGTTCTCAAATGCACTGACAGAATTAACGGTTGCATCGCCCGAAAACGTGATCGTGGTCTGGCGACGCTCACCAAGAATTGCCGCAAGCGATAAATCACCAAACAGACAGACGATCTGCGTAGAGGTAGCGGTCTTCGGCATGCTCTCAACTATCTCGACAGGATACCCAAGGAACGAACGACCCAGGCGACCATCAGTTAAGATTGATGCCGTATTGCCACCAGCAGCCATTGCCAGGTACTGCAACACCTGACCGAAGAACGCGCCGCTGCAGTACCACTTGCAATTCGGTGTGGAAGCATAACTCGGCAACTTGCCGAACATATTCGCCAGATCGCGCATTGTGATCGCCGTCCAGTCCGTCGATGTGCCAGCAGCAGCCTCAACAATGCTCGCTGTGCCAACACTTGCAATGCGATTAATCACACCGTACTGGCTGCCATAGGTAGATGTGCCATCACCATAGAATCCGGCGGCGTCTTCCGCAACCGAGAACGCATAGGCAATCTGACCAGCCAGATAGTCACCGACATTAATCGCGGCATCTTCGCTCAACTCGCTAGAAATAGCAGCAAGTACAGCCAGTTTCTTCGCAGTCAGCGTCACGACATCAAAACCAGCCGTGCTCTTTGTGCCAGCGGTATTTTCACCCGTCCAATATGCGGTCAACGCTGTTCCAGCCTTAGGCTGCGTAGCAACATCGCTAGACATCGGAACAACAAGAACATTGCGACGGAAGACGCCATACTGATCCCGCATCTCAAGCAGCGAATCAATGAACTGGTCAGGCACCAGATAACCACCAACGTTATTCGTTCCCTCTAACTGCGTGCGTAACTCGATGCCATTCACGCGGCAATATTCGCGCGCCTTCGGTTTGCCAATTGCCGCCAATGCCCACATGCCGAAATCATGAGCGGAACGCTCCGCATCACGCCCGCGGAAATTGCGCAACGTACCATATCGATGCACCGACTCAATCTTGCGCTCTTCAGGCGGCGCCGATGCAGTAGGCGGTGTTACACGCCCAACACCAACATTCTCCGTCATACCACGAACCTGCTCTTGAATAATCTGCTCTGCTTTCTGCTCTTCTTGCTTGATCTCTTCTGTCTTTTCTTCGGACATAATCTTCACCTCATCAGGTTTGCGCTTCGCCTCGGCACTAGTTCCCTCGTACCACGGTTCAGCAACAGGACTCACTTCATACAATTCAACCGACACCAGTTCACGTATCGGTTCTCCATCGGCACCCAAGATAATCCGTTCCTCAATCGGGACAAACGCGAATGAAAACTGCGTCACATCACCACGCTTGACGGCTGCCAGCGCATTCGCCCCCCATGTCGTATTAGGATTTGGAATGATCTCAACATAGAGACCGTGATCATCCTCACGCAAAATCAATGTGCCGTTCGCACGCCGGCCAAGAACCTGATCACTCGCATGCGACCAGTACGCCTTGATGTCACGATTGGATGCCAGGCTATCCTGAAACGCCCCCTTGCGGATAACCTCGCCATACGCCACCTGATCGAATACCGCAGCATATCCAACGATGCGCCGCGGCTCTTCAGGCGTGGCAGGCTCTTCGGAACGGATTTCAAACGACCGACGTTCTAAATCGGTTTGATTCGCAGCAGGCATATCGCACCTCCATAAACCTGCTGCATTCTAAGGCGGGATTTATAGGCTGGCTATATATGGCACTTTTCTACAAGATATCGTGGTTTTTGTTGGCACTCTCCAGCATGCGGATGAGTTCACGCAACTGCTCAATCACTAGCAACGTCGTCGATGTCTCACCGTCGTTCTTGACCTCGTAACGCTCAAACGTGCTAAACCTGCGCTGACATTCAACACATTCCCTGCGCCGATATTGACCTGGATCAATGCCGCTGAACATAATGCTCCTGCTATTCGTCACGACGGTGCGACCGTTACAATAAGGACAATTCATAAGAGCCTCTTGCGCTTTGTTTTTTTGTCTGTCGTCTCTCGCGGCGCAGTATCAACCTTAGCCTCTTGCACCTGCACCAGAACAGCAACACGGCGGGCAATATATAGATCAGCGATGCTGTCTGGGAATGTGTGAACCTCGTTCCGATTGTAGATGCCACACTGCTTGATAAACTGAATCGTCTTCATTTCACCTCCTGAAACCGCCTGGTGAAGAACTCATGCACCGGCACACGCTCAACGCTCAGATCACTATTGAACATAGATGTCACGACTTCGAGATGACCGACCCGCACGCCTGGATGAACATAAACCGTCTTGCCAGCCTCACCCCATTTGCGCCAGAAATAGATATCCGCATCAACATGATCATCGCCGCGCCAGGATTTGTTGTGATCAGGCTGCGACCAGAACCATGGCTTTGGCACTTCTCTGAGATGATTCAAATCAATAATAGTCAGCCCAAAGTGTGCTGTGAATACCCTGAATGGTTCATCTGCTGGTACTTCTACGTCATATGTATTGCCTGGTTCACTCTTTCCGCCAATCATGGTCAATAGCGGCGTCTCCGCATATCGCTTGCATTGCAGCGCCGCGAGAGCATGAATATCATCACGTACCGCAAATGTCTTGAGCAATAAGTCCAGATCAGTCGGCATAAATAACGTGTCGTAATCAAGACAGATCGCCCAATCAACACCATCCGCAATGAGCATCTCAAGAACGTTAGAGATACCCTGCTCCCAATAACATGTCGTGAATCGGCGCAACGGAATCTGGCGCACCGTGAACGCATCCACTATTGACCCCCACGCATCTGTCCATCCCAATCGCGGCACAGCAATACAACCACAAACTTTGACTTTTTTCTCTGTCATACGGACCTCCTAAATGATGAATATCCCTGGTTCAACCGAAACATTCTCAACATCAGTCAATGAACGACCTAATGCCATTAATAGCGCAATTACGCCGTCAATCTTTTCGCGGCTCATCCGTTTATCAGGACGGATATTGCCGTTGGTATCTATCCGAGCCACGCAATTCGAAAGCATCCAGTTCATAACTAGATTGCCCTTGTGCTTGATTTTGCGGGATTTCACAAGGTCGATGAGCGTCTTGGATGGGTCTGAAAAATGCCGTACGGTCTGCGGAACCTCGACAACAGATATACCAGCGTTCATAAGTTTCGTGGCAATATAGGTAGCATTCCAGGGGTCAAACCCAACACTATGCACCTTGCGCGATTCACAAATCTGAATAATCTCAGAGACCATCGCATCCAGGTCGATAATCTCGCCTGGTAACGTACGCAAAAAACCATCATGAGCCCATAGGTCATAAGGCACATAGTCATTCTGAACACGTTCATGGATCGTCCCCTGTGGCACCCAGAACCAGCAGTCAATCATGTAAAAATCATCAACCGTCGGCGGTGGAGACACGAGAACAAACGCATTAATATCTCGCTTAGCCGCAACATCAAGCCCGCCATACCAGACACGACCAGGCACATTGCTGTCAAAATCAGACTTACACTGACGCCACGCTGTCTCATCTATCATCCGCGCCTTCTGTTGCATCCATCTGTTTAGATTCAGCCAGAGAAAGCGAGCCTTTGCACTCTCTGAATGCAACGCCTGTGTCGCCTCATCTATGAGATATTCTAGTTGTAACGGCGTGTGTTTCGAAAACTTGTTTTTGATCGACCAGCGCCGCAGTTCGGTCAGGTAGGCTTTAGGCTCATCAACATCAGGAACGCCATATTCTGGCTTAATTCGGACGTTTTGTAACGACGTGAGTCCGCTATCAGCCACAACGTCATAATCGAGCATATTGACGAGGTTGAGCGATGGATTGGCTCGTATCCACGTTTCAAGACGCCACCAGTCCATATCATCAGGCGCGCCAGCCAAAAATGGAAAGAATGAAATATCATCGATAACCCCCTGTAATACACCAACAGCATAATCATGCAATCTACGCGCTATGCTCTCCAGATCATCACCCGCCGTTGTGATAGCAAATATCAGTGGCTGACGCCTGGAACCAACACCCGACGTCATTACGTTCCATAATTCGTCTGTCCGCTGAGCATGAACCTCATCAAATACAACACATGAATCATCACGACCATGCTTCGTCTCCGCAATAGCAGACACTACCTCATACGTCCCATTGCGCCGCTTATATCGGAGTTGCGACCGAAACCGCTCAATAACACGCTGTAGCAATGGACTGGCGCCAACCATATTGGCGGCATTCTCCCAAACACACCGTGCCTGCGACTCATTCGCCGCACATGACACGACAGAAGCGCCATCCTCGTCATCGGCAACCAACATCATCAACGCAATAGCCGCCGCTAATGTGCTCTTGCCATTCTTGCGCGGTATCTCAATGTATGCCGTGCGGAAACGCCGCAACCCGTCGCTCTTCTTCCACCCAAAGAGAGAAGAAACAATCAGTTTCTCCCAGTCTAAAAGCCTGAAATGGCGCTTTGCCGTCGCTCCCTTCCAATGCACACAAAACCGCTCAATAAAGTCGATAGCCTTCTGCGCAGCAACTGCATCAAAATAACAACCTTCACTCTCCGCACGCCTGTCTACCTTCAGGACGCCATTTTTGATATCTTGCGTCAGACAAACACCATGGGGCGAATGCAAAAGTCGTACGGTGTTCCACTGACTCAATAAGCGGGATACATCTTCCGTGTTCAAACGACCAGAAGCACGATTTTTCCCCATATGCGAATACCTCTTTCAACGGAAACTCAAGACCACCATTGCGTTTTAGCAATAGCGCTAACTGAAGCGTCGATATTCCATTGCGCCAGTACTTCGCCAGGACATCGAATATGCCCATACACACAAATTGAATGTTGTCCAGGTCACGGACCCTGTAAAAAAGATCAACCGCCGACACTCGACACCTGGACGGATCACGGTGATATATCTCAAGACACCGCAATGAACAGACTGGCGAGATATGATTCTGATGTTTCGTCCCACAAACTGCGCATCTACTATTCAGATACAGATACATTGCGCCACTCCTCGATTGGATCGCTTGTCTCTTGCGCTACATGCAAATTTTTGCGCGCACCAGCACCGAGCCCAATCAACCGCCCAAGTTTCGTCAACTCGCCCTGAAGTTGAACGTCAAGTTTCGTGAATAAACTATACGCCCGTAGATCAGGTATGCCGGCAGCCTCAGCATCCCTAATATGACCGAGATTCTTCCGATACCGCACAAAGGTCGTCGCATAGCGAAGTATCAGCGTGTGATCTAGCGCGTGAAGAATGCCAGCCGCCCGAAGTTCATCCGTTAGGTGGTCATAAACAATCCGCTCTTCGTCGCTCAGATCAGCCAGGGACCCGTCATACTGACAATTGACAAAACGCAATTTAGTCGAACGCCTACCCATAGAACCTCCTAGAATCGTTTATAAGACACTTTTGTTTAAAAATCGATAATTCATACTACCCAACAAAAGAACGTTGCTCTCCGTCGATTTTTGTAAGAAATTCGGTTCTATGACATCCTCAATATCATTCACACTCACAACACCATTGGTTTTTTCAGATATATTGTTCATAGACTTAATACACTCCTTTCATTAACCATTTTGCAACCCGATTCCGTGCGTAAACGACTGAGGGGGCGCTGTAAGTCAATATCCCACAAGGATTTAACCCCCTTTATACCCTCATGCGTCGCCGAAATTCGTGCCATTGCGTTTTTTGAATGCCTCTAACTGCTGTAACATTTCTAACTTTCGCTGCTGAATAGCCTGCTCGTCGTCATACGCTATCGCTACAGTGGTAGGTATGGTCGATATGCTGCGTTTGACGGTGTCCTTGTAGGACATCTTTGGCTTGGTCTGTGCTGGTGGTTGTTCATGGTGCTGTGGGTACTCTATGACTTTGAAGCGTGGTGGCTGTTCTTTAGGCTGAGGTGTCGTGTCATGTGTCCAGTCGCCAGATTCGAGATATCTGGCTGGTACCGGGACGTACTTGGTTTCTTTCCATTGGCGGTTATGTTTTTTGTTCGCCTGAACGGAGTCAATGATCTGTTGTGTGGTCTCTTCCGATGGGTTCGCGGCTGCCCACCATCTAGCAGCATCGAACTTGCCAGACTTTTTGGGATATGCCTCAAAGAATGACTCGAACCGTGCACGCTGTTCCTGGTCTGGGATTATGGCTTCAAGTGAGGTCTCAGTCTTAGGTGGCTTGCTGTCTTTCTCCTTCAATGATGTATCACAGCGCGCACCATCTGCCTTATCTATGTGTGATCTATTTATATCTATATATCTATAAGATCCACCCGAAGCGTTATCATTTTGATAACGCTTAGAGCCCAAAGCGTTATCATTTTGATAACGCTTGAGTCTCAATTTGATAACGCTACCGTTATCATTTTGATAACGCTTAGAGCCCAAAGCGTTATCATTTTGATAACGCTCATGCCATATCAGAATATCAGTCTTATGTGCTGTGACTTCCTCTCTTTTATGTGATATATCAATTTTTTCAGCATCAGTTAATGGCTGCCACTGTTGCCACCTAGCACTGGGCGCATACATCGCTACTCCACCAGATTCATTCTTAACACAATCAAAGAACCCGACATCAAGAACTTCATCGACGCCACGATAGAACGACGCGCGACTGTGCCAGCCAAACATCTCTAGATAGATGCCATAACTAAAACTGAAACAATCTGCTTTACCGTTGCTCTTATACGCAACCAGGTCAGAAACATACAGCATGCCGTGAAGTACCTGTTTTGCGCTCGGTGACAGTCCGTAGATGTAAGCGTCACTTTGTAGTATTGAGATAGGCAGGCGAATGAATGGCTCACTCATGTTGCGCCTCCCGCATCTCTAGCATGGTCTTACGATCATGGCACCGCTTACATAGCGACTGGAGGTTGGTCACGTCGTAGAACTTTGTTTTATCGCCCCTGTGCCTGATGATATGATCAACGACGGTGGCAGGTGCTCCGCATATAGCACACACTGGGTCGGCGTTCAGTTGTTGCCGGCGGATCGCCCGCCACCGTTCAGAATTGTAAAAGCGACATGATTTTTCGCTCTCTACACCGCGTTTAACGCTCGCGGCTCTATGTAGTTGGTCGCAAGTGTCGCACCTGGTACTGGTGCATGCCCTTCCGCATTGAACACATGGTCGTTGCATGTTGTGGCTCCAGTTGGTTTCCGTGCTTTTCCGTGCTTTGTTTAGCCTAGCCTTGCAGAGCCAAGCCCCGCGGGGCGTAGCGAGGCAACGCCCCTAACACGACCTTCATGGGTATCTCCCAGAGGCATGATGACGTGTTTGGACGTAGGCTCTTCTTCATCGTCCTGGATAGTGACGGGCGATGTGTCATCCAGAATGCCAATAACAACTTTTGACGCGG
>ERZ795051.3692-NODE-3692-length-15269-cov-6.054424_pt1 | contig 15269 bp, 10 predicted proteins | sample MGYA00375135_ERZ795051 | MGnify/ENA primary metagenome ERZ795051 (study PRJEB30180, sample SAMN05720222) | activated sludge metagenome | isolation source: Anaerobic digester | place: Japan | collected 2015-05-26 ... | reverse complement strand
GATTGTCTGATAATATCAATCATATCACGCACTGCTCTATCAAGGCCCACAAAAACAGATCTTGCGATAATAGCAAAACCAATACTACATTCTTCAATCTCTTTTATTTTTAATATCGGTTTTATATTATAATAATTAATACCATGCCCGGCATTTACTCTTAAACCAAGAGATTTTGCAAATTTTGCAGCGTGTTCAATTTTTCTCAAGTTTTCTAAAAATTCTTCTTCCGTTCTTGAATTAGCATAATCTCCTGTATGAATTTCAATGAAATCTGCACCAACTTCTGCAGATGCCTCAATTTGTTCTTCAATAGGATCAATAAACATACTGACATTTATTTCGTGCTTATGGAGTTCGTTTACATATTCACTTAAATAATGTTTTTTGCTTTTAACATCAAGACCGCCTTCTGTTGTAAGTTCCTCTCTTTTTTCGGGAACAAGTGTTGATAGATCAGGCAAAGTGTCTGATGCAATTTTTAGTAGTTCTTCGGTTGCAGCCATTTCAAGGTCTAATTTGGTTTTTATTGTTTCTCTTAATAGCCTTAAATCTCTATCATTAATATGTCTTCGATCTTCACGTAAATGGCAAACAATGCCATCAGCGCCTGCTAGTTCACAAATGTGTGCGGCAGTAATTGGATCTGGTTCAATATCATCTCTAGCTTCTCTTAATGTAGCTATATGATCGATATTTATTGCGAGTCTCATTTTATTTCTCCATTGATTTTTAAATAAGGGTTAAATTTTTTTTCATTTATAATTTTTGTTGAATCTCCGTGACCGGGATATACAATTGTTTCGTCAGGTAGAATAAATAGTTTTTCGGTTATTGATTTTATTAATGAATCCATCGAACCCTGAGGAAGATCAACTCTACCAATAGATTCTTGAAAAAGAGTATCACCTGTAAATAATACATTATCTTTTTCAAAATAAACACAAATGCCTCCTTGAGTATGCCCTGGAGTATGAATAATTTTAAATTTTCCTAAAGTTGAATTTACAATTTCATTGCCATTTAGGATAATATCAACATCAAATTGGGTGTAATCATTATTTACAAGGTTCAGCATAAAATCAGGAGGATGAAGCCAGAAAAGGTCATTGCGATGCATTAATATTTTTGTGTTAGTATTCATTTTAAATTTATTTGCATCAGCAATATGATCTATATGCCCATGTGTTAGTATTAGATATTCTAGACTAAGATTTTTCTTGGATAAAAATTCATTAACTTCTTCAAATGATTGTGGTGGTGCATCAATTAATATTGAATTTTTGTTTGCTTCATCATAAACAAGATAGCAGTTTGTTTCAAATGGTCCGGCAATAATAGTTTTAATTATCATAATTTATTTATGTTTTAAAAATGATTTTAATTCATTAATGTTTTCTCTACTTCCAATAAAAACTGGTGATTTTTGGTGTAATTCTTTTGGTTGTATTTCTTTAATATTTTCTATTCCATCTATAGCATATCCACCAGCTTGTTCTGCCAAAAATGATAGAGGATTTAACTCATATTGTAATCTTAATTTCCCTTTTGGATTTTTTTTGTCTGCTGGATACAAAAATATACCACCATACATTAGGGTTCTATGAAAATCGGCAACAAGAGAACCTATATACCTTAAAGAATAATTTGACTTTTTTATATGGTCAATGTAAGCTTTTATCTTATCATTCCAAAGATAATAATTACCTTCATTTACGCTATAAATTTTACTATTAGCAGGCATTTGTAATTTTTTATGTGATAAAAGGAATTCTCCTATTCCTGGATCAAGTGTGAATGCATAAACTCCATGACCACTTGAATATACCATCACAGTGCTTGGTCCATAGATTACATAACCCGCGGCAAGAAGCTTTGTTCCGGGTTGAAGAAAATCGGTTATATCAGGCTCTTTACCCAAAGATGTTTGTCTTTTATAAATTGAAAATATTGTTCCAATATTAATATTTACATCAATATTAGAAGAACCATCAAGTGGGTCAAAAAGCATTATATATTTTGCCCATTTTGATCTTTCTGGAATTAAAACAATATCTTCATTTTCTTCAGATGCTAAAGCTGCAAAATGACCGCCCTGAGTCATCGATTGAATTATTTTTTCATTTGCATATACATCTAATTTTTTTACTGCTTCTCCGTGGATATTCTTAGAGCCCGTAAATCCAAGAATATCAACTAAACCAGCAAGGCTAACTTCTTTCTGTACAATTTTTACAGCAAGAGTTATATCTCGTAAAAGATTAGAGAACTCACCAGTAGCTGTTGGGTGAATTCTTTCTTCATTCACTATATGTCGTTCAATTGTTACGACTTTATTATCATTATTCATATCAAAATTTATATAAACTAATTCAAAATATCAATTTACATTTAAAGTATTGAGTTTTTTATTACTGATTTTTTAATGTATATTATATATTTTTTTGAATATTGTTGCTAATAATTATTGTTTTTGATAAATTACAACATTGTTAAATTATTAAAAAGAATACTATGAAAAAAGATTGGACTAATTTTAGAAAAGATAACTTTTTATCTGCAAAGAGCGAATTATTGGGAGGTTTTAAAAATCCTGAGGTTGTATGGAGTGATAATATTGGTGGATATGTTAGAGATTTATTTACTATAAAAAATAGTGATGGCACCAAAGATATTATTTTTGCAGCTGGTGGGAGAATAATCAGAAAAAATTATCTGGGTCAGAGTTTATGGCAATCTTCACCAAAAGGTGTTGAGGGAATATCTTTTATAACTGATATTGATAATGATGGTATCGAGGAAATTGGAGCAACCAATGGAAGAGAACTTTTTATATATTCCTCATTAACAGGAGAGTTACTATTCTCTCATTATTTTGGGCCTCCTTTGAGTTCGGGTGCTCTTTACTCAATGATTATTGCTCATAATTTTGATAAGAAGAATAATTTCTTTAAGGTTTTAGTTGGTTTGTGGAGTTCAAGATATGTTTTGGTCTTCGATTTTAAAAATGGTTCTAAAAATGGTTACCTGCAACATAAGATTGATGTTAAAGATGGTTTCCATCCAACGGTTCTCGCAACAGATATAGATAATTGCGGAAAAGATGAAATTATCGTTACTAAACGTGGAGCTATTTATTTTATTGATTCTGAAACGGGCGAAGTTAAAAAATCTATTGATTGGATATCAGGGGGGGAAAGAAGAAGAAACTATGGCTTTTTCCAAATTGCTGATGTAAATAAAGATGGTAAACCAGAATGCGTTGTTGCATCATCTCTTGTTACAAGACATATTTCAATGATTGAAGTTGATAATGAAGGTAATATGAATATCAAATGGGATAGATTTATTGAACATATTTATCCAACTGATACTACTGAAGTAAGACATTGTTTTAGCTCACTAAAAGATGTTGATGGTGATGGTTTTGAAGAACTAGTTTTAAGTATTTTTAATTCTAAAAAGGATAATAAATGGTATACAGAAATAATAAACCCTGTAAATGGTGAGATAAAATATTCTTTTGAAGATGTTTACATCTGGGGCTTACATGATATTGATAATGATGGAATTTTTGAAATATTTGCAAGTACTGAAACTAAGAGAACAACCGATAAATATTCAACTACTTTTATTTTGAAATATGAAAATGGGGTGTTTAATAAAAAACTCATCAATAATAACTCTAAGTTTGCAACAAGATTTATAAATTCCAAAAATGACTTGTCAATTTTTAGGCTTGAATTTTTACCTGATGATATCTTCTTAATAAAAACTTCAAATGGATTAGCTTTCCCATTAATTGAATTTCAAGATAAAAAAACTTTAATAACTCTCAATTTTCTTAATGGAGTAAAATCGATTATATTGAATAAGGAATTTGAAAAAGATATCCATATTTCAATGATTGACGATTTGGATAATGATGGTTTTGATGAAATAGTATTTAGTGATGCTCTGGGGTATTCGTATATTCTTAAACTAGATGGTAAGATAATTGCAAAATTTGAAGCTTCTACTTCACTTCCAACTGGGATGTTTGGACAAAATAAACCCGCTTTCACACCAATAACATATTATGATGAAGAACAAAAGAATTCATATTTTTTGATACCAAATTTATACAATAATGTCTCGATTTATAAGTTTGAACATAATCTTAAGCAACCAATAAAGTTTAAAGAAATTGATAATATTGGTAAAAGAGGTTGGAATTGTAATCAGGGCTTAGGTTATGTTGCACAGTATAAATCAAAAAAATATCTGTTTTTAGCTTCTGCTAAAGCTGATCATTCAGTACTTCAGGTTCTTGATTTAAATGGTAATCTTTTTAAAGAATTTCATTTTGACGACTTTCCACCTCCAAAATATAATAATAGAATTGGTTTATATGAATGGCTTTTGATAGACGAAAAGATTCTTTTAGCTTCGTTATACAAATCTTACTCAATGAACTCCGAGGAAACATTTGCATTTGATTTTGAGACTGGTAAACAGTTGTGGCATATCAAAGAAGTTGGTGAAGGAGATTATGGAAGAGGATTTGGGGCTTATGGATTTACCAGTTATTATAAGGATAGTGAAGGAAGGTTGCATACTTTCTTTTTAGCTAAGGATACTTTTTGCCATTTTGATGCTCATTCAGGCGAGTTTATTAAACCGCCTCAGGTAATTACATTTATTACTGAAAAGGTTTTAAAGGAAAAAGGAATATATAGCATTTCAGATGAGGATCTTGCAACCTGGACTGATCCTTTTAGTGCTTATGGATCTATCGCAATTGAAGATATAAATAATGATAATGAAAAAGAGTTGTTATTTATTGGTTGTTTCAATGCAATAGGTGCTCTTGATATGAATCATAATGTTATATGGTGGGATAATGCACCTCTTTCTGATTTATGTATGAGATATCCTGGAATTTGTGATGTTGATAATGATGGGGAGCTGGAGATTGGTGTAGGGCACATTAATGGTAAATTTGTATGTTATTCAGCTAAAACCGGAAAAGAAAAATGGAGTTTTAATCTTGATTCCGTAACTTCTGATATTGTTTGTTCCGATATAGATGGTGATGGATATTATGAGTTTATTTTTGGTACCTCTGATGGAAGGCTATTAGCTTTAGGTAATAATGCTAAAATAAAATTTGAATTAAAATTTGATTCAAGCGTAGGAAGTCCAATAATTGCTGATATTGATAATGATAATAAATCTGAAATAATTGTATTAACTGGTGATTCAAAAATTTGCTGGGTAAAATGATAAAAAGGTGGCTTTATAAACTTGAACCATATTTTTATTTAGCACCTACTATTATTGGTTTACTCCTCTTTAGTGCTGGTGCAGTAATAATGTCCTTTTTGATTAGTTTTACTAAATGGGATGTTATTAATCCGCCAAAATTTATTGGATTTCAAAATTATTTAATAATATTCCAATCAGAATTGTTTTGGAAAATATTCGGTAATACTTTTTATTATGTTATTCTTAATGTGCCACCTTCTATTGTTATACCTTTAATTATTGCTGTTCTGTTGAATCAAAAATTAAAGGGTATAAATATATTTAGGAGTATTTATTTTCTTCCTGTTATTTCTTCAATAGTTGCAATAGCTTTGGTATGGAGCTGGTTATATAACCCTGAATTTGGACTGATTAACTATGTTTTAAAAAAATTTTTTAATATTGATGGTCCAAGATGGCTTGAGGATGAAAATTGGGCAATGCCAGCAATGGTTATTATGAATGTATGGAAAAGTATGGGATATAATATGGTCCTCTTTCTTGCCAGTTTGCAGAATATACCAGACTCTTTGTATGAAGTATCTGAAATTGATGGAGCTTCAGGAATAAAAAAATTTTTTAATATTACTTTACCACTAATTTCACCAACAACTTTTTTCGTTTTTATAATAACTATTATAAGTTCGTTTCAGGTTTTTGAGCAGACTTATATTTTAACAAAAGGTGGACCTGCAAATTCTACATTAACCTTAAGTTATTATATTTATCAAAATGCTTTTTTATATTTAAGAATGGGATATTCTTCAGCTTTGTCATATATTCTCTTTGGTATAATATTTATTATAACTTTACTCCAATTTAAATATCAAAAAAAATGGGTTCATTATACTTAATATATGCATAAAATGAAATATAAAATATCAACGTATATTAAAAATTTTCTGTTATATTCTTTTTTGATCATATTAGCAATTATTATGATAGCTCCGTTTATATGGATGATATCTACTTCTTTAAAAGAAACCGGAGCAATTTTTACTTTACCTCCTGAGATTATACCATCAAATATATCACTAAATAATTATAAAGAGATTTTCGAAAGAATACCTTTCCTTAATTTTACAAAAAATAGTATAATTATTACTATTTCAGCCAGTATCGGTCAGGTTGTTAGTTGTTCTTTAGCTGCTTACGCTTTTGCAAGAATGAAATTTAAGGGTTCAAAAGTTTTGTATTATATTCTATTATCTACAATGATGATACCATCTCAAGTTACAATTATACCTACTTTTATTATTATGAATAAATTAGGGCTGGTTGATACACATCTTGCTTTAATATTACCTGCTTGCTTAGGGGGAGCTTTTGGTACATTTTTGTTAAGGCAGTTTTTCTCTTCTATTCCAAAGGATCTTGAAGATGCGGCAAAAATAGATGGATGTGGTAGTCTGAGAATATTTTATCATATCTTTTTAATACAATCAAAACCAGTATTAGCAACTTTGTTTATTTTTGCTTTTATGTTTTACTGGAATGACTTATTAAGTCCTGTAATTTTTCTTTCAAGTTTAGATAAAATGACTCTTACTGTAGGCTTGGCTTCAATTCAAGGTATTAATTATGATAGGTTTGATTTAATGATGGCGGGATCTTTTTTGAGTATGATTCCAATTTTGATATTGTTCGTTTTTGCTCAAAAATTCTTTATTAAAAGTATAGTTAGTACAGGTCTAAAAGAATGAAATTAAAAGTAAAAATATTTTTTGTGTTATTTCTTTTATTAACTTTTTTACTCTCTTGTAATAAGTCTACTGATTATAAAAAAGATGGTAAAATTAAAATTAAATTGACCACTTGGTTTATTTATAATATGAAGGAATGGGAAGGTGCTATTAAAGAATTTGAAAGAACCCATCCACAAATAGAAGTTGAGATCGAAAATGTTGTATACTCAATGCATGTTCAAAAGTTATTAACTTCATCTGCAGCTAAGGTGCCCATTGCTGATTTAATTATTTTAGAAGATTGGTTTGCAACAGAAATGCTCGAAAGAGATTATTTTATAGATCTAAAAGATAAAATCTACAACGATCTTGATACTTCGCTTATTTTTTTAAAGCCAATTGAAGATTATAAAAATAGTAAAGGTGAAATAATTGCTTTCCCTAATTTTTTGATTTCTTCTGTTCTATTTTATAACAAAGATATTTTTGATAATGCAAAATTAAGCTATCCTGATTCAACATGGACTTATGATGATTTTTTGCAGGCAGCAAAAAAATTAACAAGAGATAAAGAGGGTGATGGAATAATTGATGAGTGGGGTGTTCAACTTAATTATAGTCCTTTTCTTGATGTTCTGCTTTATGCGTTTGGAGGGGGAGTTTTATCTCAAGATAGAAAGAGACCAATGATTGACAAACCAGAATCTATTGAGGCAATTAAATTTTTTGTAGATCTTTATAAAGTGCATAAAGTTGCCCCTGTCCCTAATCCTGCTGCTATGTCTAATACAGTAGCTTTTTTAAGTGGGAAATTTGCCATGGCAATAATTTCAAATTATGTTACAAAATTTAAAAGTGTGAATTTTCGATGGGATTACACCTACCCCCCTAAGGGAAAAGCAGGTAGGGTTTCAATACGTAATTCAATCGGTTTTGGTATTCCAAAAACATCAAAGAATAAGGAAGCAGCATGGATTTTCCTTAAATGGTTAATTGAATCTTTACCACCACAATACTCAACTATGGCAGAGGGAATAATGCCAAATAACAAAAAACTTGCTACATCAAAATATTTCTTAGAAGGAGAACCAATTTGTAACAGAAAAATATTACCTGATCTACAAGAAAATTATTCAATTAATTATACAAGAACTTCTTTTGCCGAATTAAAAGATTATGGGTTCCAATCTGCAATTGAAAGAGCTATAAGTGGTAAATATACAATCGAAGAAGCTGCAAAACGTGGTAATAAAAACATTGAAGAAGTATTAAAAAGAAGTGGAGAATAATAATATAAAATAAATTTAGGGTGAAACTTATGGAGTTAAAAGCAGGAGTTATTGGATGCGGCCTGATGGGTGATATTCACTCGGAATGTTTAAAAAATATTGATGGAATGAAAATGAAAGCTTTCTGCGATACAAATATTAAAAACGCGGAAAACTTATGCAAAAAATATGATGGGGAGTATTTTACCGATGATTATTTACGATTATTAAAAGACGATTCACTTGATGCAATTTATATATGCACTTACCATGATACTCATACTTTTCTGGCTTTAAAATGTTGTGAATATAAGAAAAATGTTTTTATTGAGAAACCATTAGCCTTGAATCTTGAAGAGATTTATAAAATTGGTAACGAAGTTGATAAAACTAATATTTACTTTATGGTTGGATTAAAAGCAAGATTTTATCCTCTAGTTAAAAGAGCAAAAGATTTAGTAAAAAAACCAATTTTAACTATTGGTCAATTATTGGATGAAAAATGGGATGATACTTTCTGGGCTAATCATCCAACTATGGGTGGTGGTAATGTTATGTCTCAGGGTTGTCATATTATGGATTTAGTATACTATATGAATGAATCTGAACCGAAAACAATTTTTGCTACCGGAGGCAATTTTAATCATCCAAAGTTAGATATTATTGATAACATTATAACAAATATTGAATTCGATTCTGGAGCCATTGCAAGTGTTACTATTGGAGATTCTGGTATTAATCCTTTAGTATCAAAATTTTCTTTACAAATATTTGATGGAATTAATTCTATACACCTTTTTAATAGAATGAAAAGCGGTTTATTTGTAGAAAATAAAAAAGAAACAAAATATGAAGATCCTGAAGAATTTGCTTTTATAGAAGAGAATAAACATTTTGTGTATTGTTTAAAAAATAAAATTAAACCAAATGTTACATGGATTGATGGTTTAAGAACTACAGCAATGATATTAAAGTCATTTGAATCTATAAAATCAAAAAAACCTATCGATTTTATTTTATAAGTTTTATAAGGTGCTATGATGAGAATTAAAAGGATTGGAGCAGTTTCTTTTCTTGTAGATGATGAACTAACTACAATTAAAAAAAATATTGAAAGAGCTGTGAATTATATCGAAAAAGCTGCTAGTTATAACATTGACATTTTGCTTTTGCCTGAAGCTGTACTTACTCAAAATACCGAAGAGGCTGCAAGATCAAAAGGAGGAATATATCCTATAGAGGTTTTCCCTGGAAAAATTACAAAGTATTTTTGTGAAAAAGCTAAGGAAAGTAAAATAAATCTTCTTTTACCCAATTATGTATATTTTCAAAGAAAGATATATAACCAAACTACAATAATAAATTGTAATGGGGATATAGTAGGATATTATAGAAAAATTCAACCAACATTCGGAGAAATTAAATATATTTATGCGGGAAACGATTTTCCGGTTTTTCAGTTAAGTGATATTAAGATTGCAACAATGACTTGTCTTGATATTTATTTCCCTGAAATTTGTAGAATTTATGCGATGAAGGGAGCTGAAATAATATTTTGGCCAACTTTAACACACGGTCCAACCCAATCAGGCCTTGAAGCACAATATAGAAGTCGTGCTATAGATAATTCAATCTATCTTGTACAATCAAACATCTCATGCAAACCCCCATATGCACCTTATGCTGGAAGGTATCAACCCGGAAGAGCTAATATAATTGATTTTTATGGTGATATAATTGCAGATACTGGTAGAAGGGAGGGTATTTGCTTTTCAGATATTGATTTTGATGAAGTTAAGATTACTTCTGGTGTTCTTGGCTTTAATGATGTTGATGAAACTAGAAAAGAATTTGAGTCTATTATCAGAATGGAATTATATTCAAAAGAATACAAAACTATTTCAAAAAGCCAAAAAAAGAGTAATTTTTATCATAAGAAAAATTAATTAAATAAAGTATAATAAATTATTATCTTGTTTTTATTATACATTTTTTGCATATTTAACTAGGGGTATTAATAAATCAATTTTTTTAACTTTAACTCTTACTGTGGTTGTTATGACTAACAATTATTTTAAGAAATTGCCAGTTATATTAACTATAATAAGCAAATATTTAAGTCTATTTAGTTTTATTTTTTTTATAGTTTTTCTTATTTTCTCACATTTCTTTGTATTTGCACAAGAAAAGACAATAAAAGCAACCAGAACACATTCCGAAATAAAAATAGATGGTGTTCTTTCAGAAAATGATTGGTTAAAGTCAGATATTGCTACTGATTTTATACAAAGAGACCCAGAAGAAGGTAAATTAGAAACTGAAAGAACTGAAATAAGAATACTATATGATGACGAATATATTTATTTTGGTTGTACAATGTATGATAAAGAACCAAATAAAATTACTAGAAGGTTAGCAAAAAGAGATAATGAAATAAATGCTGATATGATCTCTATTAGAATAGATTCTTATCACGATCATCTGACATGTTATGAGTTTACTTTACTTGCTTCCGGAACTCAAGTAGATATACTTCAGTATGATGATGGAAATAGAGAAGATGTTTCATGGAATGCTGTATGGGATTCAAAAACATTAATTACTGATTTTGGTTGGGTTGCAGAAATAAAAATACCATTCAAAGAATTACGTTTCGATAGTAAAGAAATCTCAAAAATATGGGGAATAAATTTCGTTAGGTATATTAGTCGTAAAAATGAAAAAAGTATGTGGAGGTTTATACCCAAAAATCAAGGTGGCTTTATCTCAAATTTTGGTCATTTAACTAATTTGGACTCTATTAATGTTCCTTTTAGATTAGAAATATTACCATATATTTCAAATGCTTTCAGGAAAAAACCTCTGATAAATGAATATGAAAAATACAAAAAATATGATTTCAATACAGGATTCGATTTAAAATATGGGTTATCAAGTAATTATACATTAGATATTACAGTAAATCCTGATTTTGGTCAGGTGGAAGCTGATCCAAATGTGTTAAACTTAACAACATTTGAAACATTTTATCCTGAAAAAAGACCTTTTTTTATTGAGGGCACTCAAATCTTAAAATTTTCAACTTTTGGTGGTGATGATGGATTGTTTTATTCTCGAAGAATAGGGAAGCAACCTACAAAATCTGTTTCTTTGGGTGATTCTGATGTAGTAAGATTCTACCCTGAAAATACTACTATTCTAACTGCAGCAAAAATTACCGGGAAAGTTTCATCAGGGTTTTCTTTTGGGGCTTTAAATGCTGTGACAAGCGATGAGTATGCTAAAATTATTAACACAAGTAATCTAAAAGAAAGGGAAGAATTAGTTGAACCTCTTGCTAATTATTCTGTGGTAAGATTTAATCAGGATTTACTAAAAAATTCAACTGTGGGTGGAATACTTACCTCAGTTGTTAGAAAAAATAATTATCCTGCTTTTACTGGTGGTATCAATTGGAAAATTAGGCTGAATGATAATCTATTTATTATAGATGGTTTTCTTGCTGGTTCATCAACATATTCTAATTTTACAAAAGAAAAACTCACTGGAAGCGCAGGAAAAATTGCTTTTGGGAAATTAAGTGGTGAGCACTGGCTATATGAAATTTCTCAGGATTTTACGAGTAAAAAATATAACATAAATGATATTGGTTATTTCAGAAGACCTAATGATTATGGAACGACTCTTGAGCTGGCTTATAAAGATGAAAAAGTTAATGATTACTATAGGTATATATATTTTGAGTGGAATTATGGTATAAGAGATAATTTTGATCGAGTAAATTTATATAGAAATACTTCTTTTGAATTTCAAATATGTTTTCTTAATTTTTGGATTTTTGGTTCAAGAGTAAATTATAATTTTGGTTTATATGATGATAGAGAAACAAGAGGCAATGGGTTATATAAAAAGCCAAAATCAATTAATTACTCTACTTCTTTAAGAACAAATAATTCAAAAGATGTCTATTTAAGTCTCTCAGCTTCATATAATAAATATGATAGAGAATCAGATAATTATTCTTTTAGTCCTCAATTTGTAATTAAACCATCTACAAATGTATACTTTAATCTAGGATTTAGTTTTCAAAAATATAACAACTATGAGGGTTTTGTAACAAATATTTATACAGAAGACAACAAGATCAAAACTATCTTTGCGAATAGAGACACAAAAGAATATAATTTTAGTCTTTATAGTTCAATTACTTTTTTAAATAATCTTTCACTTGAATTGTTTTCTCAATTGTTTTTTGCAAGCGGTCAATTTAAAAATTATAAACAATTAATTGCTCCTGATAAATTTGTCCCAACTGATTTTTCAACAAATTATGATTTTAATTGGAATACTTTTAGATTTAACTCTGTTTTAAGATGGGAATATTTGCCCGGTAGTACAATTTATCTTGTTTGGACGCACTACCGTGGTTATTTTGATAGAATATATGACACTAAACTTAGCGAAAATTTTGATAATATTTTTGATTCAATACCAGATAATGCTGTTATTTTAAAAATTAGTTATTGGTTAAACATTTAAAGAGTTGATTTTATGAAAATACTTTATTTTGATACTTTTTCTGGAATTTCAGGAGATATGATTTTGGGCGCTTTCATTAATGCAGGTCTGAGTGTTGATACATTAAAAGAAGAGCTAAAAAAAGTGCCAATCAGTAATTATGAAATTGTTACAAAAGAATTAAAAAGAAATTCAATATCCGCTACAAAAGTGGATGTTAATATTCTTAAACATGAACACGTACACAGAAATATACAGGATATTAACAAAATTATTGATGAAAGTGATTTAAATGAAAATATAAAGAATAATTCAAAAAAAATATTTTATAAAATTGCAGTTGCTGAAGCAAAAGTTCATAATACAGAGATTGAAAAAGTACACTTCCATGAAGTTGGAGCTATAGATTCTATAGTTGATATTATTGGAGCGGCTATTTGTATAGATTTGTTAAAAATTGAAAAGATCTTCTCAACTCCTATCAAAGTTGGTAGTGGCGGTTTTGTAAAAACTCAACATGGCCAGATTCCTATTCCAGCACCTGCTACTTCTGAAATATTGATTGGTTATCCATCAACAATTGAGAATATTCCTTATGAGTTAACTACTCCAACAGGAGCCGCTATTGTTACGACATTATCAAGTGGTATGATGACTGGTAATGAATTTAATATAGAAAGAATTGGTTATGGTGCTGGAGGTATAGAGATCCCAAATACACCAAACCTGCTAAGAATTTTCATTGGTCATTCGTATTCTGAATTTGTAAATGATGATGTGATTCTAATTGAAACAAATATCGATGATATGAATCCCCAGATATATCCTTTTGTTATTGAAAGAGTAATTCAATTAGGCGCAAATGATGCTTATATTACACCTGTAATTATGAAAAAAGGAAGACCGGGAATTTTACTATCAATACTTGCTCCAAAAGAGCTTTCGACTAAAATTTTGGAGTTCATTTACTTGAACACTACAACTATTGGTATAAGAATGCTTCCTGTTAAAAGAGAGATACTGAAAAGAGAAGAAAAAGAATTTGAAACATCATTAGGAAAAATTAAGTGTAAAATCGTATATCTAAATGATTCAAATAAAATTTACCCCGAGTTTGAAGATTGTAAAAAAATATCCTTAGAAAAAAATATCCCACTAATTGATGTCCAAAGAATTGTATTTTCTGAATTGAATAAAAAATAACAGTATGGTTTAAATGGGGTTGATGATTTCAACCCCATTTAAAATTGTATTATTTGAGGAAAACCATTTTTTTAATACTTAAATAATTACCCTGTTGTAATTTGTAATAATAAACACCAGAAGAGATTTTATTAGGTCTGAAGGTAATTTCATATTCTCCCGCATGTTTATATTCATCTATTAAAGTTTGTACTTCTTTGCCCATAATATCATATATTACTAATTTTGTGGGTCCATTGCTTTCGAGACTAAATTTTATTTTTGTTTCAGGGTTAAATGGATTTGGATAGTTTTGGCTGAGATTGAAAATGCGAGGTTTAAGTTCAATTACTTCATTTGTGTTTTCAAATCCAACATAAGCTCTAATTAAATAAATAAATACGTTGCCTGAACCATCTGTTATATAATACCATCCTGGTGGTTTGTTGTCTGAAGGGCTATTTTGGTAAGTATAACTATGATAAGGTGAACTACTTGGATATTGAGAAACCATAATATATGCAAACTTAGAATCATCCTGAGGTACACCAAATGCTACTGCAAAAGAGTAATCAGTTTTAATATTTTGTGATTTTAGATTAGCAGTTAGCCAATTTGGGTATGGAACAGGATAAGGATAGCTCGGTGTTTCAGTGCTGTTAAGAGTAAAAAATTCAGAAAGTCTTATTCCTAGAGGAGAGGGATTAATAACACCTGTTAATTTATATACTGCACCAGTAAGAGTTCCAATTCTCCTCGCAGCTACTTTTATTGAGTCTAATCTTCCTCCTTCAACTGCATCAAATGTAACGCAAATAGTATCAAGAGGAGGCCTTTTTAAATATCCTACTGGTTCAGTATCATCCCATTTTAATTCAACAGCTTTACTTGCACCAGTTAACGTACAGCTATAAGCTTGATCATAAAAGCTTTCAGGATTCATAATAGCAAAAGTAATTATGTTATATTTTGTTCCAAATTCTGGTTCTGAAAAAGTACCATTACTTGAAATGTCTAAAACCCTTTTTCCTGTTGAGCCAATTTCTATAGCTTTTATTACAAGTGAAGTAGATTTTGTACTAAAAGTTGCTTTAATGTTTTCACCAGCTTTTATTGTAATATATTCTACAGCATAAGGCTCTACAGTATTTTCTATAATAATATTTGGATTATAACATAGTTTACCATAAGGTTTAGTTAAGTTTTTATAATTATAACCCCAATTTGTATTAATGGTTTTATCATCAAGGTTATTTGCAATAAACCAATTAATTAATAAGTCTTTAAAAGTAATATTTGCACCAATTTTTGAAAGAGCATCAATATATGC
>ERZ795051.3685-NODE-3685-length-15292-cov-5.015357_pt1 | contig 15292 bp, 17 predicted proteins | sample MGYA00375135_ERZ795051 | MGnify/ENA primary metagenome ERZ795051 (study PRJEB30180, sample SAMN05720222) | activated sludge metagenome | isolation source: Anaerobic digester | place: Japan | collected 2015-05-26 ... | reverse complement strand
CCTCCATTTTCTAAATACCACTTTATCATTTCTAAATCATTCCATCCTGTATAATCTATATCATTTTCATTAAGAAATTCTATTACACTAGGCATATGAATATTAAATAAAAGCATCTTACAAGCTTCCAGTAAATTTTCTTTTGACGGATTCATTTTTATATTTTTATTTTATTTATTTAAAAATTTATTTTCTATAAATTGTTTAGGAACTGTACCATTCCATTTTTTATATTCGGAAACCATATTATTAAAATACCCCCAAATAGATTTAGGAGTTAATTCTTTAAAATCAACAGGTTTATCATCTTCTATAGCCCTAAAAGCAGTTAATTTATCGCTATTTTCCATACCCTCTATAGTAAAATCTTTATCAACTCCTATTCTTCCCCCCATAACTTCTTCTTCAAAATATAGTTGTATAAGAAGTTCACTTGTCTTATCACTATCTGTTATAACTGCTATAGGTTCATAAGATGGCCTAGCATATTGAAATATCTCCATTAAATTCCAAGATCCTATTGAGAAAAAAGCAGGAACAATATCATTATTAAAATGTGCAAAAGATTCTATTTGAGCTTTCTTAAGAATATCAGATATATGAAATTTTTCTCCATCTAATCTAGATTCCCCTCTAACAAAAGTTAAGATAATTGGAACTTTCCATTTATCACTTAAAATTTTTATATTTTTCTCATGAGAATTTGTCAAAGGCTGAGGATCAATTAAATAAATAACACACTTATTTTTACCCTTATTTACTTCAAACGGAACAGGTTGAAATGCTTTCTGAACTGAAGCAATAATTTTCATATTATCTATATCACTCTTAATCTTCTTATTAATTGTAATAATAGTCTTATTATCCGATGCTTCCTCTATTTTACTTTCTGTAATCATTTTAGAAGTAGGAATAGGTCCTAAACTCTCTCCTTTTATTAAATCATTTATAAGATATACAAAAGTATTAAATTTTTGAATATTAGATTCATTTAAAAGCCCAAATGGTTTTTTATACTTTCTAAATGATGATAACATTATCTTAAATACTGCTTCATGAATTTTATTCCCCTTTTCTAATATTTTAATAGTATCTAAATTTTTTATTAGTAATAAATTTAAATCCCCTGAATATCCATAACTAGGTGGATTTAAATATTTTGGGTCAACATCTTCTGAAATATTTCCATCTTTACAATAATTATTAAATATATCACAAATCAGTTCAAGATATGCTTCTTCAGAATTTCCTTCATTTATTTTTGGATATTTATAATTATCCATAAAAGAAATAATACGAAGAAGGGTAAGATCATAAAAATCCCTAGAATTTTCAATCTTTTGATATTCTTCATTTAAAATTTTAAACTCATAAGTTTGAACCTGCATAAGCTGATTATCGGATTTTATAATAACCCCTTCTATTATCTCAGCTTCTGAATATAATTTTCCAAAAATATTTTTTAGATTATTCTCTTTTTCATAATTACCCTTTGCATATTCAATAAGTTTTTCTTTCTGGATATCTGAAAGTTTTCCTTTAAATATTACAGGTGGTCTTCCTAAATGAAGTTTAGCTGCCCATTTATTAACATCATCTACATCATAAGATTCTATGACTTTTTTAGTAGATGGATTTCTCTTAGTAACATCAGTTAAAACATATTTCGGAAGATTTTTATAAGTTAATCGAATAGGCTTATTAACAGGAGTATAAGCTACCCCAAAACATAATCCCTCTGGTAAATCTTCATTGTGTAAAATAATAGAAAGTTCTATAATAGCATCTTCCCATATATTAGTAAGAACCCTTTCGATAAGGTTAATTTCTGTATTATCTTTTTTAAAAAATTTTAATTTTCCATTAACATTTTCAAAAAGAATTCTATATGTATCTAATTTTTCTGTAACAATAACTTCGTTACTTAATAATTGATTAAGATACTCCGGTCCTCTTTTTTCTAAAACCATTTGAATCGTATTTAACATAATGATTAATTTTAAATTATTATATATTATATATTCATAAAAAAAAGGAGGTATCATACCTCCTTTAATTCTAATATTTTTAGATTTTTTATTTTTTCTTCTTATCAGGTGTTAACTCATAAACAATTTCAGTCATTAGTTCTTCTAAAACACTTCCAAATGATTCTAAGATAATTCCGGAAATACTATCTACCGGTAAAACATCAGTAATTTCTTTAGAATTAGTGCTTTTAAACATTTCATCTAAAACATTATAGATTTTCTTTTTAATTTCAGACTGTCTTAGTGTTTCGGATATAATAGCAGTAGTTTTATTTTTAAGGAAAGTTTTCTTTTGAAGTTTAGTAGACGATTCAGTTAAAATAGTAGATTTATTTTTAAGAAATTTATGCCCTTTATTAGATAATCCTTCTTCTGCTGACCAATATTCATTAAGTTCTCTTAGAAAAGCAACTTGAGTATCCTCATCTAAATCATAGAAATTAACAGCATTATATTGATCAAGAAGGTTAGAATATACATTCTTAAACTCATTCAAAATTTTTTCTTCTATCTTCTTTTCTGTAATAGCCTGTTTCTCCTTAAAAACGGCATTGAATTTTCTCATAATATAAATCTTTTATTTTATATTCTATATATAATTTAATTTTTAAGTGATTTTACAACTTTTATTTTTGGCATAATTTTTATTCTATATATTATATATCAAATTAAATTCAAAAGATATGAAAAAATTTTTACTTATTTTATTCTACCTATCTTTTAGCTATATATCTTTCTCACAAAATAGAGAAAGAGAATTATCTGATTATGAAAAATATAGATTAGCTAAAGAGAAAAATATATCACCTGATACTATTTATAAATATGATACGGTTTATGTAGATAATAAAAAAGGGGAAGAATATGAAGATGATTTATATTATATCCCTAGTAAAAATTCTGATAAGAAAAAAGAAGATTATTTAGATACAAAAAAGAAAGAATTAGAACTAAAAGAAAAAGAACTAGATCAATATTATTTATATCTTAATGAGAAAGAAAAAATATATGAGGATTTTTATTATACTTATTTAATTTATCAATTTAGTAGGCCTTATTATTTTTCCTATTATATTAATTATTGGTCAACATGGTATTATTATCCAATTATTTCCGATTTTTGGTATTGGAGAAGACCATATTTCAGGATATACTATCCATATTATGAAGTATATTATTATCCATATTATATTTCTTATTATAATTATAATTCATTCTACTTAAATTATCCTATATACTATACATATAATAAATATCATTATAATAAATATAATTATAGGGAAAAATTCTATAGATACCCTGGAAATAACTATATCATACCACAAAGAAGAGAAAATATATACCAAGGATCAAAAAATCCTATAATAATTAATAGAACTATTGAAGTTAATAAAAATTCTAATTACTTTAAAAGAAGAGAATTTTCTACACATCAAACAGAAAATAGAAGATATGGGCCTGTTAATAATACATCTAGAATAAATTCTAATAATAGAATTTATAACACAGAAACAAACAGAAGAGGATATACGCCTACATATGAAAGACCAGAAATACATCCTAGACAATATTATAATACTAATAGAGGATCAATGAATATAAATAAAGGGAATAGTACAGAAAGAAATTATTCAAGAAATTTAAATATAAACAAATCACAAGAAACAATAAGACCCTCAAATTATTCTAGACAATCATCAGTACAATCAGTACAAAGCAGAAATCCAGGATTTTCAAAATCTTCTAATTCTTCAAATTATAGAAACAGAAGATAAATCCACAAAAAATGGGGGTTTTAAACCCCCATTTTTATATTTTTATTCTTAATATCTTTCATCTTCATCATCTTCCCATTCTTCCATCTCTTCTTCCTCTTCTCCATCACCCCATTCTTCCATCTCTTCTTCCTCTTCTTCCTCTTCCCCCCATTCTTTATTTTCATCATCATCTTCATCAGAATATTCGCTTTCCTCGCCCTCTTCGTCTTCTTCTATTTCTTCTTCATCTTCATAACCTCCAAAATCCTCCCAATCTTCTTTTCTAAATCTTTTTGCTCTACCAAATTCTGAAAACTTATTTTCCTCATCCCATTCGCTCTCTTCATCATCCCATTCATTATCATATTCTACTTCTTCCTCTTCATCTTCTAATTCTTCTTCATTCCATCTATCTTCATTTCTAAATTTTCTATATTCTAAATCATTATCATTAAACTCTGGTGCATTATCAATCTCCTCAGATTCTGATTTATCATGAACATGAATAAGAGGTAGTTCTTCTATAGATTCCTCACCATATTTGATTTGTTTATAAATTGATGAAATATTATCTTCAGCTTCTGAAATCTTAATTTGCATCCACGGTTCTATTTCTTCAAAATTATCTAATTGACTTAAAATTTCATTTGCTTCATCGATAATACTTTTAAGTTTTATCTTAATAATAGAATTACTATCTTTGGACTCTTTAAGTCTAGGAATTAAAATGGATTTTTTCATATCTTTATTTTTATTTATATATTCATGATTAAATCTAAAATTCTCTTTAATATTTCTAACATAAGTAATTTTAAATTATATATCTATAATTTAACTTTAAATAATTTATAAGGAAATCTTTTATTCTTATAAATTTTTCTTCTTTCATCTGCATGTCTCAAAAGATAATTTCTCTTTTGCCATGGATGAGTACCATATTGAAAGTTATCGGAAAAATCAAAAACAGTTATTTTTTCTTTCCCATCCATTAATCTCATTCCTCTACCAAGCATTTGCCTAACGATAATTTCTGATTTAGAGCTCTCAACAATATAAATATTATGCAAATTAAGAATATCAATACCTTCAGAAAATACACCTATAGAAGCAACTAGAACTACTTCTGATTCATTTTCCATTTTGCTCTTATAGAATTCCCTTCTTTCTGCTTCAGTATTCCCATCTATATAGTATACATTTTTAGAAGTATTCTCTCTTAACCAATCATAAATATTTCTTCCATAAGAATTTTTAATATCCGAAAAAAGAACAAGAGCATTCTTTTTTGCTTTAGAAATTATATCACAAATATATAAAAGTCTTTTTCTATCTTCTCTTGCAATTTGTTTTTCCAAATTTAATAATTTAGCTCCATCTTTTTCCTCCGAATTTTGCATTCTAAGCTCATAAAGATTCTTTTTTACATCTTCAGAAATATAATCCATTTCAATTCCAATAACATGAACTGGAGTAGCATTACCTTCTTCTATAAGTTGATAAGGATGAACTTGATATACCATAGGTCCTAAATATGCCTGAATAGTAAAAGAATCACAAGAACCCTCTTTAGGCAATGATCCAGTAAGACCTATTTTCCATTTAGCATTATAACACTTAACAAGAATATTCTTAATAGAATTAGATTTAGCATGATGAGTTTCATCAATTATAACAGCATCAAATTTACCAAAATATTCTAAATTTCTTTTAGATAATGATTGATAAGTCCCGAAAATTATAGTAGCATCTTCCTCCCCCTTTCTTCCTGATCCTCCATAAATACCTATAGATTTCCAAGATGTATTTTCATTATTTACTTTTTCTTCATATTCCTTAAATTTATCCTCTGTCTGTTCTACAAGACTTATATTAGGAACTACATATAACATTTTTTTAAGGCCCTTTCTATCTAAAAGATATCTAAAAATTACATATGCAATAAGAGTCTTTCCCCCTGACGTAGATATCTCCTCTATACAATTCATATATTTAATTGCTCTTTTAGCAGCTTCAACTTGATATTTTCTGGGAATTATTGAGGAGTTTTCAAAATAGCCTACTAACCAATTTTCAAAATCTTCTTCAAAAAAATCAGGATCTTGAAAATTATTTTCCCCTTCTATTATAAGAGGAAAATTATATTTTTTGGAAAGATTCTTAACTTCCCCCCATAATCCTATAGGAATTCTATTATACTTATCAATAAATCTTATCTCTCCGTCCCAATGAGGAAGTTTCTTACGAATAATAAACCAATTATCGGGTTTTTTTGAAAAGGAAGATAAAATTTGATCATACTCTAATTGTGTACTATCAACTATTTGAAGAAATCTTTTATCATCAGTAATCTTAAGTTTCATTTTTCCCTACATAATTCTTTTTTTGTATCTCTTCTATAGTTTAATAAATATATTTTATTTACCCCTAGCAATATTTTCTATATCTACTCTAGTTTTCATACCAAATATTATATTATCTATTGTAGAAACAGTAGAAGACATAAATTTGGAATGATTTTCTAATATTTCCCTTTTTTCCTTTAGATCAGCTAATTCAGATAAAATTCTAATATTCTTAGAACTTTCATTTGGAAATCTTTCCTGGGAGTGATAAGAATAAAATTTATACTTTTCAGAATATGCTTTATTATAAGCTTTATTAATTTTTATCAAAAGGGATATAATATAGTGATAATATTCTAAAGCTATTTGTCTCTCTGTATATATTTCTGTCATAAGTTCTACTATTAGATTAGTTTTTGAAAGCTTAAGAGACATATTTTTTATCTTAGAACCCCATAAAATTCTCTCTTTAGCAAATCTATCTTCTAATGTATCCTTCTCAAGCTTATCATTATCGATCTTTTCTGGTTCAGGATTAACAAATTCGTCAAATGATGAAGGAATAATATTTTCTTTACTCTCTTCCATTTTAAAAAAGACTTACATTTTTCTTATTTGATTTCTTTTTCTTTTTAATAATTTTTATACTAACCCTCTCTTTTTCGGGAGGATCCTGAATAGTAAAATTTAGATTAGGTATCTCTAAATCATCTGTTCTAAATTTAAATTTCAATTCTGTTTTTAAACCTTTCTTCATATTTCTATTTATCTATATGTCAAGAATATCTAAAGGATCTGAAGAAAAATAATAATCAAAAATAGGTTTTGGTCTTCCATTCTCTTTTAACCAGATAAGAACATCATTAAGATCCCATTTTTTTCTCCATGGTAATCCTAAATCATTTCTAAAACGTGTCCATAAAAATACTTCAAATCCTTTCTCTATCTTTTCTACTGATTTTTCCCTTCCCTTCTTATCATCATCATACCAATATCTTATTGGGATATCTAAAGGAAAGGATTTAGATGCTCCAGCATTTGCAACAGAATTATAAAAAAGAAATGAGTCTAAAGGTCCTTCAAAAAGGGTTATCTTATTACTAAAATCCACTTCACTTATCCCATAAATTTGAGAAATAGAGTCAATTTCATCTGGTATTTCTTTATTAATAGATATTTCATTATAGATCCTTCGTATATTATAAGTATTATATTTTTCTAATCTTTTATCAAAATTTCTTCTCTGAAACCCTAATATCTTTCCATTTTTAGTTAAATTAAGTATTACTAAAAAATTCTTATCATAATTATATAAAAATCTCTTATATTGAAATTGTAATCTTTTTCTTAACCATGATATAATAGGGGTATTATGTACTTCTACAAGATTAAAAGATTTTTTTAAATAATCCCTATCTATAGCATATTCCTCTAATAATTGATTATTTATTAATAAAGATATATCATATTTTCCATAAGAAGGTCTTTTATATTCTATCTTATTTAAAGATAAATAATTAATAAAATCTAAATCTAAACTTACTTTATAATCAGAAAAAAAATTTATAACTGACTTAAAAACCCCACAATTAAAACATTTGTAATATCCAGCAAATTTTCCTTTAAGTATTATATTTCCTCTATGCTTAAAATCACTTTGCATAGAATCACCACAATATGGGCAAGCTCCAGTTATCCTATCAGTATGAAGATGAATTCTTTGTTTACCTGGATTATTAGGAAATCTATCTTTAACTATCTTCTCAAAAAGATAAAAAGACTTTGATTTAAATTCTTCATAAGATAAGGATTTATCAAATTCCAGATTTAAATTAGTACTAAAGTCTATATTTTGATTTAAATCCATATAAAAATATTAAAACATAAAAAAGTCATAGAAGTTCCTTTTAGAAACTTCTATGACTATCATATTTTTTTATCTATTACGTATTACTAATAATATCATCTAAATCCCCACTTATTCCACCGACTTCCGGTATATCTGGTATTTCAAGATCCGGAATACCTGAATCAGAGACATTTAAACCCTCTTCCTCATCAAGATTTATATCTTCAATTGATATTTCAGATGATGTAATAACTTCTTTTTTATCGGATGATTTTTTTACATTAGAATTTGACGATAATTTATCCCTATTTACAATATTTTCATATTTATGAGAAATAGTTGCTTGACCAGTTACTGCTGTAATAACATGATTAACATAATCATATATCTCTTGATCCCATTCCCTATATCCATAATTCCCCAAATCTGGAGAATTATTTTTAACCCATTCAAATACCATCTTTTTATCTGTTGAAGAATTTATAGGTGTAAAAACCCTCTTGCCATCCTTTTCAACAGGGATCATAAGAGGAATTCTCTTATCAATAAACTTACTCTGGTCATAATTATTATACCCGGAAACCTTAGTAATAACAAGAGCAAAAGCTTTTCCATTAAGAATATCAAATGGATCATGCTTTTCAACCCCTTGAACTATAGGTTTAAGTTCTGCATTAATTTTTTCCCATATTTTAACTCCATATCTCCAAACTAGAATTTTTCCTTCAAGCTCAGGAGCATTCTGATCACGTATAACTTGAATAAGAGATGCATAAGAATGCCTTCTTGAAAATATATCTGCAAGTTTTTGCTCCTGAACACTTTCGCTCTTTTTAAGTTTCCAAAATATATCTTGTAAAGGAGAAGGTTTACCAACAGAAGACGGACAATCAACATAACGTCCACGATTTGTTACAGGGTCTACTAAAAAAGAAACCCATTTCTCTTGAATAGATCCATGTTTAGGATTTTTCCACCAAGGAATAAATCGAATGATAGATTGGTAAACATTGTTTTTACCTTTTGAGGCAGAAGGATTGTATTCAATCGATTGCCCTGATTTTGGTTCATCTAATTCTACATCAGGATTAAAGAACGCATTGTAGTTTTCTTGTTCACTCATAGCTTTTTAGATCTTTTTAGTTAATTAAAAATTTAGTTATCTATCCTTTTAGTCATTTAAGAATGATAAGTCTTTATATATATGAATAAAAGTATTTAAAGTTTTGTTAAATTTTTAGTTATTTATCCTTTCCAAATTCAAAGAAATTAATAATTTTAAGAATAGGAAGATAAATTCCGGTTAGTTTAAATATTCTGCCATTATATTCAAAAACTATTCCTTCTAAAGGTGCTATTCCTTCTAAACCTCCAGCTTGCTCTATTCTTCTTAATTGCGTTTCAAGATATTTTATCTTTTTCTCAAAATCCTTAACATCTTTTACATCTTTTTTAGAAATATACTCTTTAATTTTTTCAATAGCATCCTCTGCCTTTCTCCTTATTCCTTCAGAAACTTTATCTTTATTATTAGCAGCAATACCAGAAAGGTTTTTAAGAACTGCTATTCCTAACCTAGAAAAAATTTCTATAATAGGATCCAATAATTCTCCTATTCTATCATCAATTCTTTCATCTTCCTCTTTAATCCATTTTCCTATATTAGGATCAATATCCTTTAAAATATTAGATATATTTTTAGTCTTAACACCATAAACCCATCTTTGAATAAGTGTCTCAATTAAATCAGGATCCTCAATTTTTTTAGATAACCAATTTCTTAATTCCTCACTAATATAATCTCCTATATTATTATCATCATCTAAATTATTTTTATCCATTATATTCTGAAGTCTTTGAATAAGATCCTCCTTTATACTCTCTATATCTGCTATTTTTTCAAAATTAACTTTATTTGTCTTTTTTATAAGATGTAATTTTTTTAACTTCTTATCTCTCTGAGCTTCCTCAATATGATCAATTATTTTATCAAGTTCCCTACCCTCCCATATAACATCTACTTCCTTACCATTATCATCTACCTCTCTAATATTATGAATTCTTATCTGATATTGTCCATAAGGAACTATATTCTCAGTTTCTGGATTCAAAAGCTCCATATTTAGCCATCTATATCCATTTTTAAATATATCATTAAGATCTTCAGTATCCCCATAAGTCATAATAGTCTGAACATCATTAAGAGCTTGTTGAAAAGCTTTTTTAATACGTTCCGGGGTTTTTTCACTAAGAGATTCATAAACTTTATCCCATCTTATAGCTAATTCCCCTTTATTTTTCATCTGTTTTTCTGTTCTAGCTAAATATACATTTCCATTTTTAAAAGTAACCATTATATTCTGTCCATCAAGTTTTTCTGTTACATTTTGTAACTTACCATTCAAAGCATCTAAAATTAATTGACGTATCTCTTTGAATGTCATATCTCTTGCTTCCCATGGAGAGATAAGATGCCCAGCTGCTCCGCCTTCAAAAATATTTCTTCCTTTAAAGTTATTATAATATTCATTTTTAGATTTTTCTAAAAATCTTAAACTATGATCCCCAAAAACATTTAATGCCTCTTTAATAATAGAATCCTTTAATTCATTCCATACATACTTTATATCATCTATTGATGAATTAGGATATCCTGTTTTAAAATTATTAAAATCATTATTAATTATATCATTTCTAAGAACAGATGCTGAAATAGGCTCTCCTTCGTGATTATCATTTCTTCCCATAAAAACTAAGGGATCAGTATTTATGGGGAATTCTATAACATAAACCCCTTCATCTTCTCTCGAAAATTTATTACCTTTAGAATGTTTAAAAACAAAATCTTTTACTCTTTTATAATCTTCTCCTTTCGCAGATGCAGCAAGAGCATAATATCCAGGAGATGCATCACCTATAATTTTATAAGCAGTTAATATAGGAGATGGCCAATAAACTTTTTCTACTATAACTTTATCAATATCTGATGTAAGTCTCTCTGCGATTTTAACAGCTTTATCTTGGTCAATTCCATCTCTATTTTTAGGACCAACTAATACTACTATTTTTTTAACTTCTGGTAAATCTGAATATCTTCTAATTAAAGAAATATGCCCCCCATGAATAGGACGGAATCCCCCTGGGTATAAAATAATTACCCCCTTATCTTTTATATCTTCTTTAGATATCCATTCATCAAATCCTTGAAATTTAAGATCCATATTCTTTTACATCCAATTATTTTAATTAAATATTTCTGGATATTTTTCTTTAGCTTCCTCTGGATAGGGATAACCTATTCTTTTTAAATTTATTGCAAATTTCTTAAGTATATCTTCTAATTTATCATAATATATAAAATCCTCTCTATTTATAATATCCCATAATTTTTCAAATGTATCTATATCTTCTGGTTTATATCCTTTTCCTACAGCTAATTCTGTTGCTTCTTTAGGATTAATAGTAATAAATCTATCAAAATCCTTAAGAAGTTGGCCAGTTTTAACTAATCCCCTCTTTCCAACAAAACTCTTTCTAGCTCTCCATACACCTTCTGGATATCTAACAACATTAGATTCTAATTCTTCAATATCTCCTTCTGGTGTTCTTTTTATTATCTTCTTAGATGTTTCTGAAATTATTGCCATTAATAAAACATTCCTATAAACTCCTTTATATTTTGATTCGCCTTTCTTAAAATCTGGTGAATGATAAATAAATCTAGACCATTCTAATCCAGGAGATATCATAAAATCTACTTGAGCTATATCAGAAGTTCCTGGTATAGGAATTCCTGCTGATACTTGTTTAAATCCAATCATTTTCTTTGTTTTAAACCCCATTGATCTAAGAGATTCCTCAACAAAGTCTAAAACATCTTCTTTCTTTAATCCATTTTTCTTATATAATGCTTCCTCCGAAACTGCCACATCTAAATCCCCATAAAATTCTCCTTCCGTTTTTTTTCCATATGATCCTATTATATCAATATCCTCAGGACTAATTCCAAATTTTTCTGGAATATTTTCCTTAATCCAAGAATATAAATCCTGAGCCTCCTCAAAAGTAATAGATCTAGAATCATGAATAGCATCCCCTCCCTCATTTATTTTAATCCATTCTTTAAGACTTTGAAATCTCATACCTTTTATTTTTTTCTATTTAATACTTTTCAAAGATATTTACTCTACTTTTTTCTTTCTTTTTTCTTCTAAATCTACCTCTTTTCTTTTTAATTCATTAGGATCATCAGGATTATGCCAAGAATATACACCCTTAGTAAATGTTACATAAAAGGGCTTTTTAATTTTCCTTTTATATTTAAATCCTCTGCCAGGAAGTAAATATTCTAATGTTATATGAGGATTATATTCAGGATAATTTTGAGTATTAGGAAATTGTAAAAATAATTTTCTATACTTCTCAAGTTGTTTATTTATAGGAACATTATATTTAACAACATCATATTCAGGATTTTCAAATATATCTATTTCCTCAATTTTTACAGTTAAAGGCTCCATTTTTTCTTTTATAAAATTTTTTACATCTTCTGGATCAACTTCATCCTCATGAATTCCATATACCACTGTAACATGAGGATTATATTCTAACCTATAAGATCCATCAGAAGGATCCGTATAAATATCATCTTTATCAAATATACTTAAGTGATCTTCATCCCAATTATCAATTTCTGCATCCATCATAACACATCCATACTTAACATCCTCAGAATTATCCTTATAATCTGATTTCTTTTCCTTTTTTATTTCTTCATTAATCAATTCATATAATGATATAAATTTCATATTATACCAATTTATTTAAAAATTTTAATAAATCTATAAGTTCTGGCTGAGGATGACAATCTTGTTTTTCTGAAGGACCTCTATATGAAACATGAGTCCATACTCCTCTTTCCCCATTTAATGCCCTTTGTGATACATCCCACATATCCTCATTGTATATAAGGGGAATATTATATTTTTTATTCCAAAATAAAAGTAATTCACCTAAAGATTTTAACTGTTCATAAGTATAAGCCTCATAATAATAATATCCTCTAAATCCTTTGGGATAATATACCGCTGGAATATCTACTGTATTTCCATAAACTGTATAAAGTTTTCCAGGTACAGTTCTAATAATTTTATAAGTTCCATCAGGATTTTTTCCAAAATTTCTTTCACCCCCATCTCCTAAATATAAACCTCCCCAATTATCTAATTCTACTGCTATTGATTTTTCCTCTAAAGATACTTTTCCAACTCCTAAATGATACCCCCAGTATTTTGATGGAAATAACTGATTTATTTTACCATCTCTATCAATAATCATACATGTTGCTATATGAGATTTAAAATTTTTCCAAGTATTTAAATCCCCTTCTATACCAGAGCCACTAACAGTATGATGAAGAACTATCTGATCCTTTGGAAATTCCTCTCTATAATACTTTAACCAGGGTACCTGAACAAGAGTTGTTGAATAAATATCTAACGACTTTAAATTTGACCAATCATACATAGGATTTTTATCATTTTTAGAAATATCTGAATTTTCTTCTATATTATTAATTTCTAATCTTTTATTTTTATAAAAAATAATCTTTAATAATTTTAAAAGAAAATCTATCATTAATTCATTTATTTTATATATTTTAAAAATTATTACATATTTTTAGAATATTGTATTATTTAGAATATACTCACACTCTTCATGCCATTTATCATTATCAAAAAAATCTATACCTTTTGTAAAAGTTTTAGAATTTATCATTTTATTCTCAATTGGATCATCATCTAAATGCCAGATAAAACCTTTATCCTTTATAAACTTCCACTTATCCTCCATATTTGTAAATATAACTTTATTTTTATCAATTCCTAATCTATCCATAACCTCTATTAAATCCCTATTAGTAATATATAAGGGACTTAAAAAATTTTTTCTTCCTAATTCACTATCAGAAAAACGAGATGTTATAATCCAAACCTCAACCCCTCTATTGATGAGGTCCTCTGCATATTTTTGAACAAAATCTAATTCTAAAGTTCCATCAAAATCAAACGATACTTTCATAAAAATTTGACAATTTGCAAATATTATATTGTAAGATAAATACCTAAAATAAAATTTAAATATATGAAAAAAATAAAAATTTACTTTTTACCATCTATTATCTCAGGAATTATTTTTATTAATTTTTCAATTGAAACATCGAAAAAAATAGAAAATTCCAATAATAGATTCAAAAAAGATATGATAGAATCCATTATGGAATTTTCAGATGAAAAAACACCTATAGATAGTCTCTATATTCCAAATTGGCTCATTTATTAAATATTTTTAAAAATTCTTCATTAACAACTATTTTCCCATCTTTATCTCTTATAAGAATATTATTTTTTAAAAATACAGACGCTGTATAAAGTGCAGTTTCTCTTACTTCCTCTACACAATGCCATAAATCTGTATCTGAAAGAACAGGAGTAGCATTTGTATCTACCTTTTTTTTCATCTTACTTTTTACCAATGATTTTAAAAGATCCCTTGACGCAAATGGAATATTTAAATGCTCATCAAATTCGCCGGAATCAATTCTATCCAAAATTCTATTTAAAAAAATTTTAGCTTTGTCTTCTTTCATAAAAAATTCATTTTTATTATTTATATGAAGGAAGAATAGCTAAAGAAGAGGATTTTTACTATTTAACATTTTTTTAACATTGCCAATAGTATACATTTTTATGAATGGGTACTAAATTAATATAAATATTTTTACAAAAATCAATAAATTCCTCATCACTTATTCTCATCATATCTTTTTTTATACGTGATATAATTTCTCTGTTTTGGGAATCTAATTTATATTCCGAATAAATTAAATCTATTATTTCTCTTCTTGTATAAATTTCCGCCATTTGAATAGGTCCTTGATTTACAATAATATATATTATATATAATAAAATTTATCTTAGAAAAAAAAATTTAAATCGTTAAAAAACGTTAAAATAAATAAATTTTAACAAATTATTAATATACAATATAAATCTTTTTTCTTTTTAATCATAAAATTAGTGCTTAAGGGCTCAGGAAAGAAGATATCTTAAGTATCTTAGATAATTTAAAAAATTCAATCAATTTTAACTAGATTTTAACGAATTTTTTATTTCATTTAAAAAAATTTTTTTATTTTTGATCCTGAAATTTAATTTTAAAATCTATTCTTAAAAATTTAAAAAAGTTAACTTAAGTACAAATAATTTAAAAACTATTGTAACATGAAAACAATTAAATTGCCTTATAAGGCTA
>ERZ795051.3681-NODE-3681-length-15329-cov-4.887390_pt1 | contig 15329 bp, 14 predicted proteins | sample MGYA00375135_ERZ795051 | MGnify/ENA primary metagenome ERZ795051 (study PRJEB30180, sample SAMN05720222) | activated sludge metagenome | isolation source: Anaerobic digester | place: Japan | collected 2015-05-26 ... | reverse complement strand
CCATTGGGTCCGCTACGCCGCCTGCGAAACCCCCATCGAATGGTTCCGCCCCGTTCCCGCCGCCGAATGGAATCCGCTCGCCGAAGAACGCGCCGACGGCGCCGTCTTCACCGTCCACAACCACCATTTGACCACGGAGTTCAAATTCGCCGACGATCTTCTGCTCGCGACGTTTTTCGTGCTGCTGCCCCTCGTGGCGCCGCGCCTCCGCAACCGCTACGTCCGCTATCTCGCCCCCGACCGCTTTTCCATCCTGACCGTCGCCGCCATGCTGGCCGCGAGCGAAGCCATCCACCACGTCGGCCACGCGGCCAAAGCCGCTTTCCGGCAGGCGCTCGCCGCCGGCCTCGACCCCGCCCGCGAACTCGGGTCCCTCGTCCACAACCTGTCCGAATTCCGCGAATTCAACGTCTACTATCTATACGCCGTTTATTTCGCGACCCTCGCCTTTTGCCGCACCTTGGAGCCGCCGGACAAAGAGTGAACCCACACCCCGCGCCCATTTTGGTCGCCGCGATCAACGCGCGGCACAGCCATGCCTCCCTGGGCGCGCGGTGCCTGCTGGCCAACTTGGGCGAGCTGCGCACGCAGGCCGCTCTGGCCGAATTCACGATCCAGCAATCCGCCGCCGAAATCGCAGATGCCATCGCCGCGCGGAATCCGACAATCCTCGGCCTTGGCGTCTATATCTGGAACGCCGCGCGCGTCGCCGAACTCATCCCGCTCCTGCGGCACAAGCTGCCCCACGTGAAAATCGTCCTCGGCGGGCCGGAAATCACGGAATCCACCGCCAGCGCCGACGTCATGATCCTCGGCGAAGGCGACCTCGCCTTCGCCGCGCTTTGCCGCGATCTTCTCCCTTCTTCCCATTCGCGTCCATTTGCGTCCATTTGCGGTTCCCTCCGCCCCCCGCCGCCCGATCTCGCCGCCCTCCAACTCCCCTACGACGAATACGCCGACGACGATCTCGCCCATCGCCTGCTCTACGTCGAATCCTCCCGCGGCTGCGCCATGCGCTGCGACTACTGCGTTTCCGCCAACGACGAGTCCGTCCGCTTCTTCCCCATGGCCGCCCTCCTCGCCGCGTTCGACAAGCTGCTCGCCCGCGGCGCGCGGCAATTCAAGTTCTGCGACCGCTCGTTCAATCTCGACATCCCGCGCGCCGTCGAAATCCTGGCGTTCTTCCGCGAACGGCCGCCGCGCTTCCCCGGTCTCTTCCTCCACTTCGAGATGCTGCCCGACCGATTTCCGACTGAACTGCGCGAAGCCCTCGCGGCGTTCCCTCCGCGTTCGCTCCAGCTCGAAATCGGCCTGCAATCGTTCGATCCCGCCGTCCTCGAAATCATCCGCCGACCGCAAAACCTCGAGCGCGCCGCGGACAATCTCCGCTTCCTGCGCGAGCAGACCCGCGCCTGGCTGCACACGGACTTGATCGCCGGGCTCCCCGGCGAAACGCCGGAAAGTTTCGCCGCCGGCTTCGACCGCCTCGTCGCCCTCGGCCCGCACGAAATCCAGCTCGGCATCCTGAAAAAGCTGCCCGGCGCGCCCCTTGCGCGACACGACGATGCCTTCGCCATGCGTTATGATCCGACGCCGCCCTATGAAATCCTTTCCACTCGCGATTGGCCGGCCGAGCATCTTGTCCGCACCGCGCGCTTCGCCCACTACTGGGACGCCGTCGTCAATTCGCAGCGCTTCATTCCCGCCGCGCCGCTGATCTGGGGCGGCTCGCCGTCCGTCTTCGGCGCGTTTATGGAGTTCTCCGACTGGCTGAGCGCGCGCTTCCCGCGCGAACACGGCGTGCCGCTGGCCGATCTGGTCGAAGCGCTGTTCGGCTTCCTGACGCAAGTCCGCGGGATCGCGCCTGCGGCGGCCGCCGACGCCCTGCTGCGCGGCTACCGCCACGCCGGCGCGCGCGACATCCCCGCCGCCCTGGCGCCGTACGCCCCCGCCGACCTCCCCCCGCCCACCCGCGGCCTTCCCAAACCCCTCCGCCGCCAATTCCTCCGCTGGACGTGGGAAGCGGCGAACCAACGGGGTTGTTTTCATCCGAATCCTGAACTACAGTGACGGGCATCGAGGACGCTGCGTGAAACTGGCGACGTTTCAATCCGTTATGGAGAGCCTCAACCGCCACAAAGTCCGCTACTTGTTGGTCGGCGGCATGGCGGTGGTCGCCCACGGCTACGGCCGCATGACCTACGACATCGACTTGGTCATCCGCCTGACCCCGACCAACGTACGCAAGGCATTCGCCGCGCTCGCCGAGTTGGGTTTCCGGCCCCGCGTGCCGATCGCGCCCGGGGAATTCGCGGACCCCAAGATCCGCGCCCGCTGGGCGCGCGAAAAGAACATGGTCGTGCTGAATTTCTACCACAAATCGGGCGATCCGCTGACGGTCGATCTGTTCGTGGCCGAACCGTTCCCATTTGCCGCCGCCCATGCGAAAGCCGAAGTTTCCGCGGTGAACGGCGTCCCGTTCCGTTTCGTGGATCTCCGTACCTTGATCGCCATGAAGCGCAAAGCGGGCCGGCCGGTAGATCTCGAGGACGTCCGGCATCTCGAACAATTGGCGGCCGACCATGGCTGAAAAATGGACCATCCGCAAAAACGCGCCCCGGTGGGAATGCGACTGGTCCGGCGACGCTCGCTTCCACCTGCAGCACTTCCGCACCTTGCCTATGGAAAAGAAAATCCAGGCCGTGGAAGAAATGTGCGCCTTGGCCGCAGCGCTCAAGGAGCAGCGCGGGGCGTACCGGACCAAACGCAAACGTAAAGCCACCCGTTGATGGCGGGTCTCGCGCCTTCCATCCCGCAAAAATGGATTTTCCGTCCTATACGCCCTGCCGCCTGTGTCCGCGCCAATGCGGGACGGACCGCCTCGGCGGCGCGCCGGGCGTCTGCGGCGAAACCGCCGAACTGCGCATCGCGTCGTGGGGTCCTCACCTGGGCGAGGAGCCCTGTTTTACCGGCACGCGCGGCTCGGGCACGATTTTCTTCTCGGGCTGCTCCTGCCACTGTTTCTTCTGCCAGAACTGGCAAATCTCCACCGCCCGCGGCAAGGGCCAGGCCGTCTCCGCCGAGGAATTCCATCGCCTCGCGCTTGGCTTGATCGAACTGGGCGTGCACAACCTGAATTTCGTCACGCCCGACCACTTCTGGCCGCATATCGAAGCGCTCTGCGCCCGCCTGCGCGACGAAGGGGTGCAAATCCCGTTTCTCTTCAATTCCTCCGGATACCAGTTGCCGGCGATGATCTCGCGGTACGCCGCGCAGATGGATATTTTCCTGCCCGATTTCAAGTTCGCCGATCCCGTCCTGGCCCGCCTCGTCATGCGCGACGAGCGCTATCCCGAAATCGCGCTGGAAGCCCTGCGCCTGATGGTCGCCGAAAAAGGCTTTCTCGAACCCTTCGATCCGACCGGCACGGAACTGGCCAAGCGCGGCGTGCTGGCGCGGCACCTCGTCCTGCCGGGCCACGTCGAAAACACCCTGCGCGTCCTCGATCTGCTGCGCGAGGAATTCGGCCGCTGGCTGCCGCTGTCGCTCATGAGCCAATATGCGCCGACGCCCGGTGCCCGGAACCGCCCGCCCTTCGACCGCCGCCTGGAATCCGCGGAATACCAAACTGCCCTCGACCACGCGCAGGAGCTTGGCTTCGAGAATCTCCTGATCCAACCCCTTGCCGCCACCGACGACTTCCTGCCCGACTTCGAAAAGGACAAGCCGTTCAGGGGAAATCCCTGAAGTTTCCCTTCCCCTGTTTCCTGTCTCCTGCCCCCTGAAGTCTGGCGCGCCTGGCAGGGATCGAACCTGCGACCGCCGGATTAGAAATCCGATGCTCTATCCAACTGAGCTACAGGCGCTTTTCCGGCAGGGAGAGTAGCGCAACGGGCGGGGCTCCGCAACGGGCAAGGCGCGGCCGCTCCCGGCCGCTTGCGCCGGCCCTCCGGCGCCGCTACAATGCGCGCCCATGAAAACCACCCCCTCTTGGCTGTCGTCCGCGATCATCTACCAGGTCAATCTCCGCTCGCTCGCCGCGCGCGAACCCCGCAACGCCGTCGAGGCCGCCGCGGAAAAGCCGCTCGCCGAATCGCCCCTCGCCTATTTGACCAAGCACCTGCCGCGCCTGCGCCGCCTCGGCTTCAACGTCGTCTATCTCCTCCCGCCCTATCCCATCGGCCACTTCGCGCGCAAGGGCATCGGTTCGCCCTACGCCTCGCGCGACTTCACCGCCGTCGAACCCGAATACGGCTCCAAGGCCGAAATCCTCGCCCTGATCCGCCGCGCGCACGCCCTCAAGCTCAAGGTCATCTTCGACATCACCCCCAACCACACCGCCCGCGACCACGTGTGGATGACCGCGCATCCCGACTACTACGTCAAGGCCGCCGACGGCTCCGCGTTCTTCGACTGCGACTGGTCCGACACCGCCAAGCTCGACTACACGAATCCCGCCCTGCGCCAGGCGATGATCCAGGTCTACGACCACTGGCTCTCCGTCCTCGGTCCGGACGAAAACGGCCAGCCCGACGGCATCGACGGCTTCCGCCTCGACATGGCCCACTTCATCAACGACAAGTCCTTCTGGGACGAAGCCCTGCCCGCCCTGCGCGCGCGCCATCCGAAGCGCGACCTGCTCTTCATGGCCGAGTGCTACGGCTTCGGCAACAACCTCGATCTCTTCGCCCGCGGCATGGACGCCGCCTACGACGACGATTTCTACAAGCTGTGCCAGTACGCCTACGCCGTGGACGGCGCGGGGAATTCCGTGGTCCGGCTGTCGGAAGACGCCCACCACAACCACGATTTCCATCCCATCCTCGAAGCCTGGCAGGACGGCGGGATCGCCGCCGCCGCCGGCCGCATCCTGATGCAGTACGAAGAGGCCGCGCCGAAGTTCGCCGGCCCGCGTTTCACCGCGCGCTACACCGACAACCACGACGAAGGCCGCGGGCTTTACCGTTTCGGCCCCGGCGGCTTCCGCGCCATGAACGTCCTGGCGTTCCTCGCCCCGCGCACGCTGCCGTTCCTGCTCACCGGGGAGGAATTCGGCGCCCTCGACCGCCCGTCCATCCACGCCCGCTGCCAGCCCTGCGACAAGGGCCGCCGCATCGTCGGCGCCGACGGCCGCGAATTCCGCCAGGAAGGCGTCGAACTCGAAGGCAACCTCTTCGACCGCGGCCTCGAAACCCGCCAGCACTGGTACCGGTTCTTCAAGGAGCTCGTCGCGTTGCGTAAAAAGAATCGTCCGCTGACGGACGGCGCTTGCGCCGTGCTCGACGTCGGCGAAGACGCGCCCGGCCCCGCGCGCACCGTCGTGGCCTTCGACCGCAAGCTGGGCCGCCAGCTCGTCCGCTGCGCCGTCAATCTCGGCCCCGAACCGCGCAAGTTGACCCGCGCCCCGAGCCTTATCGTCGGCGAAACCCTCTACGGCGCGCTCGAACCCGGCGACGTCCTGCCGCCCTTCGCGGCGCTCGTCGTCAAGGTCTCCTGAACCGTCTGCGCCCCCCTTGGAGCCCCCGACGACCCCGTCGGGGGATGGGATGCGGCTTGAATTCCCCCCCGGCCTCGGCCATCATTCCCAAACCATGCGCATCCTCCTTTCCAACGACGACGGCATCCAGGCGCCCGGCATCCACGCCCTATACGACGCGGTCAAGGACCTCGGCGACGTCCACGTCGTCGCCCCCGACGGCGAGCGCTCGGCCATCAGCCACGGGATCACGCTGACCAAGCCTCTGCATGCCCGCTCCTGGCCTCCCGGCGGTCCGCCCTTCGGCACCGCCATCAGCGGCACGCCGGCCGATTGCGTCAAGCTGGCCATCAGCCTGCTTCTTGAACCCAAGCCTGACCTCATCCTGAGCGGCATCAACCTCGGCCCCAACGCCGGCATCAGCGTGCTCTATTCCGGCACGGTCTCCGCCGCCACGGAAGGCCCCATCATGGGCATTCCGTCCATGGCGCTCTCGCTGGACACGTTCAGCGAACCCAACTGGGACACGGCCGCGCGCGTCAGCCGCGCACTCGTCGAGCAGGTGGTTTCCGGCCAGCTGCGCATCGCGCCCGACATTTTCTGGAACGTCAACATCCCGAACCTGCCCTACGAGAAACTGGCCGGCCTGCGCATCACCCGCATGGGTTCCTCCCGCTTCGTGGAAAAATACGAGCGGCGCGAGGATCCCTGGGGCAACCCCTACTACTGGATGACCGGCGAACTCTACGAAAAGGGCGATGTCAACGGCACCGATCTCGAAGCCCTGCGCCAAGGCTACGTTTCGCTCTCGCCCATCGGCCTCGACCACACGGAACACGCCGCCATCGACGCCCTCGCCGCCCGCCCGCCGCAGTTGCCGAAGTAGAAGGAAATCCATCCCTTCTGAATTCTGAATACTTTCTTCCCATGATCATCGATTTCCACACTCACGCCTTCGAGGACAACCTGGCCGCCAAGGCCATCCCGTTTCTCGAAAACGAGGGCAACATCAAGGCGTTCACCGATGGCCGCGCGTCCGGCCTGCTGGCCTCGATGGACCGCGCCGGGGTCGAACGGTCCGTCGTCTGCCCCATCGCGACGAAACCGTCTCATTTCGACGGCATCCGCCGCTGGGCGCGCGAAGTCCGCGCCGCCCACCCGCGGCTCGAAATGCTGCTCTCGATCCATCCCGACGATCCGAATGCGCTCGCCCACGCCGACGAAACCGCCGCCGAAGGCTTCAAGGGCGTCAAGCTGCACCCCTATTACCAGCGGTTCACGATCGACGACGAACGGATGTTTCCGCTCTACGAGCGTCTCGCCGCGCGCGGGCTGTTCGCCGTCTTCCACACCGGCTTCGACATGGCCTATCCGTTCGACCGCGTCGCCGATCCCGTCCGCGTGCGGCGCGTCATCGACACGTTCCCGACATTGAAATTCGTCGCCACGCATCTCGGCGGCTGGCGCGACTGGGAAGAATCGCGGAAACATCTGATCGGTCGGCCGCTCTACATTGAAACGTCGTTCTGCCTGCACGAAATGCCGGCCGCCGAAGCCCGCGCGATGATCCTGGCCCACCCCGCCGACCGCATTTTGTTCGGTACCGACAGCCCGTGGAGCGACCAGGCCGCGGAACTCGCGCGTTGGCGCGCCCTCGGCCTGCCCGATGATTTTCTTGCCGCCGCGCTCGGCGGCAACGCCGAACGCCTGCTGGGCTGAGGGCTATTCTCCGGCCAGCGTTTCGTCGATCTTCTCGGAAACCTGCGCGGCCACTTCTTCGGCCTTTTGCGCCACTTGGCCGGCCACTTCGGTCGCGGTCTGGGAAACGGCCCCCGCCACTTCCTCCGCTTTCGCCGCGACTTGGCCGGCCACGTCCCGGGCCATGCCGGCGGCGCGGTTTTTCAGGTCGTCCAGCGCCGCTTGGCGCTCGCGGGCCTTCAAGTCCGCCAGCAGGTCTTCGTAGCCGCCGGAAACGAGCGCGGATTTCAAGTCGGGATGTTTGTCGAAATCGGCGGACGCCCACGCGCGCACGTCCGCGAACGTGTCGCGGGCGGCCAGATAACGCTTGGCCACCACGAGCACGCCCCGGTCCGTCCGCACCACGTGGTGGGCCGCGCCCCAATAGGCCAGTCCCGCCAACACCGCCAACCCGACCGCGATCGCAACGATTCTCTTCATGGTGCCGACAACATAGCCGATCGCGCCGCGGTCCGCAATTCGGCGTTGGAAGCGGCCCGTTTCCGGTGTAGGGTGACCGCTGTACCGGCTGCCGCAAACCGGGCGGACAAAAGGCATCCGCATGGAATTCCGGCGACCATAACCGTTCCCCATGGCCAGACGTCGCCCCAATCTGATGGAAGACCCGGTCGGCCCGGCGCTGCTGCGCCTGGCTCTTCCGATGGTGTGGAGCATGCTGGCGGTGATGACGTTCAACGTCGTGGACTCCTTCTACATCGGCAGGCTGGGGCCCACGCCGCTGGCGGCGATCGGGTTCACGTTTCCCGTCGTGTTTTTCGTGACGGGAACCGCGATGGGCATGGGGATCGGCCTGTCCTCGGTGGTGTCCCGCGCGGTGGGCGAAGGCAATCATCGGCGGGTGGCCGAATTGACCACGCGGGGGCTGCTGCTGGCGTTCCTGGTGGTGGCGGCCTTTGCCGGACTGGGCATCGCCGGCCACGACCGGCTGTTTGCCCTGCTGGGCGCGCAACCGGAAATGATCGCCCTCATCCGGAGCTATATGGTCCCTTGGCTGGCGGGCATCGGCTTCCTGGTCATTCCGATGGTGGGCAACAGCGCCATCCGGGCGACCGGCGACTCGGTGACCCCCAGCATCGTCATGATGATTTCCGGCGGCTTGAACGTCGTGCTGGATCCCCTGCTGATTTTCGGCCTGGGCCCCTTTCCCCGGCTCGAATTGCGCGGCGCGGCCATCGCCACCGTGCTGGCCTACTCGGTCACCTTCGTCGCGGCGTTCCACGTCCTGATCCACCGGGAGAAATTGATCCGGTTCGAGCGTCCGCGGTGGCGGCCGCTGCTCGAATCCTGGGGGCGGATCCTGCACGTGGGGCTGCCGGCGGTCGGCACCAATTTGCTCGTGCCCTTCGCCAACGGAATCCTCACCCGCATCCTGGCGGATCTGGGCCCCGTCGCCGTCGCCGCCTACGGGGTCGGCACCCGCATCGAATCGCTCGCCATGGCCGGCAGCTACGCGATGTCGACGGCCGTGGCGGCCTTTGCCGGGCAAAACATCGGGGCCCGGCGTTTCGACCGCATCGCGGCCTCCATGCGGTTCGGACTGAAGTACTGCCTGTTCGTCAGCTTCGGCGCCTGGCTGGTCCTCGCGCTGGCGGCGGGCCCGATTGCCCGGATGTTCACCGACGACCCGGAAATCGCCCGGATCCTGCGCCCCTACTTGTGGCTGGTGCCGCTGAGCCACGGGGCCTTGGGCTTCATGCTGCTGGCGGCGGCCACGTTCAACGCCGCCGGACGGCCCGCGCAATCGGTGGTCATCTTCACCACCCGCCTGCTGGTCCTGACCGTTCCGCTGGCCTGGGCCGGCAGCCGCTGGGGCGGAGTCGCCGGCGTTTTCGTCGCCATTTTCATCGGCAACGTCGGCACCGGGCTGCTGGCCCACTTCCTGATCCATCGCGCCCTGCGCCAACCTGGACGCCGGCTGTGAAAGAAGCCCCTTCCCGAATCAAGCGATTCCGGACCGAATCGCCGCGAAAAGCGATCCGGACGGGATGACGATTCCGGTCCCGACCGGATAAACGGCGCAAAAAAAGAACCGCGGCAACCGCGGCTCCCGCTGCAAGCTGGTCGGGGCGCCGGGATTTGAACCCGGGACCTTTTGCACCCCAAGCAAACGCGCTACCAGTCTGCGCTACGCCCCGTCCTGAAGTTTGCAGCGTCGTCGTGTGTATCACGGGCCCCGCCGTGTCGTCAACGGCGGTTTTCCCGGGCGGCGGGTTGACGTTCCGGCGTTCCCCCGCTATCTTTTCCCCCGACTTGAATGGCGCGGTAGCCAAGTGGTAAGGCGAGGGTCTGCAAAATCCTTATGCATCGGTTCGATCCCGATCCGCGCCTCCAGTTTCCGTTCAACGTCTCCGGCGCCGCAAGGCGCTTTTTTTACGTAGGGAAATCCGCCGCATGAAGGTTCCGCACGCGCAGACCATCGCCGAGGTCCTCGCCGAGCTGCGCTCCGCGCCCGAGGGGTTGTCCACGGCCGAAGCCCGTGCCCGGCGCGCGCTCCACGGACCCAACGAATTGCGGGAAACCATCTCCCGGCCGGCGTGGCGCATGCTGCTGGCCCAGTTCGCCGAACCGATGATCCTCATCCTGGTCGGGGCGGCAGGCCTGTCCCTGTTCCTCGGCGACGTCACCGAAGCCGTCGCCATATTGGCCATCGTCGCGCTGTTCGGCGTGCTGGGCTTCCTCCAGGAATACCGCGCCGAAAAAGCCATGGCCGCCCTGAAGCAGCTCGCCAGCCCCAGCGTGCGCGTCCGCCGCGACGGCGAACTGCAGGAACTCCCCGCGCGGGAGCTGGTGCCCGGCGACGTCGTCCGGCTCGAAGCCGGCAACGTCGTGCCCGCCGACCTGCGCCTGCTCGACGCCGTCCAGCTCGGCGCGATGGAGGCCGCGCTCACCGGCGAGGCGGAAGCGGTCCGCAAGCAGACCGAGCCGTTGTCCGCCGCGGACATGCCGCTGGGCGACCGCACGAATCTCGCGTACATGGGCACCCTCGTCGCCCAGGGCCGCGGCAGCGGCGTCGTGGTGGCCACCGGCATGCGCACGGAACTGGGCAAGATCGCCGGCATGATCCAAAGCGTGCCGGAAGGCCGCACCCCGCTCCAGCGCAAGCTGGCGCAGGTCGGCCGGCACCTGTCCATCGCCGGGCTGGGCGCGGCGCTGGCCTTGCTCGCGATCGGCCTGGTCCGCGGCGAGAAATTCACCGACATGCTGCTGACCGCCGTCAGCCTGCTCGTCGCGGTGGTGCCGGAGGGCCTGCCGGCCGTCATCACCGCCACGCTCGCGCTGGGCGGCCGGCGCATGCTCAAGCGCCATGCGCTGATCCGCAAGCTGCCGGCCGTCGAAACCCTCGGTTCCGTCACCGTCATCTGCACCGACAAGACCGGCACGCTGACGGAAAACCGCATGACGGTCACGCGGCTGCGCACGCTCCGGCGCGACGTGCCCCTCGCCGGGACGGAAACCGCCGCCTTGCCGGACGACGTCGATTCCGACGAGATCGCCCCCCTGCTGCTGGCCGCCACGCTGTGCAACGACGCCCATCTGGTCTTCGAGGAATCCGGCGCGCCGCCGCGCGCGATCGGCGACCCCACCGAAACGGCCCTGCTGTTCGCGGCCGAGCGCTTCGGCATCGCCACGCAATCCCTGCGCGCGGAACTGCCGCGCATCGCGGAATGGCCGTTCGATTCCGACCGCAAGCGGATGGCCACGCTCCATCGCGCCGCGGAAAGCGACTATCCCCTGCCCGCCGCCTTCTCCGCCCCCGTGCTGGCCGCCGTGAAGGGATCGCCCGACGGCCTGTTGAAGCTGGCCACCCACGCGCTCGACCAGGGCCGCATCGTGCCCCTGGCCGACGACGTCCGCCGGCGGTTCCTGGCCGACAACGAACGATTGGCCGACGAAGGCATGCGCGTGCTGGGCGTGGCGTTCCGCCGTTTCCATGCCGCCCCCGGCCCGCAGGCCCACGCCCGCGACGTCGAAAGCGATCTCGTGTTCTGCGGACTGATCGGCATGGTGGATCCGCCGCGGGAAGCCGTCCGCGCCGCCATCGCCGCCAGCCATGCCGCCGGCATCCGCACCGTCATGATCACCGGCGACCATCCGGCGACGGCGGCCGCCATCGCCCGCCAGCTGCAGCTGCCGCCCGCCGGCGAAGCGCCCCGCGTGATGACCGGCGCCGAACTGGCGGCGCTGGCCGACGGCGAACTCGAGAAACGGATCGACCGCATCTCCGTGTTTGCCCGCGTTTCGCCCGAAGACAAGCTGCGCATCGTGGCCGCCTTGCAGAAACGCGGCCAGATCGTCGCGATGACCGGAGACGGCGTCAACGATTCCCCCGCCCTCAAGCGCGCGGAAATAGGCGTGGCCATGGGCATCGCCGGCACCGACGTCGCCAAGGAAGCTTCCAAGATGGTGCTGCTGGACGACAATTTCGCGACGATCGTCGCGGCCATCGAGGAAGGGCGCACGATCTTCGACAACCTCGTTCGCTTCATCCGGTACTCCTTCGGCGGCAACCTCGGCAAGGTGCTGGTGATGATGCTGGCGCCGCTGGCCGGCATCGGCGCCATGGCGTTGCGCCCGCTGCATCTGCTGTGGCTGAACCTGCTCACCGACGGCCTGATGGGACTGGGCCTGGGCCTGGAGCCGGCCGAAATGGACGTCATGGCCCGGCCGCCGCGGCGCCCCGACGCGCCGATTTTCGACCGGCCGGCGGTCGCCCACGTCGGCTGGATGGGCGTTTTCATTTGCGCCGGCGCCTTGCTGCTCGCCGGCGCCTGGCACCGGTCGGGCTGGGGCCGCGGCGAATGGCAGACCGTGCTGTTTTCCGCCATCGGCTTCGCGCAGGTCGGCCAGGCGTGGGGCCTGCGCGCCATGACCGGCCGGACGTTCCGGTTCGGCCGCAACCCCGCGCTGGTCGGGCTCACGCTCGCGACGCTGGCGCTCCAGCTGGCGGTGGTCTACGTCCCCGCCCTCGCCCGCGTGTTCCATCTGCAGCCGCTGTCGCCCGCCGGTTTCGCGGCGACCGCCGGACTCGGCGCGCTCACGTTCGGCGTGGTCCGCCTCGAACGGGCCCGCCGCAGCCGGAGCTAGCCGCCGCCAATTTTTCGAACGCGGCTTCGGCGTTGCGGTAGCGCGCCCGGCCCAGACCGGTCACCACGCCGAACGGCCGCCCCAGCCGTTCGATCTCGCGGCGATGCCGCTCGAACAGCGCCGGTCGGTCGTGCGGGTTTTCGCGCAACGGGTCCGGGGCCCATGGCACGTCGGGAGCGCACAGCAGATACGCGTGGTTCGTTTCGCGGGCGAGGGCCTCCAGAATCTCCGGATGGCAGCGCCCGAAGACGACGTCGCACCAGATTTTGTAGTTGATCAAGTCGGTGTCCAAAATTCCAAGAGGCGCGAGCGCCGGCACGCATCGCGCTTGATGGACCAGATGGTCGCCGGCCAGCCGGCGCAGCAGGGCATAATCGTATTCCGGGCCGTTTGCTTCCAGATAGATCCGGGCGTATTCCGGAGCGCACGGCACGCGGTAGCGTTTCGCGAGATGCGCCGCCAGCCGGCTTTTGCCCGTGGACTCCGGACCGGCCAGCACGATCCGCAGCGGCATCGGATGGACAGCCGCTTTCAGGCGCAACTCCGCCCGGCGGCGCGCAAGGACTTGGACCATTGGAACCAGCCGTAAATGCCCAGACACAGGAAAAACGCATACTGGAGCGAATAAACGGGCGCGGCTTTGACCCAATAGATGTGGATTCCGAGCACGTTCACGATCAGCCAGCCCACCCAATTTTCCATGCGCTTCCGGGCTTGCAAGAACTGGGAAACGTAATTGAGCACGGTGGTCGCGGAATCGCGCCAGAGGAGAGCCGGCGCCGGGATCCAGGCCACGCGCCCGGCCAACGCGGACACGCCCAGACCCCAGAACAGGATGGCGGCCAGAGCGACCGCGATCAACAGGGTCTGCCGGGAGCGCGACAGCCAGGTCGGCACAAACGGCCGTTGCGCCGCAGGCCCGCCGCGCCGGACCCATACGGCCCAGCAATAGAGCTGGATGGGAACGTAGCTGGCGTAAAGAATGCCGTCGGAAACCAGCTGCCACTTGGCGAAGGCCAGATAAGCGGAAATGCCCGCCCACACCAACCCCAACGGCCAGCCCAAGGAGTTTTGCCGCGCGATGAGAAACACGCCCAGGATCGAACAGGCCGTGGCGAGGATCTCCAACGGCGTCGAACCGAGCAGGAACCGCCATTCGATCGCCGTCCAATCAAAGCCTCCGCCCATCGCGCGCTCCTTTCGCCGCCGCGCCCCCAGGCTGGACGCGTTCCTGCGGCAACCTTTATTCCCAGAACATCCAGAAGTGGTGCACGGGGCCGTGGCCGTGGCCGATGCGATAGGTCGCGCCGGCCTGGATGGCCGCCGCCACGTAGGCCTTCGCCCGCCGCACCGCTTCTTCCATTTCGAAATCCCGGGCCAGGAAGGCGGCGATGGCCGACGACAGCGTGCAGCCGGTTCCGTGGTTGTTGCGCGTTTCGATCCGCGCCCCCGGCAATCGCACCAGGCGCTTTTCCGCGCCCAGGAACAGGCAATCGTCGCTGGCTTCGCCCGCGAGATGCCCGCCCTTCACCAGCACGTTCCGGCACCCGAATCGCATCAGTTCTTCCGCCGCGGCCGCGGCGCCGGCCAGCGTGCCGATTTTCGTCCCCAGCAGGACTTCGGCTTCCGGAACGTTCGGGGTGACGATTTCCGCCAGCGGGATCAGATGGGCTTTCAAAGCTTCCACCGCGTCGTCCCGCAGCAGCTTGTCGCCGCTCTGCGCCACCATCACGGGATCCAGCACGATGCGCGTGATGCGGTACTCCTGAAGCTTCCGCGCCACCGTTTCGATCAGTTCCGGCGAATACAGCATGCCGATCTTCACCACGTCCGCGCCGACATCGGCGAGCACCGCGTCGAGCTGGCGCGCGACGAAATCGACGGGCACCGGGTGGATGCCGGTCACGCCCTGCGTGTTCTGCGCGGTCAGCGCCGTGATCACGCTCATGCCGTAGCAGCCGTTGGCCGCGAACGTCTTCAGGTCGGCCTGGATGCCCGCGCCGCCGCTGCTGTCCGAACCCGCGATGGTCAGGACCCGCCGATAGGTATTTTCGCTCATTCCGCCGCTCCCTTCGCCGCGGCGATCTCCCGCCGCAAGACTTCCGCCGCCGCGCGCGGATCGTCCGCCGCCACGATGGCCGACACCACCGCCAAGCCGTCCGCGCCGGCCCGGATGACTTCCCGCGCGTTTCCGGCATGGACGCCGCCGATCGCGACCAAAGGCAGTTTCGTCGCCGCGCGGATGGCCCGGAGGCCGGTCAACCCCAGCGGCGCCGCGTGGTCGGTCTTCGTCGGCGTCGCGAAGACCGGACTGACGCCGACGTAGTCGGCGCCGTCCCGCTCCGCGCGCACCGCGTCGGAGACCGATTCCGCCGAGATGCCGATGATCCAGCCCGGCGGCCCCAGCCGCCGCGCGTCGGCCAGCGGCATGTCCTGTTGGCCCAAATGGACGCCCTCCGCGCCGATCGCCAGCGCGACGTCCACCCGGTCGTTGACGATCAACGGCACGCCCGTGCCGCGCAAGACCGCCTGCACCGCCCGCGCTTCTTCGAGGAACTCGCGCGTGCCGCCGTGCTTCTCGCGCACCTGCACGCAGGTGGCGCCGCCGGCCACCGCGGCGCGGACGACGTCGGCCGTCGCCCGGCCGCGCGCCAGCGCGCGGTCGGTCACGAGATAGAGGCTGTAATCGACGGCGCCCATCTCAGCCCCCGCGGATTTTGCACCCATGGAGGACTTCTTCGCCGGTCAGCCCGTGCAGCGCGTCCAGGAAGCGGACCGCGAACGAGCCCGGTCCCGCCGCGCCGTCCGCCGCGTATTCGCCCGCCAGCCCGTAATAGGCCAGCGCCGTCGCGGCCGCGGACACCGGATCGGGATCCACTCCCGCGAACGCGCCGATGATGGCCGTGGCCCCGCAGCCCGTGCCCGTCACGCCGCCCATCAAGGGATGGCCGTTGGCCACGCGCACGACGCGCTGGCCATCGAGGCAGAGCGACCGCAGTCCGCGCGCGCG
>ERZ795051.3675-NODE-3675-length-15350-cov-9.403923_pt1 | contig 15350 bp, 10 predicted proteins | sample MGYA00375135_ERZ795051 | MGnify/ENA primary metagenome ERZ795051 (study PRJEB30180, sample SAMN05720222) | activated sludge metagenome | isolation source: Anaerobic digester | place: Japan | collected 2015-05-26 ... | reverse complement strand
CGAGCGGAACGACAAGGTGTTTGAATTCGCCCGCGCGCTACTGGCTGTGCCGGGGCTGGCGGGTGCGGGACTGCCGGTGGTTCGACCGATGGTGCGGCGCTGGCATGAGCGGGCGCTCCCCCGGATCGGAACAAAACCCTTTGAGGATAGTTGGGCGGAATTTATCCGTGCGTGGAAGAACGCCAAGCTGCCGCTGGGAGTCAAGATGTCTGAGATATTGAGTCGGGCCGAGGCCGCGCCCTTGCCGGTTGAAGCCCTGAACTACGAGAGCGAGGAAGTGCGCCGGCTGCTCGTGCTGTGCCGGGAACTGCAAAGAATGCACGGAGCCAAACCGTTCTTCCTCGCATGCCGTAAAGCTGGGGAGGCGCTGGAACTGGACCACGTGAGCGCGTCGCGTTGGCTGAATGTCCTGGTGGCGGACGGCATCCTGGAAGTAGTCGAAAAGGGCCGGCAGGCGAAGTCCGCGCGCCGCGCTACCCGGTTCCGGTACCTTGGCAAGCTGTAAGCTCGTTGGTTAGAGCTCTAAGAATGGCTTCTATCTGCTCAGTAGGCTCCGTTCTCTCTGTAACAGATTTGCGCGGCGCGAACTTTCGAAATCTTGAACAATGTACGCGCGCAGGTGGGCGGATGGACCCGGGGAGGGCATTTATCCGCGCGTGGACCTGGTTCGTGAAGCGGTGCACAAGGGCTGCTAAAACGAGCGCAGACGGGCTCTGGCTGAGCGCAGGCGGCGCGGCTGAGTATTGGATCGGGGCAAAACGGCGTAGGGCACCCGGCGCGGCCGGGAGCCGAGATTAGCGGCTGCACGGTGCTGAATAACAGCGCAGCCGTTTGACAACATAGGAATCGTAGCGCATACTTGGGGCATGAGCGCGAAACGAACAAATCCATTCGACCTTGCAGACCAGCTCCGGCGGGCAATTCGCGAATCCGGGCTTTCGCCGTATCGCGTGGCAACGGACGCCGGTGTGGACCGGGCGGTGCTGAGCCGGTTTCTGCGCAACGAGCGCGGCTTGAACCTGGACACGGCGAGCCGGATTTGCGAGCTGCTGGGGCTGATGCTGCAACGGACGGAAAAGCGCGGAGAGTAGTGCAATGATGCTGTTCAAGCTCGGGACCGGCGGCAAGGCGGACCGCACGCGGCGGCAGGCGGCCGGGGACTGGTACACAAAGGTTCGCCTCGCGCCTTACGACTTCCAGAAAGCGCGGCTGTGCCGGGATAAGGGGACGTCGGCAAGCTGGGCGGAAATGCTGCAAGCGGCAGTAGACCGGCGGGCGGCCGGGGAGCCGGCGGACCTGGACACGCTGAAAAAACTGCCACGGCGGCTGTGCGAGCGCTTTGAGCTGGTTTCGCCGTTGTCCAACAAGCGCCGGGGCACGTTCGCGGAGAACGTGAAGGACTACATAGCCGAGCTGCGGACGGTCGGTAGGGATTCTAGATATTTGACAAACACCGAAAAAGGTCTTATAGCTATCAGTGGCGGTTGCGGGTGGAACCGGTTAGGCGGGATTGACCGGGCATCATTCGTTGAGTACCTGGAAAAACGGCGCGAGGCGGGGATTGCGCCGCGCACCCTCAATAACGAGTTAGCTACGCTGCGCGGGTTCGTGCGCTGGTGCGTGGACACGCGGCGCATGGACGCGGACCCGCTTACCAGCGTGAAGCGGGCGGACACAACGGCAGACCGGCGGCGCAAGCGGCGGGCGCTCACGCCAGACGAAGCGAAAACGCTGCTGAGAGTGGCCGGACCGCGCAAGCTGGTCTATATGACGGCGCTGGGGACCGGGTTGCGGCGGCTGGAGCTGGTCCGGCTGCAATGGCGGGACGTGGCGATAGACGGGCCGGGGCGGGCGTGTCTGGAGCTGCGGGCAGAGGCGACGAAAGCCAAGCGCGCGGACGTGGTCCCATTGCCGGACCATTTGGTGCGGGCGCTGCGGGCGGTGCGGCCGGAGAAGTACGCGCCTACCGATCCGGTTTTCGCCAAGGTGCCGGATTTCTATTACTGGCACGAGGACTTGAACCGGGCGGGTATCAAGTACCGTGGCGCGGATGGGCGGATTGTCGGGTTTCATTCGATGCGCGTCACGTTCGTTTCCGAGCTGGAACGGGCGGGCGTTTCGCCGCGCACCATCATGGAACTGGCGCGGCATCGTGACTACAAGCTGACGGCCGGGACGTACACGGACGTCCGAGTGCTGGACACGTTCGGCGCGGCGGCGCGGCTGCCGGCATACGACGATGGGCCGCAAGCTGAGCGGCAGGCGCTGCGGCGCGAGGGTACGAACGACGCGCCGGTACAGGTGGACCAAATACTGGACCAAAAGGGGTGCCGGGACGGGCGCGGCAGTGCGCGAGGGTGCGGGCGCGGTGCTGGCAACAACGCAACAAACGCCGGAACAAACGCGGTTTCCGCGCGAATAGCAAGAGAGGGGAAAACTCCCCGCGTAGGACTCGAACCTACAACAACCCGGTTAACAGCCGGGTGCTCTACCATTGAGCTAGCGGGGACCAGAATGACGCCCGGGATCAAAGCCCCGAACATCCAAAGCCTACCAGACCGTGCGTTGCTGTCAAGCCGAATGGACGGCAGCCCAGCAGCCGGGACAGCCGGGACACGGCGGCCGAAGCAGCCGCGGTAGCATGGCAGCCTGAACGGCCGCACCAGCTTGCACGCTTGCCGGCTTGCGCCGCCAGGGGCATCGCCCGCGTTTACCGGGCGTTGGATGCGCGGCGCCAACCAAGCCAGTTCGGCGCGTTGGCCCGCGGCGCCAACCAGGCCCCTTCGCCGCGTTGGCGCGCGGGGCCAACCTTATCAGACCGCATCCGGGCGCGCTACTGGATGTTCGGGCGCGGTACTCGATGCTCGTGTCCGCTACTGGGCGTCCGGGCGCGCTACAGAAGTTCTAGCGCGCTACTGGATCTTGTAGCCCGGCGGCGCGAACTCCACCCCCTGTCGCTTCTGGTTTTCAACGCCCGTGATGACCTCTCCCAACCGCACGAAGAACAGCAGACCGATTTCCGTGTCGCGCTCTCGCAATTCGGTGTTCGTGATCTGCTTGAATTCCAGCATGCTGCGCCCGGCCGCCGCTTCTTCCTCGCAGGTAAGGTACAGCTCCAGGTAGTCAGCCCCTGACCGCTTCACCACGGCGTAGTAACCCGCCAGAGAATAGCGCTCACCCCCCCGGGCAACCGCCATGTACTGATTCGTAACGCTTGCCACAAAATCGAAAACTTTGCCGGCCAGCGACGCCGCCCGCCGAGCCTTGAAGCGCAGTTGGAACAGCCCCTGCCCCTCGGGCAACACAAACTGCTTCACCTTGTCGCCGCCCGCCCCTGTCAGATCTTCCACTAAACCGTGAATCCGCCCGCACTTCAGCGCGCCATCCTTCAACTCTACCCCCGCCATAGCCCTGAGCTTGGAGGCCGACAAAGCGTACGGCAGCTCGGAAAGGCAGCCGGTGCCGCGTTCCACAACCGCCTGCATGAATGCCCCGCTGGCGCGGCTCTTCGCGGACGACGTGTCCTCGCCCACCAATCTGTCCGCCGGCGCCGCGGCCGCTTTCTCTTTCGGAAACACGGCCCGCGCGAAGCGGCGATACTCCGCAAAACGAGGCTCGAAATCTTCGCCCACTTCGAAGTAGGCCTCCACGAGCGTTTCGTTCTCCCGCGCCGACAGCGCGAAGTTGTTATCCACGTCGACCAGGCGAATCTTGTCCTCTCCCGCAATAACCCCGCCTAACGCACGAGGCACGTACTGCCGCGGAACGCCGTTCTCCACCCCCACGACGCGCAGCATCGATGGCCGGAAGCGGTGAACACGCGCGCTTTCATGCGGGTCGGCGGCCGCCGCCATGAGCTTCAGCCGCACACCGACGAGTTGCTTGCCCGGGGCCGGCTTATACGCGAGCGGCTTGAATTCAAGCTCCCTGGCCGACACGCCTTTGGCGGGCAGCTTCGTCCGGTAATACGCATCCAAGGAGCCCTTGTGCACCCACCAAGTTTGAATGGCCAACCCCCGCGACCCAAAACCATCCGACTTGCTATCGTGCCCCGGCGAGGTCGCCGATTCGGGCTGTACCGTATTCCCCGTCCAAGTTACCCATTCGGCAAAGCTCGGATAGACCTCCGCGAAAGCATGCTGGTGTTTGAGACTCCCCCCGCTGAGCAGACTGAACAAGCCGGCAGTAAACTCGTCCGGCTTGAGCCACACGCTGCGACGCTCAAACTTGACCAGCCCGTCGTCTTGCACGTTTTCCGTCCGCTCGTAGCGCGAGAACTTCGCCACCCGCCCGCCAAACGGCAACGCGAGGAACGCCATCACCAGCATTCCCACGCTGATCATGGCGATCAGCGCTCCGCAAACCGCCCCGCCCCCTACGTCCAACGCCCGCGGTACATGCACGTTGCCGCGGATCAAATTGTCCGCCGCGAGCCGCAAGACCAAGTGCGTTACCACGAACAACACCATCAGCGTCACCGCCAGCGAGTAGCTCGGCGGCATGCCCTGCTCAACCGCCAGCGCATTGACCGCCTCGGAAAATCCCAAAGCCACACACATGGCCGTGATCGCACACATCGCATTAATCAGCCCGCTGAACAGGCCGAAGAGCGAGTGCATGAACGTGATCGCCAAAATCAGCGCCAATACCGCGATGTTAAGTATCATGCATAAGCTCCGGTCTTAGCGGGGGGTCTTGCCGGCCTGGGACGACGGGGCCGGCCGCGAACTGGCGCCCGCCGGACTGCCCGCCGGGCCGGACCCGCTCGCGGGACGCGCACTCTGGCCTTTCAGCACGCGCACGATTTCCTGAATGCTGCTCAGTCCGTTGAGAACTTTGGCCATGGCCGGCGTCTGTAGCCCGACGCCGCCGCGCTTCAGCGCGAACGACTCCACCTCGGAGATGCTGCCCGCCGCCCGAATCACGCGGCGCACCTCGTCGTCCACGATCAGTGCCTCAAACACCCCCGTGCGCCCCACGTAACCCGTTCCCTGGCAGGCCTGGCAGACAATCAGGTTGCCGCGCTTGTCGTACGTCGGCTCCGGCGGACGGTGCAGCATGGCCTCCGGCGGCATGTTCAGCTTGCGCAGCATGCCCGGATCGGGTTTGTAGCGCTCCTTGCACTCCGAGCACAGCACCCGCACCAGGCGCTGATTCGTAATCATCACCAAGCCTTTGGCCACCAGCCCCTTGTCGCCCACGAGCGCCGTCCACTTGCGCAGCGCGTCGAATACGTTGTCCGCGTTGAACCCAACGTAAACCTTGGCCTTCTCCGCGGCCGCCTTGGTGGCCAGTTGCATGGTTTCCTTATCGCGAACTTCCGGCAGCACCAAAATGTCCGGGTCGCTCCGCACGATCTTCTGCAACTCGCCCGAAAACGTGCTCTCATCCTTGGGCACGAATAGGTGCTGCGTCACGTTCTCAACTTCAATTTCGCGGTCGTACTCCAAAATCTGGATGTTCTGCAAGAACGCATCGTGCGAGCGAACAAACCCGTAGACCGTCGTCGTAAGGCCGTTCCCCTTCGGGGCCGTCAGCAGAACCAGCCCGCGCGGTAATCCCATCACCGCCCGCACCTGCTGCAATTGAGTTTCCGTGAAACCCAGGTCCTTCACCTTGCAGGAACCCTCCGGCCCGACCACGCGCAGCCGTAGGCGTTCTCCGGCCGTCGTGCCGGCCGATTGCAGCACCACCGTATGCTTGCTGTCCCCAAGGGCGACCGTGATCTTGCCGCGCTGTGGCTTACGGCGTTCTTCAAGGTTCAGGCCGGCGATGCGTTTGAGGTACAGAAGGACCGCGTCGCCCTCCTGGCGCGGCAAGCCCTCGCGCTCCGTCGGCACGCCGTCGATCAGGTACGTGATTCTCGTCGATTGTCCGGCGGGGGTGATGTCCGTGATAGCCGCGCGGCGCCAAAACGCGTCGAAGAGCAAGTCTTGCATGAGGCGGTACTGCTCGCGCTCCACCTCGTCGTCCGGGATGGTGACCACCTGCCGGTTGGCGCCGGTCACGCGCACCCGCTCCTTTACTTCCTTGACCTGCTTCTTGCCTTTGAGCCCCTGCTCGCGGAGGCGTCGAAAATGGGCCGCCGTCAAAACCGTGTGTTCGGGCGTCACCAGCCCGTTGCGATGAACGACGTACACTATCCCCCCAGTCAAAACCGCCGCTACAAATACCGGAAACCCGATCAGGAAGTTCGGCACCAGCAGCGCGATCACCACCCCGATCACGCCGCAAGCCACGACCACCGTGTTCCACAGTATTCGGAACGTGTTTACCGCTACTGTGTCCTTGTCGACCCACTGGGCCAGGAACGTCCACAGCACGAAAACCACCAAAATCGCCGGCAGCTTCAGCGGACTGACATATATGCTGTCCCCCGTAAACTGGGCCATTGTAGACAAGTACGCCAGCAGCATACGTTCTCCCGTCAGCACGCAGCGCGCCCCGGCCAGGCGCCGCCTGGATGCGCCGCACCAGGCTGACAACTCACATCAAACAACTGATTACTCAACCTAGTATGCCCGCCGAGGCGGCCCGGATGCCCTTCAAAGCCATTCGCAGTTCGTCCGGGTTGGGGGCAGCCTCGTACGCCGTGGCGTGGTCGATGTAGCCGGTCGCCACCAGTTGCCGCAGGTGCTCGGTAAAATCGATCATGCCCGCGTCGTAGGACGCCCGGATCACGTCCACGATCTCGTTGTCGCGCTCCTCGCGAATCAACTTCCGGATCGACGGATTGGAAATCATGATTTCCACCGCCGGAACCAGCGGACAGTCGGGTTTTACGCACGGAATCAGCTTCTGGCAGATGATCGCCTGAAGGTTGAACTCCAGCGTCTGCCGCACCAGCCGCCGCGAACCTTCCGGGAACAGGTCCAGCAAACGCGAAATCGTTTGCGACGAGCTCGAAGCGTGAATCGTGCCGAAAACCAGGTGCCCCGTTTCGGCCGCATGCAACGCGGCGCTGAACGTCTCCTGGTCGCGCATTTCGCCGATCAGCACCACGTCCGGGTCCTCGCGCATCAGGTATTTCAGCGCGTCCGGGAAGCTCTCGACGTCGATCCCGATCTCGCGCTGGTTGATGCAGGCCTTCTTGTCGGTGAACAGGTACTCGATCGGGTCCTCGATCGTCACGATGTGCACCGGAAAGCGCTCGTTGATGTAATCCACCATCGCCGCGATGGTGGTACTCTTGCCCGAACCGGTGATACCTGCCAGCAGCACCAACCCCTGGTGCAACTCGGCAATCTTGGATATCGACGGCGGCAGCTTCAGGCTCTCAAAGTTCCGAATCTCACGCGACACACGCCGCGCCGCCACCGACATCTTGCCACGCTGCTGAAACGCATTCACGCGGAAACGGTCGGCATCCCCTGGCGGCCCAACATCGTACGCGAAATCCACCGCGCCCTTTTCTTCGTATATCTGGCGCAAGCGCGGCGAAATCATTTCGAAGATGCCGTCGCGAATCTGATCGGCCGTCAGCGGCCCGCCCGTCAGCGGCCGCAGGTCGCCCCGCACCCGCACGCGCGGCGGCGAACCCGCCTTCAGGTGCAGGTCAGAAACCTTCATCCGAATGGTGGCCTTGAAGTATTTGTTCAAAAACGGTTCTTTGGCCTGACCATCTCCTCCGCTCGGAGCCTGATCCATCACTTCCAGTTCATCGCCCATATCGAACGGCTCCTGCTACCCCGAGCCGGCGCTCCGTCCACTCACCGGCCCGGCGGCTCACCTCGTCGTGGTCGACCACGCAGTATACTGCCCCGGCCGCCGCCCATCTAGTCAGCCCCCGCTCGGCCCCCCGCCCCGTCGGGTGCCATGCCCAAGCCGCGTAGCGGCCCGGGCATGCCGTCACCGTTTACCCCCCGACGCCGCAACGCCGGAAATCACAGGGGCATGCCCGCGCTTACAGCTTGGGCATGGCACCCGCGTCCCGAATCAACTTGCGGGCGATTCCGGCGGCGACCCCGATTCTCTCTCTACACTCGGCCCCGGGCTCCCTGCACTCGGCTCCGGGCTCCCTGCGCTTGACCCAGCGCCTCCTGCGCTCGGTTCCGTGCTTCCCGCGCTTGGTCCCGCGCTCCCCACACTCGGGGGGTCCGCGCTACCTGCACTCGGCTTCGCGCTGGGCGGCTCCGGCGGCGGGCTGCCAGGTGTTTGACCTTCGGGAGCCTTACCCGCTCGCACCCTATCTCTTCGCTCCGCGCCTCGCGCGCCTTGCCGCGGCCGTCCATCCCTGCGCCGCATCGGCAACGCCAGACCTTCAAACGGGACCTCGGCCTCCATCGCTCCCACGCTCACTATCGCCACCTGCTTGCCCGGCTTGATCCGCACGAACTGCCCCTCCCGCTCGAACCGCCGTACGTAAACCTGATCGCCGGCAACCAGCTTCGCCGCTTGCTCTGCCGTCAGCGATGGCAACGACGGCCGGGGCGGGCGCGGCGCTCGCGGCGAAGGCCCCGCCGCAGCCGGCACTGCCCCCTTGCCCGGTGCCGGACGATGTTCCGCGCCTCGACCACCCGCGGGCGACTGTGCCCCTGCTGTCCCCGCCGCCGCAACCTTCTCCCGCTTCTTGCGCGGCACTTGAACAGGCACGGCCGGAACCGGACGCGGCGGAGGCGGCGGCGTTTCCGGCGGCAGAATGTCTCCCAGCGGCACCTCGACGGCAAACGCCCCCACGTTCACCTCCGCCCGGTGCTGATCCAGACGCAGCCGCACGATCCGGCCGTCGCGATCGAAGTTGCGCACCCGTACCGCGTCACCCGGCTGCAGATGCACCACTCGTGTTACCCAAGTCTGGAAATCCTGCTGCTGTTGCTGGAGCACGGCCCGGGCTGCCCCTGCCTCCGTCTGCGCGCGGTCCGCCTCTTCGCGCGCCGCGTCGGCCGCATTCCGTGCCTCTTCCGCCTGACGCTTTACGTCCGCGGTGCTTTGCAGGGCCGCCCGCAGCGCCCGCGCCTTGCGCGAAAGATTCCGCCGCGCAGCCACTACCAAACGCTTCGGCATTCCCAGCCGCGCCGCAACCTCAATCGCATTGCTGCTGCCGGATTCACCAATCCGCAGGCGATACGTCGGCCGCAGCGTCTCCGGGTCGAACTCGACCGATGCGTTCTCCACCCGCCGGCGCGTCAGGGCGTAGCCCTTCAGAGCCCCCAGGTGCGTGGTCGCCACGCAGCGGGTCTCCAGCCGCAGAAATTCGTCCAGCAGCGCCTTGCCGATCGCCGCCCCTTCGTCCGGATCCGTGCCGGCCCCCAGCTCGTCCAGCAGTACCAGCGTTCGCTTGCTGGCCCGCCGCAGCATCCCCATCAGCCGTTTCAAGTGCGCACTGAACGTGCTCAGCGATTGTTGCAGGCTCTGCTCGTCGCCCACGTCGATCAGCACATTGCTGAAAATGCCCACCTGACTGCCGGGCGCCACCGGCGCGGGCAGACCCGCCTGGACCATCAGCCCGATCAGCCCAATAGTCTTCAGCGTAACCGTCTTCCCGCCCGTGTTCGGACCCGTAATGATCAACAGGTCAAAATCCTCACCCAGGCGGTAGTCAATCGGCACGACGTGGTCACTATCGCCATCCTGAGCCTGCCGCCGCCGCATCATATCAACCAACAATGGGTGCCGCGCCTGCTTGACGTTCAGCACCGCATCCTCGCTGATTCGCGGGCAACACAGCTCGAAATCACGCGCAAAGCGCACCTTGGCCGTAATCAGGTCGAGTACCGCCAGCGCGTCCAGCGCCTTGAGAATTTCGCTCTCGTTCAGGTGTACTTCGTGAGCCAGCTCCCACAAGAGCCGGTTCACTTCCTCCTGCTCCTCGACCCGCAGGTTGGTGATCCGGTTGTTCAGCTCCACCGCCTGCGCCGGCTCGACGTACAACGTCGCCCCGCTGTCCGAGGCGCGGTGAATTATCCCCGGCAGCCGCCCGCGGTACTCCGTCCGCAACGGCAGCACGATTCGGTCGTTGTGGAACGTGGGATTGGGGTATTGCAGTAAGCGCCGCACCTGCGGCTCGTGCAGCAGGCGCTCCACCGCGTGCCCGATCTCTCCAGACGCCTCCTCGATCTCGCGCCGCACTCGCTGCAGCTTCGGGCTGGCGTCGTCGCGCACGCGGCCGCGCTCGTCGATCACCCCGCGAATGCGCAGCGCCAGCGGCTCAAAATCGCCGATGCGCTCCTTCAGGTGCTGCAGCTCCGGGTGTCCCTCGGGCAGGTCGCGCAGGTACGCCGCCACCGCGTGCGTGCCGGCCAACGTGCTGCCGATTTGCGCCATCTCTTCCACGGTCACGCGCAGCGGGGGCGCACAGCGTTTGACGACCTCACGCACATCGCTGATCCCGCCGTACGGCGGCAGCCCCCGCTCCAACTCCAGCCGTTGCAGTTCCTCAACCTGACTCAGCCAGCGACGCACGAGATCCGCTCGTGCCACCGGCTGAATGTGTTTGGCCAGCGATTTGCCCAGCCCGCACGAAGCATAGCCGGCCAACAAATCGCGAATCCGGGGAAAATCGAGACACTCAAGAGCGTGCGCATCCATATCAGATTGCACTCGGCACTAGTTTCGCCCACAATGCATGCGACACAACGGCCCAGTGGGCCATCGGCCGCCCGTTTCGCCGCTTGATAGCGTATGCGAACCGAGAAGTCCTGTACACCGCAAGTCTCAGCGATCTTTAAAGGCAGCCGCCGTTGTCTCCGGCTGAAATGCTCGCCGCAGCAGCCGCAAGCCTGGCCGACATCACTCTCATTATTGGCGACGTTGGCCCTTTTGGCGGCTGGGAGGTTGACGTTCCCCGCCGCGGCGCAGAGCACACACCCCTCGCTGCCAGAGGACGCGCAGCCGTTGGCACACATCGACGCCAAATTGGCCCAACGACACTGGGCCGCCGCCTTGGCTCTGGTGCGTGATTTCGAACGCGAACACGGCCCTACTCCAGCCGTCGATTTCCGGGCGGCTCAGGCCTGGTTCGGCCTAGGCCAGATCCTCGGCAAATCGACGGTACGCCAAATCACAAACGGGCGCCTCGGCCAGTTCTCCGGTGACTTCCTCCTGGTCGAGCAGCGCGGCCCGGACCGCTTTCTCTGCTGCACCAAAGACTCCGCCTGGTTCCGCCTGCGGCGAGCCCTGGACGGCGGCTTTGACCAACCGGCCGCCCATCTGCTGCACGCGCGCTTATGGCTGGCCCTGTGCAAGCCCGAACTGGCCCTGGCGCTGGCCAAAGCCCACGAAACCGCCATTCTTGCTGACGCCCAGCCGACCGACTTAGACGCCCTGGCGGACATCGCCCTGCAAGCCGGCGCCCCGGACGACTATCTGCGCTACATCCGCCTGCGCGCCGCACGCGACCCGCAAGAGCATGACCAGACGCTGGCGAAGGCCTACCTCAGCCTGGCCGACTACTACGCCCAGCGCGGCGATCACGACCTGGAACGCGAATTCTGCTACCGCGCCGCGCGCCTTCGTCCGGACGATCCCGCCCTGGCCCTGCGCTTGGCGGACGCCGAATGGCTGGCCCAGCACTACGAACCCGCGGCCCGCCACTACCGCCAATATCTCCTGCACAGCCCGCCGCAAGATACCGAGCGCCAACGCGTCCTGGAGCGCCTGGCCACCACGCCCGCCGCCTCCGGCGCTCCCTGAACCACGAAGGGTAATCAGAGCGCTGCCCCACTTTGTCGCTCATATGCTCATGACTCGCACTGGCCCACCGCCCCGCCGACGACTAACATGCTTCGCAATCAGGGAGCGTCCGTGCACCTGGTGGGCACCGCGGCCTTCAAAGCCGTTGAAGGGCTGTACCCGCAGTCCTTGGTGGGTTCGATTCCCATCCGCTCCCGTCCAAATTGCCGTTGGCCCCCACGATACAATGAAAGGCGAGGCTCCTGAGCGGGGACCTGCCGAGAGCCTCGCCTGAACACCCGCCGTTCTGAGAGCGTGCAGAGCGACAGGACAATCCTTGTCTTATCAGAGCATTGCTAATCCACGTCAGCCGTGCCGGGCCAGGTATTTCGCCACGCCGTCCGCGCTCGGCTTCATCGCCTCTTCGCCCTGCCGCCAATTAGCCGGGCACACTTCGCCGTGCTTTTCATAGTGGCGCAGCGCGTCCACCATTCGCAGCGCCTCGTCCACATTGCGGCCCAGCGGCAAATCGTTGATTACCGCGTGCCGGACGACCCCCTCGCGGTCGATCAGGAACAACCCACGCAACGCGACGCCGCCGTCTTCCATCAGGACGCCGTAGTCGCGCGCGATCTTCTTCGTCAGGTCTGCCACGATCGGGAACTGCACCTGCCCGATGCCGCCCTTCTCGCGCGGTGTGTTCTTCCAGGCCCAGTGCGAATAGTGCGAATCCACCGAAACGCCGATCACCTCGCAGTTTCGCTCGCGAAACGCCGGCAGCTTCTTGTCAAAAGCGATGATTTCCGATGGGCACACGAACGTGAAGTCCAACGGATAGAAGAACAACACCACGTACTTGCCGCGAAATTGCGACAGTCGCAGCTCGGCAAACGTGTTGTCCGGCAGCACGGCCTGAGCAACAAAGTCCGGAGCCACGCGGGTGACCAGCGGCTGCATTGGCGAACATTGCGGATGCGAAGATTCCATATCTCTCCCTTCTTTTTACCTAACCCGAGCTTCTTACAGCCCGAACACCTGTTGTTAAACGATAGTCGCGCGATTCCCGCGTTCAAGTGGCGCCCCTCGTGTGGCATGCCCGCCCAAGGTTGCCACGACAAACCAGCCATGCCGCCAACACTTGCGCCGCCGCTTTTCGCTATACTGCCGGGCAAATTTGCCAACCGCATTGCGGGCTGAATGGAGCAACGGATGAACGCCGTCCTGAAAGTGCGTCGCCGACCCGGAACCGAGGACTTGCCGCTGCCACAGTACATGACGGCTCACTCGGCCGGCCTCGACATTTACGCCGCCAACGACGAACCCGTCACCATCGCACCGGGCGACGTCAAGCTGATTCCCACCGGCCTTTACCTGGAAATCCCGCCCGGGCACGAAGGCCAGGTCCGGGCCCGCAGCGGATTGGCCTTGCGGCACGGCCTGATGCTCCCGAACGCGCCGGGCACGATCGACGCTGACTACCGGGGCGAGTTGCAAGTGATTCTCGGCAACTGCGGGCGTGAACCCTACACTGTTACTCGTGGCATGCGCTTCGCCCAACTCGTCATCAAAAAAGTCGAACACGTCGAGGTCCTGGAAGTGCCCGAGTTGGCCGATTCTCAGCGCGGCGCAGGCGGCTTCGGCCACACCGGCCACTGAGGAATGCCAACTGCAACGGCTCAGTCAATAGTTTCGACATCGAGGCGTTCGCGCTGGCGCCGGCAGGCCCACGCAATGGCAAGCCGGGTACCCGCGTGATTGCCTGTATGGGGGCGCGACTGCTGGCCTGTTGCCCAAAAACCGGTTATCCTGCACACGTCACGGAAGGCAAGCAGACCTTTTTGGATGGATCCAGGAGGTTCCAGGTGCGACGCAGAAGACGGCGGAGCAGACGCGGGCGGGTCGTTGGTACTATTGTTGTCGTAGTGGGATTGGCGGCCGCTGGGACGTGGTTCTTCGTGGGCAAGGGATACCTGCCACTTCAGCGCGCCGAGGCCAAGCCGGCCGCGGCTGCACCAGTGCCGATCATCGCGACTGAGGACGAAGACGCGCACTGGGAGAACCCACGCGTGCCGACGCTCGACGAACTGGCCGCCCGCGACAAGCCGCTCAGGCCACGCCTCGGTGGGGGCGAGACGTCCACCGAATTGGCGGCAGCTAAGCCAGAGCCCGCCGCTGATCCCGCCGTAGCAATGATTGTCGAAGGCGAGGCCGGTCCGCGCCCCGGTGCTCTCAAACCGGTCGCGCCGCCAAGCGGCCCAGCCGAACAATCGCCCAGCGATGTCAGCGCCGCCGAAACGCCGCCTGCTGACAAGCCCGCGGCTGCCGACAGGACTACTCCGGATGCCGCGCCCGCCGGCGACCAGGGCGCTACCGGCAATGCCAGGATTGATGCGGCGCTCAAGCTGTTGGCCGATGGGAAGATCATCGAAGCCCGCCATGCGTTGAACGCGTTGCTGGCTCAGCCACTTCCGCGAAACGAGCAAGCCGAAGTTCGCCGCCGGCTCGCGAAAATTGCCGATGATTCGATCTTCTCGCGCCGCAGCCTGCCCGGCGACCCGTTGGCCGACACGTACACGGTGCAATCGGGTGACCGCCTGGTGAACCTCAGCCGCGACTACAAAGTCCCCGCCGAAATCCTCATGTACATCAACGGCATTCAGGACGCGACGAAAATGCGCGCCGAGCAGAAGCTCAAGGTTCTGCGCGGCCCCTTCCACGTGAAAATCTCGAAGTCAGAGTTCCGCATGGACGTCTATCTGCAGGATCTCTACGTCCGCAGCTACCGCGTCGGCCTCGGCGCCGACCAGGGCACGCCCGAAGGCGTTTGGAAAGTGAAAGACCGGCTCGAACGCCCGACATACTATCCGCCCGCTTCGGCCGAAATAAAACGCATCATCCCGCCGGACGATCCCGAGAACCCGCTCGGCAACTACTGGATCGGCCTCGAGGGCGTATCGGGCGACGCCGTCGGCCATACCGGCTACGGCATGCACGGCACGATCGAGCCCGAATCCATCGGCCAGGCGGCCTCCATGGGTTGCGTGCGAATGCTGAACGAAGACGTGGAGTTCCTGTATAAGCTCATGCTGCCCGGCGAATCCACCGTGACTGTTCTGCCTTGAACGAGTTCCTCCAGGCGCCACGACTGTTTAATCCGCTACTGGCGCCAACGAGCCAGCCGCTCACCCCGTTCGAAATCGCCGCCGGCCCGTACGGCTTGCTGCTGTTTGTCTGGTTGGCGCCGCTGGTGCGAATCGTTGGTCGTCGGCGGCCGCGCACGGCCATCGTCGGCTTCAGCCTGCTCTGGCTCATCTGGACACTTGGTCCGATTGCGACCCTGATCTTCCTGGGCGCGGTCGCCACCGGCGCGGCCTGGGTAATGGTAACTGGTTACTTGCGGCAAACGGGCCGATTGCAGCGGCGCGGCGCCGTTGCCCTGGTCTGGCTCGGCCTGCACGCGCTGGTGCTACCGGCCTGGTGGATTCCGAGCGCGGCCTGGTACGGCTGGGAACCGGCGCGCATGCCGCTGCTGCACAACATCGGATTCGCGTATTTCCTGCTGCGGTTCATTGCCTGGGGCCGGCACTGGGCGGAAAATCCAAGTCAACCGCTTCGTTTGGCGGACACCATCTGTTGGATTCTGTATCCGCCTTGTATGCGCCTCGGTCCTGTGCTGACGCGCGAAAGCTTCCTGAAGCGCTTTGACGCCTGGGCTCCGGCACAACGAGTGGATTGGGCGA
>ERZ795051.3670-NODE-3670-length-15357-cov-4.784669_pt1 | contig 15357 bp, 11 predicted proteins | sample MGYA00375135_ERZ795051 | MGnify/ENA primary metagenome ERZ795051 (study PRJEB30180, sample SAMN05720222) | activated sludge metagenome | isolation source: Anaerobic digester | place: Japan | collected 2015-05-26 ... | reverse complement strand
CCCCCGTAAAGGTGATGCTGCGGCTGTCGTTGCCCGCCACCGTGGGAGCATAGCGGACGGTCACGGTTTGCGCCTGGTTGCTGCCCAAGCTGTAGCTGCCGCCCGAAACAATCTGGAACGGCGCCGCCACCGAAGCCGAGCCTGACAGGGTGCCGCCGCCCTCATTCCGAACCGTCACCACGAGGTCCTTGCTGGTTCCCACCTGGGTCGAGGAAAAATTAAGACTGTAGGGGCTGACCCCAATCGTGGGCTCTGAACTGATCCCGCCTCGAAAATACGCTCCGATGTCCCACGCTCCGCCCGAGGGCCGCGGCACGGGCGGGCGGGCGTTGCCCCGGCTCGTGTCCTTGTTCAACGCGGCAATCCCCACCGCTGTAAGATTGGTTCCCGCCAGGACGGTGGCGGCGAAGGAGTTGGGCGGCGCGTAAAAGCCCGAGGCCGTGTAACCCGCAGCATTGGCCGCCGCAACCGAGTTGGTGAGATTGTAGCCCGCCACGGTGGTCAGCGTGCCCGAGGGAACATAAACCGCCGCCGGGCCGATGAAGTGATTGTTGAACATCTCAATCCGGCTCGGAGGGGTCATCCCGCTGCGGTACACCACGCTGATGATCCCGCCGCCCGACTGCGTGTTCTCAAAGGTGTTGTTGAAAAAGTAATAACGACACTCCAATTCCGGCCGCACGAATTCCATCTCAATTGGCACCGTTCGCGAATTGGGACAGTTCACCACCACATTGTTGAAGCACCAGAAATTGGCCGGGCCGCTGGCAAAGCCGCCGCTGCCAAAATTCGGATAGATCAACTGGACCGCCCCCCCGCCCCGGATGTTGATGAACAGGTTGTTGTAAAAGTAAATGTCCTTGCCGTTGAATTTTTCAATCCCGTTGAAGCTGTCAATGTAGGTCGCGTTCGGGTGCTGCGCCGCGTCCCCCAGGAAACTCATGGTCGCGTTCGAGAACGTGCAGTCATGAATGCTGTAACCGCCGTGCAGTTGCAGCTCGGGCGCGGAGGCCAAAAGAGAATAGGCCAGCTCGCCCGCGCCGCGGACGCACACCCCGCTCGAGGCGTCACCGTCCGAATTGTCAATCACGCAATGCGTGATTAGAAACTCCACAATGGTCCGCCGCCCGATCGAAGCGCCGCCATAATTGTTGTAAATCCCGCCGATGACCCCGTCCGACGTATCGTTGACCCGCCGCCAATTGTGAATATAGAGGTTGCTGAGCGTGGTGTAGTTGGGAGCCGTCGCGAAAATCGAATTGCAATCCACCATGTTCCGAAATTCGATCCCGTCCACATACAGGTAATTGATTGTCCCGATGGTCATGAGGGTGGTGGAGCCCCCGCCTCCGTCGAAAACCGGCCGCGTCCAGGAAGTTCCCGCGTACCACGTGTTGGTGACGCCGTAATAATCATAGGCGCTGGCGCTGCCGCCCACGTTAACCGTCAGCGGCCAGCACCCCGTCCAGACCACACCCCCCTTGAAGATGAAGCGGTCTCCCGCCTGATGGCTGTAACTGCCCGTGAACCCTTTCATGTACGGATGCCGCTTCCACGGCGCAGCCATCGAAGTGCCGGGGTTGCTGTCGGAACCCCCGGCAAAATCAATGTAATACGTCGCCGCAGTGGCCGAAACCGCCGCCCACAGACTCAGAACAAGACAGCCCACCCACCCGGGGCGCATCGCTTTTTGGACACGGGTCCGGTCCGGACGGCGGGAAAGGCGCCGCGCCAGAGCCCAGCCCCCTGTCCCCATCCACAGGCCGAACAATTTCATCACGAAGGCCCGGAGCAACAAATATGCCACGGCGCCTGCCGCGCCTCCGCCCGGCCACCGGACCGATCCAGCGTCCCGATCCTCAGTTCTTCGGTTAAGTCTTTGCCGCATGTCCGTGAGCATTACCCGCCCTTTCCCTTCCGGGAACTTGGGAAATTCCCGGGCTCCTCCCTGGCCACACCGCGGGGCTCAGTTCCCGCCACCCAAAGTCGCGGGTTCAGCCAGCCCTGACGCGGGCTCCGCCCCTTGAAGATTCGGGTCCGTCGGGAAAGCCGCGCTGTCCTGCGCCGCCAGCGCCCACCGCCTCGATTCCAGCACCAGGCCGAGGCTGGCGATGACCGCGAGCAGCCAATAATACATGATGACAATCTGATCGAAATAGGAGACGGAAAAGAACGAGATGCAATGAGCAAAGAGGCAGGCGCCGAGCGACCAAACCAGGAACGCGGCCGGGCGCAACACCGTGTCGTCCAACTCGCGCACCCATCGCCCCACGATCCTGAAACAGAGCACGATCATCGTCACAAACAGCGCCAGCTTGACAATGCCGCCACCCAGACCTTCCGCAACGTAATGGTTGATGATGTCCATGTTGTTGGGGTCGGCGGCGACCACTTCGCCGCCCGGCGCCCAGTGGGCCGTATAAGTCGAGCCCACCAGCCACCATTCATCAAAATGCCGGATGGCCTGGTCAATGATGTGAGAGCGGTACCACCCTGTCCCCCCCACCACCTCGCTGAGCCGGCCAATCGCGTACCAGACCGGCGCTTTCATGACCAGGGCCAGCAGACCAATCATGGCCACCACGCTCCAGCGGATGAGCCGCATGTTGTGCCGCATCCGCCACAGCATCAATCCGCCGCACCCCGCCAGGAACGCCAGCAGCGCTCCGCTTGACCCCGCCGACAGGGTGACGATTGCGGCGCTTCCCGCCCCCAGCAGCGCCCGCCGCTTCTCTCGCGGAACCGTGAAATACAGGCCCACGAACACCGGAAACAGCGTGGCGCCGTAGGTGCCGGCCAGAATCGGGTGCCGGAAGGCTCCCTGACAGCGAAGCGTGCCGTCGCGCAACTGGGTCAGTTCGGGCACCCCGCCAAACACCGAAAAGATATTTCGGGCGGTAAACTTTTCGACGATCATGGACAGCGCCAGCGGCACAATCATAAGGCTCACGAAGCGCACCCCGCGCAGCACATCGTCAAAATCGCGCACCCAGCACCGCACCAGGAAGTAGGAACCCAGGGCGTTGAAGGCCAGACCGGAACGGTTGATGAACCGGCTCATCCCAGGCTCCGCCAGAGTGCCCAGCACCACCGTCACGGCAGACCACCACAGAAACAGCTTGTCCAGCGGGGTCAGCCTGAAATCCCGGAATTCGCCCCGCGCCACCACCCGCAACCAGCCAGCCAGAATCAAAATGCGGATGAACTGCAGGTTCAGCCCGGCGACGACAAACTCCTGTCCCAGCGGCATATAACAGGTGGTGATTAGCAGCGGGAACAGCGCCTGCTCGCGCCGGGCCCGCCAAATCATGATGACCATCACCGCCAGGAACAGCAAACCCAGCGGAGCGACGTTGCTGGCGCTTTGAGCTGTCTCGCCCATGCCCATTCAAACGGCCAGACCGCAGCCGGTCGGCTTCGCCGGGCTGGCTGCCAAGGTTGAATCCGCCCGGCCTCGCAATCCCAAGGTCCCCATCAACCGCCGGCGCTGGCTGGCCCGCAAGAATTTCACAAACTCCCCGGACACCGGCCGGCGCTCCCGCCGCGCCGCCGCGGCCACATATCCAATCGCCTGGCAGAGACTCCCAAGGATCAGGGGCCGGCGACCCGCCCGGCGCAGGCATTGACCGAAGTAAAACACGGGATCGTAACCGATGAGGTAGAATTTCCGGCCCCATTTCATCCCGCGCAACCAGACCCCGTCGCGCGTGAATCCCTCGGGTCGCAAGTGGATGGCCGGCAAATCGGCAAAGGAGCAAATCCGCCAGCCATGCATCATCGCCATGACATCAGCGATGGTGTCCTGCCCGCCGCCGTCAATGACCACGTAGCCGCCGATTTGCTCGAAACACTCGCGCCGGAAGCATTGCACGCCGCCCGCCACGTGATGATGTTCGCTGCCCCGGCGAATATTCTCCTGACGGTCGGGATACTGATCCACCACGATGCCGCCGGCGAGCCCCAGCCGTTCATCCCCGGCAAAGCGCTCCAGCAATCGTTCATAATAGTATGCCGGCAGGCGAATGTCGGCATCCAGAAACCCGATGAAGGGGGCGCCCACCGCCGCCACCAAACCGGCCCCATGCTGCGCCGCATAAACCTGCGAGGCAAAACTCCGCGGCCGGCCTCCTGGCATTCGGACGATTTCCACAAACGGCAGGCCGGCGGCGTGACGCACGGCGCGCTCGTGGGTGCCATCCGTGGAGCCGTCGTCCACGATCACCCAGCGCGCCGGCCGCACCGTTTGCGCTGCAATGGTGTCAATCAAGCCGGCGATGAAATTTTCCTCGTTCCGGCACGCGCTCACCAACACGTAGGCTGCTTTATCCATGATCACGCTGCTGTTGCTGCTGCCTGCCGCCCTGCCTGCCATGCGCCAGCCGTTTCACGCCGGCACCCTGCCCCTGCCGAGCATCCAGGACAGACATTGAAAACCGCGGATCATCTTGAACCGCCACTCGGTGGCGCGACCGCGGCTGGCAGCCCATGCCAGGGTGTAACCCAGCACGCGCAAGGCGTGGTGAACACAGGCCACCGCAAAATAGCACTGGCGCGCCGCCCACGAGTGATGCTTCCGCCAGTACTGCAAATCCGCCCGTTGTTTTTCGATGAAAAACCGCACGGGCGCGCTGGCCGAACTGGCGCCGCCGTAATGCACCGCGACGGCGTCAGGCACGAAAACCAGCCGCCAGCCACCCGCCCAAAATCGTTTGCACCAATCCATGTCTTCGCCGTACATGAAAAAGCTTTCGTCCAGCAGCCCCACCGTTTCCAGCGCCGCCCGCCGCACCATCCAGAAACAGCCGCTGAGAATGTCCACCTCCCGTTCCGAGTCATGGTTCCAATAGGGCAGCAGGTAACCGCCAAACCAGGAACTCCGGGGAAACATCGCGTCCAGAGCCAGCGCGCGGCAGAGCATGTTCCAAACCGTGGGAAATCCACGGCAGGAGCGCTGCAGTTTGCCGTCTCCGCCCAGAATCCGCGGCCCGACCATGCCCACGTCCGGGTGCGCCTCGCAATAGTCCACCAGCCGGGTGATGCAGTCCGGCCGAACTTCAACGTCCGAGTTGATCAGACACAGGTATTTGCCGCGGCTTTCCCGAATCCCGCGGTTGTTTCCCCGCGCGAAGCCGAGGTTGCTCCCCGTGCGAATCAACCGGACCTGGGGGAAGTCGCGTTCCACCATCTCCGGAGACCCGTCCTGTGAGGCGTTGTCCACCACAATCACTTCCATGGGATAGGCGCACGCCCGCTCGGTCAGCGAAGCCAGGCACTGCGCCAGAAACGCCTTCGCATTCCAGCTCACGATCACCACCGAGACCCTGACGCTCTCACCCATGACCCACTCCCTCCGCACGCTCCGCGACCTGCCCCCCGCCCTGCTCGCACCACCCGGCAGCCGCCACATCGCCGAACACCCCGAACCGGAACCGCTCCGGCCGCGCGGCGACGAACTCGAGGAAGGGTTCCAGGCTTCGCTGGTTGAACCGCGTAAAAAGTTTCGAGTGCCCGATGAGCACGAACGGGACATCCCGCCCGGCGGCGGTCGAGGCAACGGACCGCTCGGCCCGCTCCAACGCCCGGATCAACTGCCGGCCCGTGCATTGGTTAAAGTCCGCCTTCCACGCGTGCCAGCCCAACGCCAAACGGACCAGCCGGCCCGGCCCGCCGCCAGCCCGCCTTGCCGGCGGCGGTTGAGGCGAGCCCTTGGCCGGTGCGTCCGAAAAACGGTGGCGCCAGCTCAACACGGCGCGGTACAGCCGTTGGAGCGTCAGGAAAGCCCCGAGCCGCCGCCTCTCGGCGTAAATCGGCACTTCCAGCAACCTGCCGTCCGGGTCCTCGCGACAAATGTCCCGTTCGTCCACTCTCCACGGTTTCAGATTGCTGCAGGCCGTCGTGTAATCGAAATTGACGCGTCCCTGGCGCCGGCCGTACTTGAACACAGAGGTGTCAATGCGGATGCCATTGGCCACCAGCGCCCGCACCACGTTTTGCGAGGGGCTCACGGCCCAGTTCGCCGCCCGGAAAACAAAGCACTCATACGCGGGCCAAACCGGCCGCAACAAGGTTTCGAGGTAATCCTTCCCCAGCCGGACAATCTGGTTGAGGCGCTCCGCTTCGAGAGCGGCAAAATTGTATTCCGACCAATCCTGCTGCCAGCGGCCCTGTTCGTAACGGGAATTGAAGTACGAGGCATGAAGGTGCAACTGCACGTCGTGGCCGCGGCGCACCGCTCCCCGCAACTGGTCCACAATCGCCCCGTAATGGCAGTCATCCCGGCCCACCTGGTCCCGGTATTCCTTGAACTTCAATATCTCGGCCACGTCCGCCATGAGGGTCAACCGGGCGCCATACCGCTCGAACTGAGCCAGCATCCGATCCGTCGGCTCGACCATCAGCTCGCGCGGACAACCCTCGCCGTTGCCGTGGATTTCGTAATCGGACGTGAATAAAACGGTCAGCATTTCCAACCGGTTGCGAAGCTGCAGACTCAACAGTCCCGCCGGAGCCGCCCGCGGCTACCGGCCGCGGTCGAGGAGGACTTTGACAATGCGGCCGGCGGCCTGTCCATCCCAAAGCGGGGGAATGCTGCCCAGCGTCAGACCCCGCCCAAGCACTTCGCGCAGGTCCGCCCCCAGGCGCTCGACCGAGGTGAGCCTGTTGCTGCCCACCGTAACCGTGACCGGCCGTTCCGTGTTGGGCCGCAGCGTCAGGCAGGGCGTCCGAAAGTAGGTGCTCTCCTCCTGCAAACCGCCCGAGTCGGTCAGCACCAAACGGGCGTGCGCGGTCAGCCAAAGCGATTCATGGTAACCGACCGGCTCCAGAATTCGCAAACCGCTCTCGCCATTCAGGCCGATGCCATACTGCTCACACATCTTCCGCGTCCGGGGATGCATCGGGAACACCACCGGCAGACTCTCCGCCAACTGCTTCAACTGCCCCATGATCGGCGCCAGCGTCTCGCGAGCGTCCACGTTGGACGGCCGGTGCAGGGTAACATAGACGAATTCCTTCTCCTTGATCCCGTGACGCCCCGCCAACGGGAGGGCGCGCATCTTCTCGAGGTTGGCCACCAAGGTGTCAATCATGACGTTCCCGACCAGTTCGATCTTCGACGCCGGAATCCCCTCCCGGAGGAGGTTTTCGTTGGCATCGCTGGAGGGGGTCAACAGCAGGTCGGCGAGCGCATCGGTCACAATCCGGTTCACCTCCTCGGGCATGGAACGGTCAAAGCTCCGGAGGCCGGCCTCGACGTGGGCCACCTTGATGCCCAGCTTGGCCGCAACCAGCGTGCAGGCCATCGTCGAGTTCACGTCCCCCACCACCACCACCCAATCCGGACGCTCCTGCAGACAGACCGGTTCGAAACCCGTCATCACCGCGGCCGTTTGGGCCGCGTGCGATCCCGAGCCGACGCCCAGGTTGATGTCCGGCGCCGGCAGGCTCAGTTCGCCAAAAAACACGTCCGACATCCTGGCATCGTAATGCTGGCCCGTGTGCACGAGCCGATAATCAAAGACCGTTCCTTCGGACCCGACCGCCGCGTTGTGCGCGCGCAGGCGCTGAAGAATCGGCGCCACCTTCATAAAGTTGGGCCGGGCGCCGGCCACCACCAAAATCTTGAGTCGGTTTGTCATGAGCCAAAGCGGGTCAGCAACACGGGCATCCCCCCGTCAACCCGCCTGTTCAAGCTGCAGGATTTGTTCCACATGCGCCAGAATGTCCTGCAAGGCCCGGCGGGGCCGGCTCTGAGGCGTGCCGGCCTTGGGACGGGATTCCAGCCGGATGGTTCGCTGGACCGCCTCCACGGAGTCCACCAGCACCAGCCGGCCCTCGGATTGCAGATGGCGGTCCACGGCCCCGAGCTTGCCCCGGAAGATGCTGTAAACCGGCACCCCCAGCGCGGCCGCTTCGCGGTTCATCGTGCCCCCACCACTCACCACCAGGTCCGAATGCCAAAGGAGGTTGAGCCCATCCACCGCCCCCTGCGGGACAACCGTTCTGCCCCCTTCAAACCAGCCCGGAAAGCGCGCGCGGGCCTGGCTTTCCTGGTTCTTGTTCCGCGGCAGCAGCACCACCTTGACTCCCGGGGTCGCCACGGCGCGGTTCATGAAGGCCTCGAAGAGAACCTCACTTTCCGGGTTGTGATAGTGGGCCTCCGTCGCCGGCGGTCGAACCGTGGCCAGCACGCGGGCATCGGCCACGCCGAGCGATTCCAGCAGTCGCGGGTCGGGATTCAGGTCGCCGGCATAGACATCCTCCTTGATGCCCTGATAAAACCGAATCCGCTCCCGATTCCGGCAATGCAAGGACACCGGCCGCAGCACCTCGGGCACGATCTCCCACCGCGGCCGCAGCAGCCAGGGGGTCTCGGCATGCTCATAGTCCATCACCATCACCGTCGGCACCCGCAACAGGTTGCCCAGCAGAATCTGGGAACGCGACCCGTGCGAGAGCGCCAGAACCGGCCGCTGTTGCAAAAAGAACGGCAGGAGTTGCAGCGTGCGCCACCCCAACCCCCACACCTTCATCAACCGATTCTTCCCATAATGCCGGCCGATGGGCCGGCACGACAGCCCCATTTCAGCGGCCAGGTCACACACCTGAAAGGCGTCCCGCGCGGTCACCACCGGCCGCCAGCCCCGCCGTTCCAATTCGCGAATGATCGGCTTGAAAAAGGGCACGTGGGGCGTGTTGTCCAGGTCAATCCAGATTTTGGCCTGCCCCCCCGCCCGCGCGACCGCCGCCGACCGGAGGACAGGCTTCGCCCCCGTCAGTTCGCCCGGGCGACTGACTTTTGGACCATTAATGGTCGTATTCACTTTTATTACTGACACCGCTTCAAACCTCCTGCGCACAACCCGGCCTCAGGCCGGCGCACAGCAGGGAGTTTTCCGCGGAAACCGCCGTAGATCCGTTACAAATCTTCTGAAAGCCGCGCGGGTACATGCTGGCGGCATTTGTTGAGGACAGCCGCCACGTTGGCCCGCGACTGGCGCATGAGCGCCGCGGCCCGGGCCGCCGCCTGCTGTCCGGTTTTCTCCGCCTCCAGGACCAGCAGGGTGATGTCCATGTGACCCGCCAGCCGCGGCGTCGGACTGGTCTGCGTGACGGCCGGCATGTCAAAAATGATATAGTCGTAATCGCTGGCCTTGAGCTTGGGCATCAGGTGACTGAAATGTTTCGGCAGCACCATGGCCAGCTTGCCGGCCCCCTCCTCCTGCACCGAAGCCACGAACAGCCGGTCTTCGACCTGCGCCCCCGCCCGCTTGTCTTCCTCCAGGACGTCGGCCAGACCGCATCCGGGCTGCCCGCGGTAAAACGAGTGGGCCATCCCATGATTGTCTTCGTTCATGTCCACCAGCAAAACATTGCCGTCGCCGGTCTTGGAAAGCTCGGCGGCCAGGCCGCTGGCCAGGGTGCTGACCCCGGCGCCGGGATTGCAGCCAGTTACCGCCACCAGTTTGGGTTTTTTGAGATTCTGATTGTTCACCTCGAAGTAGGTGATCACCCGTTCGCGCAGCCCCTCCGCGTAGCTCTTCAACTCGTCCCGCGGGTCCCACTTCGCGACCGCCAGCGTGGTGGCCTCCTGCCCCTTCGCCGAGGCCCGGCGCCGGTCGCCGCGCCACCAGCGGCCCAGGCGCTCGGTCCAACTGGTATCGGGGATCGTCAGGAAGACCGGCAATTTCAACAACCGTTCCACGTCTGAAGTTCGCTTGATGCTGCGGTCCAACACCATCTCAATGGCAAAAGCCAGCCCCAGCCCCATGCCGAGGCAACCCGCCACGACCACCGCCAGCAGTTTGAGCATTTTCTTGTAATCTCGCTTTGGCGGCGTGGGGTTCTCCACCACACTCATGTTGATGACCTTGCCGCTGACGGCCGCCTCCCCCAACTGGCGCTGCTCGATGCTGCTGACCACCGAGTGATAGCTCCGTTCCTCCTCATCCCGCTGGCGGGTCAATTCGTTGATCCGCGGCTCCATCTCCAGCACCTGCGCCGCCTGCACCTGGATGTTGCTGAGGCTCTGGCCCAGAATGGCCACCCGCGCGCTTAACCGCTTGATTTCAGCCAGCTCGGCCGCCACGTCGCCCCCGGGGGCGTTGGTGCCCCCGCCCGTCCCGACATACTGGGTCAAAGCCGGATAAAGCTCTTCGAGGTTTTGCTTCTGCTGCATCAGCTTGGCGATCTGGCCCTGGACCGTCTGCACCTCGGGATGAGCCTCCTTGTAACGGAGCAGCAGTTCGCGCTCGCGCCGTTTCAAACTGTCCAGTTCAGCGGTGATAAAACCGTAATCGCCCAGTTTCTCCCGGGGAATCAATGTCGCCAGCGAATTGGTGGCCCCCCCGGCAGCCCCGGTCAGGTCGCCCAACACCGCCCGCCGCTCCGCCAGCTCGCGCTCGGCATCCAGCAGGCTGTCCTGAATCTTGGCAATCTGCGTCTGGTAAGCCCGCTTGGTTTCATCCAGGAACAACACGTTGGCCCGCGTTTTGAGCTGCTTCAATTCCTCCTCGGTCTGCCCCAGTTTGCGGCGCAACTCTTCCCGCGTGCGCGAGTAATAGTCATCCAGCACGCCCAGCCGCTGGTGCACCTCAACGTGCTTGCGCATGTAAGTGTGGATCAAGGCCTCGAGCACCGGCTGAACGACCGTTTCGTCCGGGTGCTTGAAGGAGACGGTGATGATGGAACTGCGCGGCGGGTCCACCTCGATCCCTGAAGCGACCACCCCGGCCGCAGCCAGCCGGTTGCTGCCCCCGCCCTTGAGCGCCAAAATGCGCTCGGCTCCAACCTTGTCCACCACCTGCGCGGCGACGTCCAGACTCGTGAGAATTTCGATTTCCGAGGCGATGATCGTCTGGGCGTTGGCGTCCAGGGGCCGCGGCCCCTCCGATTCCTTGCCGGGGGTCGCGGCGCTGGAAGGCGCCACATAATGAACCATCAGCTTGGCCTTGGAAATGTAAAGCGGCGGACGCACCAGCCGCACGGCGAGCGCACCCACCACGCTCAACGCAAGAAAGGCGAGCAGCAGCCACTTGTGTCGAAAAAGCGTGTAGATGACGTCGTCCACGGTCAGCCCCTTGGGGGGCGGCTGACCCTGTGCGCTGCTGACCGGTCCCGGATTCATAAGCCAAACCCTACTTTAACGGACCGGCGGCCAACTGCACGCACGGATTCGATCAGAGTTTTTGCCACAAATTCAATCTGTTCGTCCCGCAATTCGGGATACATGGGCAGGGAAAGGAACTCGCCGGCACACCGTTCCGCCACCGGGAAGGAACCGGCGCGCAGGCCCAGGAACCCATAAGCCTTTTGCAGATGAATCGGCACGGGGTAATGCACCCCGCAGCGCACGCCTTGGGCGGTCATCCGTTCGAGCACCGCGTCGCGGTTCTGGACCCGCACGGCGTAAATGTGAAAGGCGTGCAGGCTGTCCGGCCGCACTGCCGGTGTGATCACCTCGGGCTGGCCGCCCAGCAATTGGTCATAAAGCCGGGCATGCGCCCGCCGGGCGGCGTTGGCCTTGTCGAGCCGGCGGAGTTTGACGCTCAGCACGGCGGCCTGGATGCCATCCATGCGCGCATTCCAGCCGATGGTGGAATGACAATGCTTCGCGGCCTGCCCGTGGTCCCGCAGCATCTGCAGCCGCGTGAGCACGTCGGACTCGTCCGTACACACGGCCCCCGCCTCGCCCAGGGCGCCGAGGTTTTTGCCCGGATAAAAGCTGAAGCAGCCGGCCACACCCAGGCTTCCGGCTTTGCGCCCCTTGTATTCGCCCCCGTGCGCCTGACCGGCGTCCTCCACCACCGGGGTCCCATGACGCCGGGCCACCGCCAGGATCGGGTCCATGTCCGCCATTTGCCCGAAAATGTGCACCGGAATGATGGCCTGGGTTCGGAGCGTGATGGCCGCCTCGAGCTGCCGCGCGTCCATCGTGTAGGTGCGCTCGTCAATATCCACGAACACCGGCCGCGCCCCGCAGAGACTGATGGCCTCGGCCGTTCCCATGAACCCATTGGGCACCGTGATGACTTCGTCCCCCGGCCCAACCCCCAGCGCCAGCAGGCTGAGCCACAGCGCATCGGTCCCGCTGCCCATGCCGATGGCAAACTGGGTCCCACAATACGCCGCGAATTCGGTCTCGAACCGGCTGACAAAGGGCCCCCCCGCAAACGCGCTGGCCTCGGCCACCTGCCGGAACGCATCCAGCAACTCCGGCATGATCGGCTCATGCTGAACTCGCAGGTCTAGAAAGGGCACTTGCACGGTTCGCTCTCTGGTTGAGTCAAGCGGAGGACGACTGGCGTAAAATGCGGGCCGGGTTGCCCGCCACCACCGCCCCATCCGGAACGTCTTTGGTCACCACGCTCCCCGCCCCCACCGTCGCCCCTTCGCCGATGGTCACCCCGCAGAGGATCGTCGCGCCGGACCCGATGGCGGCCCGGCGTTTCACCCGCGTGGGCACGCAAACCCAGTCGGCCTCCGTTTGCATCGTTCCGTCCGGATTGGTCGCCCGCGGAAAACGGTCGTTGATGAAAATCACCCCGTGTCCGACAAACACCTCGTCCTCGATGGTCACGCCCTCGCAAATGAAGGTGTGGCTCGAAATCTTGCACCGGTTGCCCACCACCGCGCCTTTCTGGATTTCGACAAACGTCCCGATTTTGACATCGTCGCCGATCTGGCACCCGTACAGGTTGGTAAAGGCGTAAATCTTGACCCGCTGGCCAAGCTTCACGTCCGGCGCAATCCGCTGATAAAGCGTGTCACTCATGCTCAGGCCGCTGCCCGGCGAGTGGCCGCCGGCAGACTCAGGCTGCCGTTTCCATTGCCGTTCCCACTGCCGGCCACGTGCTGGCGCCCATTCCCGTTGCCATTGGCGCTCCATTGGGTCACCGCCCCGAGCGGAATCGAAACGCCCTGCTGCCGGAGGGATTCTCCGGCGGCCTCCAGAATCCGGACCACCTCCAACCCGAACCGGCCATTGGCCACCGGAACGGATTGCTCCCGGATGCAGCTCAGGAAGTGCTGGCACTCGAGCTTCAGCGGCTCGTCCTGCTTGATATACGGCACGTAGGCGTCGCCGTAGTGATAAGAATACGTGAACTCGGCAAACGTGTCGTAGTGCGGCGGAACCTCCACCCGGGCGTCGTAAATCTTCAGTTTCTCCAGCGGCTGGGTGTCGTCATAGACGATCATTCGCTGCGACCCCACCACGGTCATCTCGCGCACCTTGCGCGGATCCAGCCAGCTATTGTGAATGAAGGCGCACCGGTTCCGGCGGAACCCGAGGTGCATCATGGTCACATCTTCAATCTCCCGCGTCACGTGGCTGCTGCCGTGGCAGGAGACGCTGATGGGCAGCTCATCCAACAGGTAGAGCAGAATGGAAATGTCGTGAGGCGCCAGGTCCCACGCCACATTGATATCCTTCTGGAACAAGCCCAGATTCAACCGCCGGGCGGCAATATACTGAACCTCCCCAATGTCGCCATTGTCAATGATCTCCTTCATCCGGCGCACCGCCGGCGAGAACAGGAAGGTGTGGCCGACCATCAGGATCAGCCCCAGGCGTTCGGCCAGATTGACCAGCTCCTCCGCCTCGGCTTCGGTCCGCGCCATGGGCTTTTCAATGAACACATGTTTGCCCACGCTGAGCGCCGCCTTGGCCATCTCATAATGGAACCGGACGGGGGTGGCGACGACAATCGCGTCCAGCTCCGAGTCGTTGAGCAGGTCCTCGAAGCACCGGGTCGTGGACACCTCGGGATACAAACGGCGCATGTGCGCGAGCCGCGGTTCACTGGTGTCGCAAACGATTTTCAGATGGCAATCCGGCGCCTGACGCAGGTTCCGAATCAGGTTGGGCCCCCAATAGCCGCACCCCACCACGCCTGCCCGAATGATTTGTTCCGTTGTTTTCATAGCCTTATGATTGAACTGATTTAATGATTCCCGCAGGCGCGCACACCGGCTCGCTGTGGGCTGCAGCGCGCTGATCCTGGCATTGCCGCCAGAGCGCCGGCAGGGTTCTCAGAATGATGGAAAGATCGAGCCAAAGGCTCTGCCGCCGCGCATATTCAATATCCAGGTTGACCATCTGCTCGAAGGTCGTCCGGTTCTTGCCGCTCACCTGCCACAGACCGGTCAGCCCCGGCACCGCGTCCAGGCGGTGCTTTTGCCACGGCTCGTAAAGATCATACTCGTAGGGAATGCAGGGCCGCGGCCCCACCAGGCTCATGTCGCCCCGCAGGACATTGATAATCTGCGGCAGTTCATCCAGGCCCGTCGCCCGCAAAAACGCCCCCAACGGGATCAACCTCGGATCCTGCTGCGCATCCAGCTTCGTCATCGGAACCTCCCCGGATTGAATCAGCGCCCGGGTGTGGCTCCGGTGCGAGTCGGTCTCCGCGTCCTTTTTCATCGTGCGGAATTTATACAGCACGAACTGCCGGCCGCGCTGGCCCACCCGGAGTTGCCGGAAAAAGACCGGCCCATCCGACCCCAGCCGAACGACCAGCGCCACCGCAACGCCCAGCAGCAAAATGGCGGGCGCCATAACCAGGATGATCCCCAAGTCCAAGGCCCGTTTCCACAACGGCAGCCGCGGCGGGTTATCCCCGGCTGCCTCGTGTATTCCTTCTGTTACCACAGGTTTCATTTTAATCCGTGTTTACAATGACTTATCATCATCTGTTATGGAAAAGTCGCAATTCCACTGATTACGGAGAGGGGGGTCGGGGTTATTACGGAATGGGCCTCAGCCCGAAGCGCATGGCGGTCAGCCGCTCCTCCCGCAGCCTGACGTAATTCAGGCTGTCCTAATGCGCTAGAGCGGTAAAAATGAAGGCCGAGACCCTTCCGCTCAGCCGAAGCTGCGTCGCAGGTTCAGCCGGGCGGATGGCAGGAAGATCAGGCCTCGCCGCAAGGAGCCAGAGCGGAAGACGAAGCGGGATGCCGGGAGGGGATATCGCATTTAGAGTTTCTTATGCAATCGGCCGACGGAAGCCCCGCAGCCCGCTCCCCGGCACGCCCCCTTTCGGATGCCGCGGTCCCCTGCCGCATCGCCGGCTTCGGCAGCGGCCGGACAGCCGCACGCGTCACCGCGACACACAGCACGAACGACAACGTGATCCAGCAGAGGCACAGAATCGCCATGGCGCCCGTAAGAGCACAAAGCGTGCCCGCGCAATTTCGAGGATTCGCAGACCCCACATCATTTTTTGTCGCGACCCTGGCAATTTCCGCCCTCCTTACGCATCACTTTTTCTCCTGACAGCCATGCTCCGAACGGTTGCGCGGCGCAGGCTTCAAGACCGGCATGGGTTTAGAGGGGGGACTCCCCCGCGAGGTAAACCG
>ERZ795051.3667-NODE-3667-length-15360-cov-5.171513_pt1 | contig 15360 bp, 13 predicted proteins | sample MGYA00375135_ERZ795051 | MGnify/ENA primary metagenome ERZ795051 (study PRJEB30180, sample SAMN05720222) | activated sludge metagenome | isolation source: Anaerobic digester | place: Japan | collected 2015-05-26 ... | reverse complement strand
GCGGATGAGCCGCGCGGCGATGTCGGGGTCGTCCACGGCCGGCATGTACGAGCGGGAGCCGACCTTGAAGTTCCAGCCGGCCTTCTTCATCAGCGCGAACGTGCTGTCCTGCAAGCTGCCCTTGGGCAGACCGAGTTTGATGGGAGTCATGGGAGCCTCTTCTTTTTGGATATTTGAGGCGCCGATATTAGCCTAAGGTCCGCGACCGGGGCAACAGAAGAAACCGCGGGGGCTTCAGCGTTCCGCGCGGGGCGGCAGGACTTGCTCGACGAAGTACGGGCTGCGGCGCTGGACCTGGACCAGGATGCGCCAGAGATATTCGCCGAACACGCCCAGCGTGAGCATCTGCGCGCCGCCGAGCACGAGGACCACGATCATCAGCGGCGTCCAGCCCTTGACCGGATTGCCGACGAACAGTTTCGCGAGCAGGACGACGAAAGCGTACAGCAATCCCAGCGCGGCCAGCAGCATGCCCAGAAAGGACACGGCGCGGATGGGGAGGAACGAGTAGTTCATCAAGCCGTCGAAGAAATAGGCGACTTTCTTGCCGAGCGTCCAGCGGGAGCGGCCGAATTCGCGCTTGAGGCGGACGTAGGGAATCCAAGCGCGGGGAAAGCCCAGGCGCAGGATCTGGCCTTGCAGGAAGGGCTGGAGTTCCTGTTCCTGCCGGAACGCCGCCTGGGCGGCCGGGCCAAGCAGGAAGCAGTCGAAACCGCCCGTCGGCATGTCCGGGATGCACAGTTTGCGCATCGTGGCGTAGAACAGGCGCGACGTCCAGGTGCGGTAGGCGCCCTCCTCGCGGTCCGCGCGGGTGCACACGACCACTTCGTGCTTTTCGTCGAAATGCTTGGCCAGCATCTGCGGAATCAGTTCGACGGGTTCCTGGCCGTCGGCCGACATGACGATGGCGGCCGTCGCCTCGCAGTGGGCCAGGCCGGCGCGGATGGCCATGACCTGTCCGAAGTTGCGCGACAGCTTGACGACGGTCGTCGGGACTTCGCCCAGCGCGTGGATGTTTTCCAGGACGCCGAACGAGCCGTCGCCGGAGCCGTCGTCCACGTAGAGCAGACCCCCGCGCCAGCGCGGCGCCAGCTCCAAGAGGACGGTTTTCAGTTTTTCGTAGGCGGGCCGCAACGATTCCTCGTTGTAGTAGACGGGCAGAATGATGCAGAAGTCGAGGCGGGGACTCATGCCGGACGCTCCTGGGGTTGGGGCTTGGCGGGACAGCCGAAAACCGTCAGGCCGTCGGGCACGTCCTGGAGCACGACCGCGCCGGCGCCGACCATGACGCGTTCGCCGAGGGCCAGATGGTCGCGCACGACCGCGCCGGCGCCGATCCAGGTGGCGCGGCCGATTTCCACGAAGCCGCAGACGGTCGCCCCGGGCGCCACGTGGGCGAAATCGCCGAGGCGCACGTCGTGGTCCACGCTTGCGCGGGTGTTGACGATGACGCCGGTGCCGAGGACGGTTCCGGGCCCGACGACGGCGCCTGCGCAGAGCACGCAGGCGGGGCCGACCACCGCCGTCGGCGAGACGACGCAAGACGGATGGACCAGCGTGGGCATGTCGAAACCGAGGGCGCGGGCCCGGGCGAGCATGTCCGCGCGCGCGGCGGGATCGCCGATGGCCACGGCGACGTGGGCAACGCCCTGTTCCCGGAACCGCGGCAGCTGGTCGGCGTCGCCCAGCACGGGCACGCCCATGATCCGCGCGCCCGGCGGGTTGCGGTTGTCGAGGAAGCCGACGACGTCCCAGCCGCCAAGCACGCGCAGGAGATCGGCGACCACGTGGCCGTGGCCTCCGCCGCCCCAGACGACGATCGATTTAGGCGCGGGATTTGCGCTGGCGCTGGACGTCATCGGCATGCTCCAAGACGAAACGGACGGTTTCCGCGATCTGCCGGATCGAATCGGACGACACGGCGGCGCCGGCGGGGAAGACGACGACGCGCCGGCACAGGTCGTCCGTGACGGGCAGGGCCGGGATGGGCGCGCGCGCGGCGTACGGCGCGGAACGGTGGCAGCCCGGATGGAAATACTTCCGGGCGATGACGTTTTCCGCCCAGAGGACGTCGACGAGCAGATCGCGCGCGAATGCCGGCAACTCCGGCGCCAGTTCGCCGACGATATACTGGCAGTTGAGGGTATCCGGCTGGTCCAGGGCGAGCAGGGAAATGCCGGGCAGGCCGGCGAACGCTTCGCGGTAGGCGCGGTAGTTGCGCCGGTTGGTTTCGAGCAGGCCGTCGATTTCGTCCAGCAGGCACAGGCCCATCGCGGCCGAAATCTCCTGCATCTTGCCGTTGGTGCCGAGGCGCGCGACCTGGTCGTAGCCGGCGAAGCCGAAGTTGCGCATGTGGCGCAGTTCGGCGTCCAGCGCGTCGTCGTTCGTCGCGATGGCGCCGCCCTCGAACGTGTTGAAGAATTTCGTGGCGTGGAAGCTGAACACCTCGGCGTTCCCGAAGCCGCCGATGCGGCGGGAGCCGTGGAAATTGGAAAACGCGTGGGCCGAATCGAACACCAGCGGGATTTTCCGGGCCCGGGCGAGCGCCTCGAGCTCGTCGATCCGGCAGGGTTGGCCCCAGGTATGGACGCCGACGATCAGGCCGGTTTCGCCGTCCAGCCGCGCGGCCACCTCCGCCGGCGCGAGCAGATGGCGGTCCGGATCGACGTCGCAGAAGACGGGCACGCCGCCTTCCCATTCCCAGGCGTGGGCAGTGGCGATGAAGGTGAAGGCCGGCATCAGCGCCTTGCGGCGGGCGGGATCGGCGCGGCCGAGCGCGCGGTAGACCATCTGGAGGCCGATGGTGGCGTTGCAGACGGCGACGACGTGGCGGACGCCGAGGAAGGCCTGGAGCTTTTCCTCGAACCGGCGCAGGAACGGGCCGTCGTTGGTCAGCCAGCGGTTGTCGAAGATCTGGTCGAGCGCCGCATGCAGTTTCTCGCGGGCGCACAGGTTGGGGCGGCCCACGTAGAGCTTTTCGGCGAACAGCGGCTGTCCGCCGCAGCAGGCCAGGTCACTCGGTTGTTTTTTCGTCGAACTCATACGTGGCGTAGCCGATGCGCAGGGGCCGCGGCAGGACCGCCGGCGACCGGAAGAGCAGCTCTCCCAAGCCGGCAGGAGGATATTCCAGGCGCACGCGCGCGGGCAAGAGGTTTGTTTGCGTGCCTGCGCCGGTTTCGATCGCCAGCGCGGCGGCGCGCAGCTGCGCGGCGGGCACGCCCTCGGGCAGGACGTAGAAAACGATGGCCTGCGGAAGCGGCGCGAGCGGAGGCAGCTCGACGGGACCCCACGCGGTGCCGCCGGAGGCGACGCGCGGGGCCAGCCGCATTTCGAACGGTGCGAGCGTGGCGGGCGCGTCGAGGGCGGTCGCGGACCAGGTGCGCAGGTCCGCCAGCGCGGCGCGGCCGAGGGCGGGCCGGGCCACGGCCAGCGCGGCGGCGGTGGCGAGTCCGGCCCCGCCGAGCGCGGCGGCGGCGGCCAGTCCGGGCCGGACCGCGGTGCGCGACCATTGCCGGCGGCGGGCGGCGTTCGCGGCGAGCGGCAGGGCTGCCAGCATGAACAAGAGCGGCTGGACGTAGAACGAGTAGCGCGGCGAGGTTTCGCCGAGCAGCACGTAGGTGGCGGCGAGAAGCGCGCCGGGCAAGACCAGCGCCAACCGGCGGTTGCGCCGCAGCCGGGGCAGCAGCAACCACCCGCCCCAGATCGCGAGCGGCAACAGCGCCAGCAGGAATGCGGTGCGCGCGCCCTCGGCCAGCGCGCGGGCGCGTTCCGCGCCGTTCTGCGCCAGCATTTCCTCGGCGCCGGAGGCATAGCCCAGCAGGAAATACTTGGCCAGCTTGATCGGCAGCAAGGAGGCGAGCAGCACGCGCGGATTGTAATAGGCCTGCGAGGCCAGGATCGCGATCTGCATGGATTTCTTTTCCGCGCGCGGAGTCAGATAATCGACGAGTTCGTAGGTGCCGCAGTACTCGCCGCCGGTTTCCGGCGACCAGCCCCGCGCCATGAAGCCGACCGCGCCGACTTCGTGGTGGTGGACATCGGCGCGATCGATGCGAGCCAGGACGGGATCCACGGCCACCGCGGAAGCCAGCACGGGCAGCGCCAGCAGGAAAACCGCGGAGCGCAACGCTTGGCCTGCGGATTGCCGGCCCGCGATCCACGCCAGCAGCAGGACCAGGGCAACGGCGCCCGTCCAGACGACGTCGATGCCGCCTTCCAGCCGCATCAGCGGCAGCAAAACGGCGGCCGTTGCGGCCAAGCCGGCGGTTTGGAGGAGGCGCCGTTCCGGGCGGAACCATTCTGCCAGAACCCAAAGCCCGACCAGAAAATAGAATCCGCCCAGGACGTGGTGGTTGAGTTCCAGGCAGATGAACGCCCGGAAGGGCATGAGCAACTGGAACGCCACGGTCCAGAAGGCGACGCGCCGGCCGAACAACACCCGCGCGATGCGCCAAGCCAGCGCCAGCGAAAGCGCGATCAGGAGCGCCTGGAACGCTTGGACGGCGGGAACGAACCGGTCGGCGGCGGCGACGCGGAGGGCGTAGTAGAACGGCAGGGCGCGGCGCGTCCAGACGCGGTAGTCGTAGTGCTGGCTCAAGTCGCCGAGCGTTTCCGGCGCGTAGCCGTTTTCGGCCAGGACGTTCAGATAGTGCCGGAAAATGGCGGCATCGCCGGTCCATGCCCAGCGGGCGTCCGCAGCCCAGATGGCCCCGAACTGGACCAGCAAGGCGAGCCCCAGCGCGGTGCCCAGAAAAACGCGGTCGCCGCGGCGGCGGCGCAGCCACGCCAATCCGGCGGCGAGGACGGAAGCCAGCAAGCCATAACCGGCGAATCCCAGCCAGACCATGCCGTTGGCTTCGCCGGAGCGGATTTTACCCGCGAAGTTGACGGCGGCGGCACCCCAGGCCAACAGCAGTCCCATTGCCAGAAAGAGAACGCCGCCCGCTTGAAGCCAAGCGACGAACGGGGCGAATGCTGGACGGCGCAGCGTCATGCGGGAGCGGTTTTCGGTTGGGTCTGGAACCAAAGTTCGCGGACGGCTTCTATTTTGGCTTGGGCATGGATGTCCGGCAACCAGCGCGTCCGGCAGTCTTCCAGCGCGGTTGCGGCCAGGTGCCGCGCCAGGTCCGGATTCTGCAGGAGGCGTTGGATGGCGTCCGCCAGCGCGGCGGGATCGCCGGGCGCGACCAGCAGGCCGTTTTCGCCGTCGCGGACGTAATCCACGGTACCGACGGCGCGGGTGGCCACGACGGGTTTGCCCAGCGCCATGGCTTCGAACAGCACGACCTGGCCGGTGGAACGTTCGGCGGGCAGCAGGGGAATCGCCACGACGGCCGCGCGGCGCAGCAGCGCGTGGCTCTCCGCCAAGGGCACGTCGCGGAGCACGCGGACGTTGGCGGGCAGCGGTTCCGGCAGCCGGTCCGCCGCCCCCGCGACCACGACGAACGGCGCTGCGACGCGGCGCGCGGCGGCGACCAGCGCATCGAGATCGCGCAAGGTGCGGCCGATGGAAAGCACCGAGCCGTCGTTTTCCGCGACGGCCTGCGGTTCCGCGATGGTCGTGTGCATGGGCACGAAGCGCAGGCGGTCTTCCGGCAAACCGAACCGGCGGGCGATCAGGGCGACTTCGGCCGAGCTGTTGGTCAGGATGCCGAGCGCGCGCCGGGCGACGAGGCCGAACAGGGCGGTCTTGAGGCGCCAACGGAGGGAATCCGGCCGCGCCGCATCGAGGAAGACTTCGGTCAAGATCTGTTTCGACGGCACGCGCAGGATCGCACACAGCAATCCGTAGGCAAGGGAAGGGCGCGGTCCCATCGTGACCACGGCGTCGAACTTCCGCCGGAGGCCCAGCAAGCGGAGCGCCTGCCGCAGGGGTGGGAGCTCGTCGGGCGTTTCGTCGCCGCGGCAGATCGACGTCGCCGCGGCGATCCACGTCCGGCTCTGCCGGAACGCCATGTTGGTCAGGATGGTGGGCGCGCGATCCACGACCGGGATACTAGTTGACCGGTTTAGGTAAATCCAGCATTGTTAACGACATGACCTCCAGCGAACCGCCGCGGGGCGGACCATTTCCAAGGTGGCGTAGGCCGTCGGGAGCGCGCGTTTCCGGTTGGATTTATGGCGCGATCTGGGCGGGGGTTTTGCTGGTTTCGCTCTACGTGCATTTACGCGCAGGCCTGACCTTTCCCAATCCGTGGAACGACGAAGCCTGGAACCTTTGGCAGGCCAAGGCGCTGGTGGAAACGGGAACCTTCAACGTGCCCGAACTGAATCCGGATCAACCTTCCATGTTGTATGGCGGAGGGTATGCCGCGGCCGTGGGCCTGTTCATGCGGCTATTCGGATTCTCGTTGGAAACGGCGCGGCATTTCAGCTGGCTGTGCCTGGCGGGAGCGTGGAGCCTGACGGCGCTGATCTTGAGCAAACTGCCGGTGCGGCATGTTTGGCTGGCCTTGAGCGGACTGTTTTTCCTCGCGCCGGTGCACGTGGTGATCGGCAACGTGGCGCGGCCCGAAGCCTTGATTTTGCTGATCGCGACGCTGGGTTACTGGCGGTTGCTCAACGGCGCGCCGCTCCAAGCGGTTTTCCTGTGCGGACTGGGAGTGATCGTCCATCCCAATGCGCTGTATTTTCTGTTGGGGGCGCTGGCCTACGTTGCGCTGACTCCCGCTGTGTGGCCGCGCCTGTGGCGGCCGACCCGAACGGACGTCGTCGTCATGGTCCTGTGCGTGGTGCCGGTGCTGTTGAGCGGTTGGATGATCCTGCGGATCTGGGAGCACTGGTTCGGATTTTTCCGCATCCAGCTCGCGCACAACGCCACCTACGGGCCGGCGGAGAAACTGGGCGAGTTCCGGGGGTGGCTGGCCGGCGCAGTTATCGGGGCGCTGGCGGCGCGGGGATTGCGGATGCCGGCGGCCATCTGGCTGGTATACGGGGCGATGGCGCTGTTGGCGGCCCTGATGGGCGGCGAAATGTGGTACGAGATCTACAAAATGACCGGTTTCATGGCATTCCTGGCGGGCTGGCCCCTCGTTCTACAGGCCTTGGGCGTACGGTTGGGCGAACGATGGCCGGGTCGGCTGGCGGGCCGGGTCTGCGCAGGCATCGGTTGGGCCGCCGCGGCCGTTTGCCTGTTGGCGCTGCTGGACATGCATTTCCGGCATGGTTTTCTCGTCGGCCCGCGGAATTATCCCCGGAAATTGTCGTGGGGCGTGGTCATGGCGGATCCCGGCGTGCCCTATGTCACCGCGGAAGACAAGCGGATCGTCGCGGAACTGGCCTTGAAGGCTGCCGGCGACCATCCCGCGCCGGTCGTCGAATTCCCGGCCACCGGCGATTCGTTCCTGTTCATCGATGCGCTGCCGCCGCCGGCCCGACCCCGGTTGGCGATCCTGACGGACGCGCGCAGCCAGGTGGTCGTGTTCCATTTGTCGCGCTATCTGCCGCCGATGCTGGCGCAGCACGTCCGCAGCCAATTCGCGCGCCGGGGAATCGACGAAGCGCACCCCGACTACGAACGGGACGGAACCGAAAAGTGGTATGTGCGGCCCGTCGCGCCCGCCGGTTTCTAGGCCGGCGGCGCCGGCGCGCGCGAAAGAAAGAAATTGGATAATCCGCCGGAAATGCCATCATGGGCGCCATGACATCGAAGCGTTCTTCCCTGCCTGATAAGTCCGTGCGCGTTCCGGCGGCGGCCGCGCCCCGCATCCATCCCTTGGCGGTCGTGGAACCCGGAGCCCGCATCGGGCCGCGGACGCGGGTGTGGGCTTTCGCGCACGTGCTGCCGGGGGCCGTCGTCGGCGCGGATTGCAACCTCTGCGACCACACGTTCGTGGAGGGCGCGGCGCGCATCGGCGACCGCGTCACGGTCAAGAGCGGAGTCTATCTTTGGGACGGCGTGACGCTCGAAGACGACGTGTTCGTCGGGCCGTGCGCGGCGTTCACCAACGACAAGTTCCCGCGCAGCCGGCAGCGGCCCGCGCGCTATCTGGAAACGGTGGTCGGGCAAGGGGCCAGCATCGGCGCCAACGCGACGATCCTGCCGGGCGTGCGGATCGGCAAACAGGCCATGGTGGGCGCCGGTGCCGTGGTCACGCGGGACGTGCCCGCCTATGCCGTCGTGAAGGGCAATCCCGCCCGGATCGCGGGCTACGTGGCCGCGGCGGCTCCCGCGGACCGGCCGGCGGCCGCGCCGCGCCGGAAGGGCGCGGCTTCCGCGACCGGCGCGCGCCTGCTGGACATCCCGAATTTTTCCGACATGCGCGGCGACTTGGGGGTGCTGGAATGCGGGCCGGCGCTGCCGTTCGCGGTGAAGCGCCTGTTCTACGTCTACAACGTGCCGGGCTCGGAAGTGCGCGGCGCCCATGCGCACAAAACCTGCCACCAGCTGCTGGTGGCGGTGGCGGGGTCCCTGCACGTGGTGGCCGACGACGGCGCGGCGCGGGAAGAATTCGTTCTCGATTCGCCGCGCCGCGGGCTGTTCCTGCCGGCCGGCGTGTGGGGCACGCAGTACCGCTACGCGCCCGGGACGGTTTGCCTCGTGCTGGCGTCGCAGCCCTACGACGCGGCGGACTATCTCCGCGACTACGACGACTATCTCCGTTGGCGCCGGCGCCGGAAATGACCCGCGGCATGGAAGTTCCGTTCCTGGATTGGCGGCTGGAGAACCAGCCGCACGTCGACGACATGCTGGCGGCCGCGCGCCGCGTGCTGGAGTCGGGGCGCTACGTGCTGGGCGAGGAAGTGGCGGCCTTCGAGCGGGAATACGCGGAGTGGACGGGGGCGCGGCACGCGGTGGGCGTGGCCAGCGGACTGGACGCGCTGGTCCTGATTCTCGACGCCTACGTCGAACTGGGCGCGCTGGCGCGCGGCGACGCCGTCGTGGTGCCGGCCAACACGTATATCGCGTCCATCCTGGCCGTCGTCCGGGCCGGACTCGAGCCGATCCTCGTCGAGCCCGATCCGGACACCTGCGAGCTGGATCCCGCGCGGATCGAGCCCGCGCTCACGCCGAAGACCAAGGCGATCATGGCCGTGCACCTGTACGGCCAATGCGCGGACATGGCGGCGATCCGGGCCGTCGCGCGCCGGCGCGGATTGCGCGTGATCGAAGACGCCGCGCAGGCGCACGGCGCGACCTGCGGAGGCGAAAAGGCCGGCCATCTGGGCGACGCCGCCGGCCACAGCTTTTATCCCGGGAAAAACCTGGGCGCCATCGGCGACGGCGGGGCCGTCACCACCGACGACGCGGAATTGGCCGCCGTGGTCCGGGCGCTGCGCAACTACGGTTCGCACCGCAAATACTACAACCGCTTCAAGGGCCACAACAGCCGCCTCGACGAGCTGCAGGCGGCGTTCCTGCGGATCAAATTGCGGCGGCTCGACGCGGAAAACGCCCGCCGGCGCGAGGTGGCGGCCGCCTATCTGGCGGGCATCGCCAATCCCCGCCTCAAGCTGCCGACCGTGGCGCCGTACGGCCAGCCGTGCTGGCACCTTTTCACGGTGCGCTGCGCCGAGCGGGACCGCCTGCAGGCCGACCTGCTGCGGGCCGGCATCCACACGATGGTCCATTATCCCGTGCCGCCGCACCGCCAGGAGGCGTTCCGCGAATGGCATGCGCGGTCCTATCCGATCACCGAAAAGATCCACCGCGAAATCCTGTCCCTGCCCATGAGTTCGGCGCTCACGCCCGAGCAAGTCAACCACGTGATCCAGGTGGCCCATGAATGGCATTGAATCCGCGCCTGCCGGCGCCGTCCGCACCGGCCTGCTGTCCGTCATCCTGTTGTCCTACCGCAGCGGCGAGCGCTTGCGCACCGCGCACGCCAAGGTCGCCGCCGTGCTGGGAGCGGCGCAAATTCCCTTCGAGCTGGTGATCATGGACGACGGTTCGCCGGACGATTCCTATGCGATCGCTTGCGAACTGGAAAAGGCCCATCCCAACGTGTTCGCGTACCGGTTGAGCCGCAACTGCACGAGCCACTACTCGATCTTCGCCGGCCTGTCGGTCTGCCGCGGGGATTGCGCGGCGCCGATTCCCGACGACGAGCAGCAGCCCTACGAGCTCCTCGTCGAGATGTACCGCCGTTGGCAGGCGGGCAGCCAGGTGATCATCCCGCACCGGAGCATTCGCGCGGACCCGCCCGTTTCGCGCTGGTTTTCCCAGGCCTACTACGGGCTGATGAACCGGTTCTCCGAGGTGAAATATCCGGAGGGCGGGGCGGACCTGTTTTTCATCGACCGCGAAGTCGTCGACATCCTCAACCAGCGCATCCATCCGATCCGGACCGCCTCGATCGCCGAAGTGCTGCGGCTCGGGTTCGACCCGGTGTTCCTGCCGTTCGAGCGGCCCGCGGGCCTCAACCGCGGCGGTTCCCGCTGGACGTTCCGCAAGAAACTGCGCCTGGCGGCCGACACGTTCCTGTCGTCCTCCGCGTTTCCGATCAAGCTGATCGTGATGCTCGGCTTCGCCAGTTCGTCGCTGGCGCTGGCGGCGATGGCTTTCTACTTCACGGCCGGGCTGCTGGGCGACCGGTGGTTGCTGGCGGACAAGTTCCCGCGCGGTTGGATTTCCCTGGTGCTGCTGATCTCCTTTTTCAGCGGAACGATCCTGCTGTCGCTGGGCGTGCTGGCCGAATACGTCTGGCGCATCTACGAAGAAGTCAAGAACCGCCCCGGATTCATCGTCCGCAAGAAAGGGTGACCGGCCGGGGCGTTCGCCGCCGGCGCAAGCATGGGCTGGTTGTTTTCCATTTCGGTTTTTCTGCTGGCCTACGTCTACGCCGGCTATCCCGCGCTGATCGGGCTGTGGGCGCGGCTGCGGCCGCGGCCGGTGCGCAAAGGGCCGTTCGCGGGCGGCGTTTCCGTGCTGATCGCCGCGCACAACGAGGCGGAGACGCTGCCGCGCAAGCTGGACAACCTGCTGGCACTGGCGCAAACCGAACCCATCCGCGAAATCTGGATCGGGCTGGATGGGTGCACGGATGAAACCGCTGCGCGAGTACAAGAGAAAATACGAATTTCCAATATCCAATATCCAATATCCAATGTTCATGTGGAGGCGGGAGCCGAGGTCCGAGGTCGGAGGTCCGAGGTCGGAAGTCCAGACAACCAAAGACCATCAACCACCAACCAGCAACCACCAACCACCCAAATCGTGGAATTCGAATCCCGCCGCGGCAAAGCGGCGACGCTGAATGATTTGATGATAAGGGCGGGGCAGCCGGTCTTCGTCATGATGGATGCGCGGCAGCGGGTGGAAGCGGGGGCGATTTCCAAGCTGCTGGAAAACTTCGCGGACGAGCAGGTCGGCGCGGTGTCGGGCGAACTCGTGTACGAAACGGCGGCCGGCGCAGCGCAGAAGGGCGCGGAATCCTATTGGGGCTACGAAAAGTTCATCCGGCTCTCCGAAAGCCGGGTTTGGGCCGTGCCGGGCGCGACCGGGGCGCTGTATGCCATCCGCAAGGAGCTCTGCGAGCCGATTCCTGAAAATACGCTTGTCGACGACGTGCTGATCCCCATGCGGGCCGTTTTGAAGGGCTATCGCTGCCTGTTCGAGCCCGCCGCGCGCGTTTTCGACCTTCCTTCGGCCCGTTTTGGCCAAGAAGGAGTGCGCAAACGCCGTACGTTGGCCGGAATTTGGCAATTGGCGGCCTTGGAGCCCCGGTTTTTCTCGTTTCGGGCCAATCCGATCGCTTTCCAATGGATATCGCACAAGTTTTTGAGGCTCTTGACGCCATTTTTCGTGTTGGCGGCGATTGGGACGGCGGGAATGATGGAATGTTGGCAGGATGGGGAACTGGGATGGGCGGGAGTCGCCTTTGGGCTGATGGTTGGCGGCGCGGTGGCCAGTTTTTTGGCTTTTTGGGGCGGCAAACGGGTCAAATCGCGGATTTTGGGCCTTTTCGGGGCCTTTTTCGGAGTCAATTGGGCCTTGGTGCAGGCCATGTGGGATGCCTCCCGGGGGCGCTACGTGGCGGGCTGGCAGAAAAGCGGGACGACCTGACGGTGCGCCTCAGGCGCCAGGGGCGGCTGGGCGGTCCAGGAAATGCTGTCGCCAGATTTCGACGTTCAGCCAGAGAAACGTCGCGGCGATGCCGCCGCGGCCCAGCCAGCGCAGGAAATGGGAATACGGCCGGCTGTTGGTGTAGGCCACGTCGCCCAGGCCGATGCCGATCGCGGCGAACAGCGCCACCCAAACGGCCCAACGCACATGGGTTTTCCAGGCGCCGGGCGCGGCGAGCCATTCAAGGATTCCCAAAGCCAGCGGGATCGCCAGCAGCGTGAAATCGTGCCGCTCGTGGTAGGTCCACAGCAGGTTGGCGAAGCAGAGATAGCCCAGCAGCAGCCAGGGGCGGGCGCGGCGGGCGATCCAACAGATCCAGAGCGAATACAGGAAAAACGCCAGCGTCAGGAAGGTCTGGATGGGCGTGTTCTCCCAGCCGAGGGCGTTGTAGATTTCCTGGAACGTGAAACTGCCCTGCAGGAAATAGCGGCAGACGTTCATCCATTGGTCGATGAGCACCCACGGCGGCGTGCGGACCATCCACGAAACCGCCAGCGTGGCCACGCCGTGGAGGACGGCGATGCCGAGGAACAGGCGCCAATTGCGTTCGAGGAAGGGCACCGCCAGGAACAGCAGCACCAGCGCGGGCTTGACGAGAGCCAGGCTGAAAAGCGCCGCCGCCAGCCACGGGCGCGATGTCCGGAAATGCAGGCCCACCAGCGCCGCCAGCAGGGAAAACGCGGTGAACTGGCCATGGGCGACAATCAAGCGGGTCGTCGGCCAGACCGCCAGCACGCCCGCGCAGAACAACAGGGAGCCGAGAATCCGCTTGGGAGCCGCCGTTTCCGTCGGCCAGGCCCAGAAAGCGATCAGCAGCAGCAAGCACAGCGCGTTGACCGCCAGCCAATACCCCACCACGGCAGGCAACGGCAGATAGCCGAACAGGCCCATGCAGATCAGCAGCGAGGAGGGAGGATAGCCGGCCTCGGGCGGCGGCAGGCCCGGCAACAGGCCCGGCGTCCGGTCGTCGTAGACGGTCGTGTTCGCCGAGTAGATGCGGACGTCTTTCAGCCGGATGCGGTCCGGGCCCCGGACGGGGCCGTAGGTCCGTTCCAAGGCGTCGTTGGCGGCGCCGAACGGATTGACGCCGTTGCGGACGTAGAGGCTGCAAAACCACTGGCGGGATACGTCGGCGTAGGTTTCCGACAGCAGCAACTTCCGGGCGCTCGCGTTCCAGGCGGGCAGGCTGCCGAGTGCGGCCGCGACCAGCAGCATAGCCAGCAGGCCCAGCATCCAGCGCGGGCGGCGCGGGACGAGCGGCAGGGCAAACAGCCCGCGCATGGAAACCGAAGCGAACGGGGCGGGAGCCTGCGGCGGATCGATTGCATCGTTCGGATGTTGGGTCATGGCCAGTTCCTGCGATTGCCTTCGCCTGCAACGCGGCCGTCGGGCGGCGATCGCATCGTTAACATAAGGTGCGCGCGGGATCTGCCGCAAGCCCGAAGCGCAGCCAGGCTCGCGCGGGCCAGGCAATCCGGTCCCGGCGTTGACTTTCGCAAGCGGCTTTGAGAAGGTCCGGCCTCATGGCGACGCCCGCAGGAGAGCAGGGTTGGGATCTGGTCATCGAACCGCCGAAAGGCTGGTTCGACCTGCACTTGCGCGACTTGTGGCGCTACCGGGACCTGGTGGGTTTGTTCGTCCGGCGCGATTTCGTGGCGGTCTACAAGCAGACCATCCTCGGCCCGCTGTGGCACCTCATCCAGCCGTTGCTGACCACCCTGATGTTTACCGTCGTCTTCGGGCGGATCGCGGGCCTGCCGACGGACGGCATTCCCCAGTTCGCGTTCTACATGGCGGGCACGACGATCTGGAGCTATTTCGCCAACTGCCTGACGCGCACGTCCAACACCTTCGCCGCCAACGCCGGCATCTTCGGAAAGGTCTATTTCCCCCGGATGGTGGTGCCGGCGTCCACCGTGTTGTCGCAGTTGATCGCGTTCGCGATCCAATTCGGCTTTTTCCTGTGCTTCTACGTCTATTTCTGGCTGCAGGGCGCGGCGATCCGGCCCAATTGGGCCATTGCGCTGCTGCCGGGGCTGCTGGTGCTGATGGCGGGCCTGGGTCTGGGTTTCGGGATCGTCATTTCCTCCCTGACGACGAAGTACCGCGACTTGCAGGTGCTGGTGGGGTTCGGCGTGCAACTGTGGATGTACGCGACGCCGGTGATCTATCCGCTGTCCACCATGCCCGACCGTTTCCGCTGGCTGCTGGTGGCCAATCCCATGACCGCCGTCGTTGAGACCTTCCGCTACGGATTTTTCGGTGTCGGCACGTTTTCCTGGGCCTATCTGGGCTATTCCGCCGGATTCACCGTCGCCTTGCTGCTGGTCGGCCTGGCCGTCTTCAACCGCGTGGAACGCACCTTCATGGATACGGTGTGAGCGCGGTGAGAAGACAACAGACTAGAGACCGTAGACTGGAGACTGCAGGCTGGAGACTTGAGGTGGGAAACAAAAGATCGGCGAGACGGAGATGAGGGATTATAGAAAGATCTTGGCGTGGCAGAAGGCGGACGACTTGACGGTGTCCGTCTATGAAGCCACGAAGACTTTCCCGAAGGCTGAGGCCTATTGCCTGACCAGCCAAATCCGCCGCGCAGCCTATTCGATTCCCGCCAATATCGCCGAGGGGGCATCCCGCAATTCGCAAAAGGATTATCTGCATTTCCTCTATATATCTCGTGGTTCTGCCGCCGAGGTCGGTTATTTCATCCATTTGTCCCGGCGTTTGGGATATATAAAACAGGAAGACCATGAATCGTTGTCGGCGCAGGCGGCTGAAGCGTCCCGTATTTTGACCGGTATGATCCAGTCGGTTGAAAAAGAAACCGGGGTTTTAGCCTGCGCGGCAGCAAAAATCACGTCGGCGTTCATCCTGTTTCTCGGTTCTGCCTGCCTAAGGTCTTCAGTCTACAGTCTACGGTCTCCAGTCTAATGTCTACGGTTATTTCCATCGAAAACGTGTCCAAGTCCTATCGCCTTGGGACGATCGGGAGCGGGACGCTGCGGGAAGACCTGCAGAGCTGGTGGCACCGGGTCCGTGGGTTGCCGGATCCCAATCTGCGCCTGGACCAGGCCCATTTGCCCGTGGAAGGGCATACCCTGTGGGCACTGCAGGACGTGTCGCTGGCGGTGGAGCAGGGCGAGGTGCTGGGCATCATCGGCCGCAACGGCGCGGGCAAGAGCACGCTGCTGAAGATCCTCTCGCGGGTGACGGCGCCGACGTCGGGGCGCATCCGGGTCAAGGGACGCGTGGCGAGCCTGCTGGAAGTCGGCACCGGCTTCCATCCCGAACTG
>ERZ795051.3663-NODE-3663-length-15373-cov-3.697545_pt1 | contig 15373 bp, 11 predicted proteins | sample MGYA00375135_ERZ795051 | MGnify/ENA primary metagenome ERZ795051 (study PRJEB30180, sample SAMN05720222) | activated sludge metagenome | isolation source: Anaerobic digester | place: Japan | collected 2015-05-26 ... | reverse complement strand
AATTTTTCCTTAATCTTTTTCTAAAGTAATAACCAACCATACAATTTCAATTCAAAATTGAAAAAAAAGTAGCAAATATATTTATTTTTTTTTTGCTATTATTTGATTTCACATTTTTACGTTTCTTATCTAATTAGATTTTGGATTTGTAGTATTACTTTTAAGGATGTAGATTTATTTTTTAATATTTTTATCATTATCTCTTAGCCTATTTAAGAAAAAATGAGATACTTTAATATCTAAAAACCAGAGAAGATAAAAAGAAAATGAGTTCTAAACAATTAAAAGAAAGCCAGGTAAAATATAGTGAGATAAGTAAGTTTTATATTCCCCTTGCATTACAAGCGGTATCTCAGTCATTTACTTATCCGCTCGTTGCGATTGTTGCGGCAAGAGGAGAAGATGGTGCAATGAATATAGCTGCTCTGGGGCAAGCTCATGTAATACTTTTTTTTCTTTTGAGTTTTGGTGCTGGTCTTATTACTTCGGGGATGGTATATTGTGTTAATTCTGAGGGATACAAACGTTTTAATTTAATAAATAAATGTTTTATGTTTTTCATATTGATTGTTCAGGTTCTTGCCTGTATTCCACAGATTGCCGATATAATTTTTTCTTCAATAATGGGGCTTGAAGGGAAACTCTATAATTCTACGTATCTGGCTTTTTTACTATCGATACCATTCCCGATTATGTTCAATTTTCGAAATATTTCTCTTGTGGTTCTACTCAATCATAAAAAGACAGGCAAGGCTTTTTCAGCCACTCTTTCGCGAATATTATCTACAATTATTTTGTCATTCATTTTCACTTGTATTGGTCTTACTGGTATATTCTGGGCGGCTGTTTGCCAATCAATTCCTATTCTTTTTGAAGTTTTCCTTATGAATTTTTTTGCAAGGGAGACAATAAGGAAAGTAAAGTCTATTCGTGGAGATTCAGCGTCTTTGTCTGAGATGATAATACTTACTTTTAGTTTTTCTGCTGGGAAAATGTTAATGGCGTTTTCTGCATATGCTGTTGCTGCATTTGCGGCAAGGGCTCCAGATCCTACGATAATGTTACCGGCCTATTATGCAGCATCTGGAATTTGTAATCCGCTTGCATTTGCTGCAAGCCGAATACAGGCTACAGTAATATCATTTGCGGTAAAGTTTGTAAAAAATGTCAAGCTTTTTAATTTTAGTATAATTGTTGGATTAATTACCGGACTTATACCTCTTATTTTTACATTACCATTAATTTCTGATTGGTATTATGTGACATTACAGAAAATTCCATTTGAGAATATGAAATATGTTCGACAAACAGCATTTCTCCTTATTCTAATTCCATTTTCAGTAGCGTTGAGGTCCTATGTAGAAGGCTGGGCAGCTTTTCATCGAAAGCCCACATCTGTAATAGCTGGGCAAGGAGTTTATCTTGGTATGGTAGTCGCTGCTGCATTTTTTGCTTTTAATTTGGGATGTCAGGGCAATATGATAGGTCCTATTGCTTTGTTTATAGGTAATATATCAGCTGCGGGAATTCTTGCTTTAACGCTGAAAATAAACGAGGAGAAAGAAATAAAGCCCCAACCGTCCCAGTACTTAAATCAGATTTAATTTAAAATAGCGTTTTCACTTTTAAAACTTACGAAGAAGAATCTGCATTAAAATTATTTTCCCAGTATCTGAATTCGCAGATATCCCACCTATTAAAGACAAGTTCTGCAAGGTCGAATCTATATGGAAGATGCGGATTACCTATTTCGGATAAATAGTGTTTTGCGGCGCGTCTGATACGTTTTTTTTGCTCTTGACTTAATCCCCATGCAGGTCTGGTTTTTAGTGGAGCCATTCGAGTTTTTACCTCTACAAAACAAAGCACATTTCCATCCAGAGCGATGATATCTATTTCATCTTTAAATCTTCTATAATTTCGCTGGATAATAAGTCCTCCCCTGTTTTGTAAAAACTCACAGACTCTATCTTCGCCCTTCTTACCAAGTTTCAAATGCTTTGCTCTTAGAAAAGAAAATCTTATTTTCATTTACTTTTCAAAATAAGTATAGCCCCTCATACCATTTTCATAAGCATCCATAATTTCCTTACGTTCTTGAGCTGAAATGAGTCCTTTCTGAACGGCTTGTTCTGCTTTTTCTCTGAATTGTAATATCAAAGCCTTTGGATCATATTCTACATAGCTTATAACATCTGCTACGCTATCCCCTGGAAGTTCTCTAATAATCTCATAGCTTCCGCAATTTCCTTCCTTTGGTTTTATAGTAACAACATTAGTATCCCCCATTAGGTTATGCAAGTCTCCTAATGTTTCCTGATAAGCACCAACGAGGAAAACCCCCAGATAATAATCTTCCCCAGGTTTTAAGTCATGCAACAAAATAGAACTTTTTATCTCGTGGGTACCAATAAATTTATCTATTTTCCCATCACAATCGCAGGTAATATCGGAAAGGAGAGCCCTCCGTGTGGGTTCCTCATTCAACCTGTGAACTGGCATTATTGGAAATAACTGATTTATAGCCCATGAATCAGGCAAAGACTGAAATACACTGAAATTGCAATAATATATATCTGCAATGATATCTTCAAGATTTTCAAATTCATTTGGAATTATTTTTAGTTTATGTACTATGTCTCGAGAAATAGTAGTAACAATTTTCCAGAAGATGTTATCAGCAATTGCCCTTTCTCTCAATGAAACTTGACCATTCTTAAAAAGTTGCCTTATTTCATCTCTGTAAAAAAGTGCATCATGAAAATATTCCTGAACATTTCTTACATTAATTCCTTTTTGAACATCAAGAAGGTTCTGGATTAATTTATGAACTTTCTTTACTTCTCTTCTATCAGGAATTTCCTGAGGTTCATAAGTATTTCTGTCAAGGACATTAAACAAGAGAATCGAATAGTATGCTACTATTGCACGTCCGCATTCGGCGATAATTACGGGATGAGGAATATTTTTTTCATCAAATATTGACATAATAACCTCAACAATATCAGCGCAATATTCTTCCAGTGTATAGTTTCTACTGCTTGAAAAATTTGTATGAGAACCATCATAATCGACAGCAAGCCCTCCACCGACATCAAGGTATTTCATATTTGCGCCTTCTGCACAAAGCTCACAGTATATTCTACAAGCTTCAGAAGCTGCTGTTCTTATCTCTCTTATATTGGGAATTTGAGAACCAAGATGATAATGTAACAACTGAAAACAATCTAGAAAATTATTATTCTTTAATATATCAATAGCATCAACAAGTTGAGATACAGTCAAACCAAAAACGCTTCTATCTCCGCCGGAATCAGACCAATGCCCACCAGACTTAGATGATAATTTTATGCGAATACCAAGGTTCGGACGAACATTTAGTTTCTTTGACCTTTCGATTATAAGGGGAATCTCACTTGGCATTTCAACTACAATAAAACACTTAATACCAATCTTTACCGCATAAAGTGCAAGATCCACAAATTCCTCATCTTTGTAACCATTACATATCAAACATGCATCTGAAGATTTCAACATAGATAACGCTGTTATCAGTTCGGCTTTACTACCGGCTTCAAGACCATGATTATATGCTGCACCAAAATGACAAAGTTCTTCAACAACCTGTTGTTGTTGGTTGACCTTAATCGGATAAACAGCATTGAAAGAACCTTTATATCCATGCGTTTCGATGGTATTTTTAAAACTTTCATGTAACTGTTTTATACGCGAGTCAAGAATATTTGCTATTCTTAGAAGAAGAGGTGTCTGCAACCCTCTCGCACTTACCCCATTTATTACATCTATTATGCTTATGGGATTGCCTGCACTCTTTCCATCAGGATATATAATTACATCTCCTTTTTCAGAAATGTCAAAGTAGCCTGCTCCCCAATTATATATGCCATACAATTCAGCTGATTTTTCACTTGTCCATCTTTCAAGACTATCCATTTTCAATGTTTATTTCCCCTCAATTAAGGATAAATTAACATAAATTTATATTTTTTTTAAAAAAAAACAAAAGATAAATTTAATTTTAGAGCAAATATAATGACAAAGTTTTTCTATAAAATTTTTAGTTTTAATATATTCACTTTTCTTTCAATTCAATAGAAATTTTTGGTTTTAGAGGTATAATATAAAAAAACTGCCTCGTAAAAGTAATAAGACGGAGAATGTAATTTGAATCGTAACTTAAATAAAAGTGATCTCGAAAATGGATTCATAAAATGCGAGTCTTGTTCTTTTCAGATCACATTAGCCAATTATGAACGCCTTAGCGTGCAAAAATGCCCATCATGCAGTGCTCCCAATTTTATACCAACTAAAATATCTTCATACTGGCTTTATCAACCACTTGGTGGAGGCGGAATGGGCAGAGTATACAAAGCCATATCTCTAGTAAAAGATGGTATTTTCGCTATAAAACTCCTACCCGCCACCAGGACACAAAGCTCTCAACTCGTTGAAAATCTTCAAAGAGAAGCTCAAGTTGGGAAAGCACTTGGAGAACATAAAAATATAATCCCAATAATAGAATATGGAGAGGATAAAGACGACTTTTTTATAGTGTCTGAATTTGCCGAAGGCGAAAGACTTGATAACCTGATCTCAGCCAAAAAACATTTTGAAGAAAATGAAACATGGTTAATTGCATTACAAATAATTGAAGCTGAAATGCATATTATATCAAGAGGATATCTTTTCAGAGACCTGAAACCAGAAAATATAATCATAGATAAAAATGGTAATCTAAAATTGTACGATTATGGCCTTTGTTTACCAATAGAACAAGCAAGTTCAGGTATGATACATTCAGAAAATATTGAAGGTTCTCCTTTTTACCTGCCTCCTGAAAGAGTGGTAGGTGCTCCAGAAGGCGAATATAGTGAAATATATAGTCTCGGAATGGTAATATTTCACATGCTGACAGGAAAAACTTATTATTCTGAAGCAGAAATAAAAGATCTCATAACGAAACACGTTACATCACTGAGAATTTCATCAACTGAAACGCATTTGAAACATTGCTCAAAGAGAACCATAGAAATTATTGATAAAATGATAAAGAGACGTCCTAACGACAGATACCATAGTTTCAGTATCTTAAAACAGGAAATAGAAACATTAATCACTCATCTTGAAGAAAAGGCAAAATCTACCTCAATCACAGTTCCACCTGAAATACTCCAAAAAAATTTAGAGCAGAGTCGTGCGAAAAAGGTAAGAGTCTCTATGCTAATATTGTTCACAATTTTCACTCTAATGATTATTATTTTATCTTTTAAGATTTATTCAAATGTAAAAAAAAGAAAAGCTATCACTGTAAAAGTCTCTGCAAAACTTGGAATCTCTCCTGATATTCCTCTCCCAACAATTCCATTACAGGAACTAAAAAAAGAGATAGAAAAGAGGGTAAAGGAAAAAATTGATGAAGAAAAAATAAAATTCCCTCAGTTTGATGAGAAAGGAGCAATAAGTCAAATTTTAAAAGAACTTTCCATCAAAGGAAATCCAAAATCACCATCATTATCGCTTGATGAACTGGAGAAAAAACGTAAGAATGAAATAAAAGAAAAAGAAAAAAAACTGGAAAATGAACTCTTAAAAAATCAAGAAGATGAAGAACATATCGTAGCAGAAATCACAAAAAAACTAAATTTAAATACTCCAATACCAAAAACAGATTGTTCCCTAACGCAGGCACTTAAAAAGTTTGAAGAATTCGTAAAAGAATCTTCGGATAAAAAATTCTCAAATAAGGAAAGGGCTCTACTTGAGATGAATATATACAATCAATATAGACCTTTCAGAAAGGGAGAATTTATAAAAACTATGGACGCATCAGGAAAAACTGTAAGTGGTACTTACGATGGAAAGTCCGGTGGAAAAGTTATAATAGGTGGTCGTGAGATTCTTTTAACTGATATTCCAGTTACACAAAGATTCAGATTTGATGAACCCCTTGCAGAAAAAAAGACTTCTGAAGCCATTGAAAGATTTAGAGAAAAATATGAAGAGGATAAGAAAAAATATGAAGAGGAAATAAGAAGAAATGAAAAAGATAAATTCCTCAAAAATTTAGGTTTTATTTCCTCTAATGGTAAATATACCACGATTGAAGATTATATTAGAGAACAAACTATAAAGATAAAGAAAAAAAATGAAGACGAAATTAAGAAAAAAATAGAAGAAAGAAAAAGTCTAATTTCAAATGAAATGTCTAAGGATAATTATTACAGACAAAATGGCTTCATAAAAATAAGAGATAAATGGTTACCTGAGAAAGAAGCTGTGACACAACTTCTCAGAGAAAAAAAGGAAAAATATGAAATTGAAAATGAAAAAAAGTTGGAAGAGAAAAAACGAGCCTTCCAAAATGAATTAGAAAAAAAGATATATGAGAGTAATGAATATATAAAATAGCAGGGAAACTGGCAGCCTGCTAAAGAAATCATGGAAAAATTAGTAGAAATAGAATTATCTGCAAAATGATTTATAGTACTAACTTTTAGAATATACAAACATATGAAAAAACTAAGAGAATATCTAAATTGAAAAAAAGCAGTATAAAAAAAATCAAAAAATACATATATCTAACAATAACATTGCTGATTTTATCAGTAATACTGGTAATATTTGCTATACAGTATCACTTTGGTAAAATTGCAAAATTCACAATAAGAAATACAATTCCTCAAATCACTGGGACAACAGCCGAAATTAATGACGCTTCTTTCAATATTCTTTCTGGGGAATTACGGCTGAATGGATTTACACTTGGAAACCCACAAGGCTTTCAAACTAATTCTGCTGTTAAAATAAAATCATTTAGAATAAAAATTAATCTCCTCTCTCTATTATCCAAAACAATACATATCGATCATATAATAATCGATGGAATGAAATTAACCTATGAAGCAGGTTTTCCAAGTAATATCGAAAAAATCAAGGAAAATATTGACAAAGCGAAAACAGAAGAAGGCCCACAGAACGATAACAAAAAGAAGTCCGCAAAAAAAATATATATCAAAGAATTACGCATAATAAATAGTCAAATAAATACAAGCGTAAAAGGCATCGGTGGAGTAGCTGTCACTCTGCCTGTACCATCAATCCTAATAACAGAGATTGGTTCGGAAAAAGAAGGTGTTACATTTATTGATACTCTTGATCGACTTTTTGGAAATCTGATTACAACAGTTCAGAGAACTGGTTCAAGCACTGGTTCATATCTAAAAGATAATTTAAAAGATGCATCTGAAAAAACAAAAGAAAAATTCAATAAACTAAAAAATATCTTAAAATGAAAAAAAAATTTGCAAAGATTTTTGTAATAGGATTCTTCATAACTGAGATTTTTACCGTATCTTCACAAGAATTCAATAAAATGTTAACAGTCACTTCGTCTATTGAATATTCAACATCTGGAGAAATACTCGTAAGGGCGGGAGAGTTAATTGTTCCTGAAGGTTATATAGCTGTTAATCTCAGATTTAAATATTACGATCCTCTTTCAGAAAAAACTATTGTAAAATTACATCATTCACATATAGTTAGAGAAAATAATAAACCACTAAAAAAAGAAGGAGAAATAAAAGTTATTCCAGAAGGAAAGTATAAGCTTCAAATAAATGGCTCACCAGGAGCATTTGCCGTCCTAATCTATGACTTAGAACATAAAAAAGAATAAAGAACTGTGTTAAATTTTGTTGAATTACCTCTATTAAATTCTCATAATAACCGAAAAAAATAAATAGGAAGATTTATTATGTTAAAAACTCTAAAACACTGGCTCTTAGTACTGAGTGTAAGCGTTATTTTTGTATTCAATATTACATCAGATGACAGCGCATTTTCAGAACAAGATTTGAATATAATAACAAAACTTGTTTCAAATATTCTCCTTAGAGAGCATTATTCTCAAAAAGTTTTTAATGATGAGTTCTCATCAAAAATTTTTGATGAATATTTAAAAATCCTTGATCCAAATAAGATTTATTTTACCAAAGAAGATATTGCTAAGTTAAGCAATTACAGAAATCAACTCGATGATATGGCGTTAAAAGGAGATTTCAGTTTTGCTTTTAATACTTATGACCTGCTTCTCGAAAAAATATCAGAATTTAATTCATATGCAGAAAAATTGGTAGCAGATGGGATAAATTTTAATGAAGATGAAGAATGGGAAGCAGACCGAACAGAAGCAGATTGGCCTAAAGACCAAAAAGAACAAAAAGTAATCTGGAAGAAAAAAATTAAAAATGACATCCTTATATATAAATTAATCCTAAAATCTGTAGAGAATGATAAGGAATTAAAAGAGAAAAAACAAGACGAAATCCAATGGATAAAAGCATTTAAACCAGAGGAGAGAGCTCTCAAACGATACTCTAATTACATTAGATATCTAAAAGATAATACTCCAATAGAAAAACTCGAACTTTTCCTGAATGCAGTCGCTTCTGTCTTTGATCCATACTCTGCATACATGGCTCCAAAAAGCATGGAAGACTTCAACATTCAAATGAGCCTCTCATTAACCGGAATAGGAGCAACTCTGACACAACAAGATGGATATACGAAAATTATAGATCTCGTCCCAGGGGGACCAGCTGAAAAGTCTGGAAAATTACACCCTGGAGATAGAATTATTGCAGTAGCTCAGGAGAATGAACCTCCCATAGATGTAATAGATATGCCTCTTACAAAAGTCGTAAGCCTTATAAGGGGAAAGAAAGATACCATTGTAAAACTTACCATACTCCCGGCAAAAAAAGGCCTCAATGCCCCCCCTGTAACAGTCGAAATAAGACGCGATAAAATTACATTAAAAGACCAGGAAGCTCAATATTCTTTAATACTTCATAAATTTCAAGAAAAAAAATATAAAATAGCAGTAATCAAACTTGATTCTTTTTATTTTGATTGGCACGCAATGGAAAATGGAGGAATACCAAAAAGCTCTACAACAGATGTAAAAAGAATACTTCAATCATTGGAAAAGGAAAATATCGATGGTCTAATAATGGATATGAGATCAAATGGTGGAGGAAGTCTCTATGAAGCAATCTCCTTAACTGGACTCTTTATCGAAAAAGGCCCTGTCGTATTGGTAAGATCAAGAGACGGAAAAATTGAAGAAAAGTCAGATACTGATACTGACGTAGTATATAAAGGACCAATGGCCGTGATGGTAAACAAACTAAGTGCCTCTGCAACTGAAATATTTGCCGGAGCTATTAGAGATTATAATAGAGGAGTCATAATAGGAGACAGTCAAACTCATGGAAAAGGCTCCGTTCAAACAATTGTTTCACTTAATGATTTCCTGAAATATTGGGGGCTATCAAGAGATTGCGGATCCGTAAAGGTAACAAACGCAAAATTCTACAGAATTAATGGGGAATCAACGCAGAAAAAAGGTGTGATTCCAGATTTAATCCTCCCCTCCATAACAGATTCCATGGATTTAGGAGAAGCCAAATTAAAAAACGCACTCGAATGGGATACTGTTACAGCACTCGAATATAAAAAATGGATGCCAGATAACACGTTTGAAAAAATTATCGCTAAGCTAAAAGAGGATTCAAATAAAAGAATATCAGAAGATATTGAGTTCAAAAACTTAAACGCCTTGATACAAAAATATAAAAATTTCAAAGATAGAAAAACTGTTTCTTTAAATCTTGAAAAACGATTAAAAACATATGAAGAAGACCTCAAAATAATTAAGGAACAGGAAAAATTATCAGGTATTGACGATACAGATGAATTAATCGATAAAAATAACTCAGAAAATAAAATAAATCCATCAAAAGATATTCATTTGAGAGAAGCTCTCAACATAACTTGTGATTTATGCGATACTTTAAAAATAAATAAAGTCAATAACAAATAAAAATATTCCACACTACACGATTTCATCTGACTCTTAATACGGGAATATCATTCAAATCATATTTTCCGTATTCCTCATCATTGTAATATACCTTCAATAAAAAAAGTCCATGAGGTGGAGCTGTATCAAATGCCTCTCTTCTGTCTTTCTTTAATAGAATATCTTTAAATTGTGAAGAATCAATTTTTCCTGCTCCAACAAATACCAATGATCCCACAATACTTCTAACCATCTTGTAAAGAAATCCTTCTCCAGTAAAGCACAAGAAATGGTAAGTTCCCCGTGATACGAGTTTTGCTTCTGTAATTACTCTTTCAGGATTATCAATTTCATTTCTTTCAACTGTAAACGATGAAAAATCCTGTTTGCCTTCAAGAATTTTTAGTGATTTACGAACTTCGTAAATATTCTTAAATCCATTATAATGCCAGCTGTATTTTGAATTAAAGGCATTTTCTATTCCTGAATTAATCACGTACACATATGTCTTACCAAGGACCGAAAATCTAGCATGAAAATCATCTGATACATCTTCAATTCTGATAATTCTAATATCACGTGGAAGCATTCTATTCATTGCCTTTAATATCTTTTCATTATTCAGATTGGGACAATCAGGTTCGTCATAATGCGCTGTCTGCGCAATAGCATGAACTCCTGCGTCAGTCCTTCCGCTAGCTTCAACTCTTATTTTCTGCCATGCATAGAGCATAGATAGTTTTTTTTCTATCTCCTCTTGTATCGTATTACGGTTTGGTTGAATCTGCCATCCGCCATAATTTGTGCCATCATAAGAAATTATAATCTTTTTTCTCACTTTTCTCTCTCTCAAACTTTGATGAAAATTCCACCTCGTTTACCGGTATGTCTTCCTTCACACCACGACAACACACCATTAACCCATACCATCTCAACACCTTCAGAAATAAGATGAGGATTTGCGAAATTCGCATTTGCTTTCAATCTTTCAGGATTAAGCAAAACAAGATCTGCCATAAAACCTTCTTTTATCAGCCCTCTTCCCCTCAATCCAAAAATCTTTGATGGCAATGAGGTTATCTTACGAATCACTTCTTCAAAAGGTATCTTCTTCGACGTGATATTTATAAACTCCGGAAAAGAGGCAAATCCACGCGGATGACTTCTTCCTAATTTGTAGTTACAATTCTTCGCACTCTCATCCGTTCCGCAACAAACATAAGGCAAAGTCAATATTTTCTTCATGTTTTCAAATGACATTCCACTCATTGCGACCAATGCTGATGGAGCGTCAGAAAGCAAATCAATACATATCTTTTGAGGACTGCACCCTTTTTTCTTCGCAATCTGGATAAAACTTTCCCCACAAAACACTGAATAATCTAAAATAGAACTATTAATAAGCCTCATAGCCTCCCAAAATTTATCATCAAGAACTGCAATAGTTTCTTCTACCTTTTGTTTAAATTCATGATTGCAAAGCAATTTACTTATTTGAACGTCTTCCATTTCTCTTATAAAACCAGGAAGATAAACACTCAAGTTAGTCATAGATTCCACATACGGATATCTATCTGCTGTTATAGTTAATTCTTTTTCTCCCTCTATTATATTCAAAACTTGTTCAAGCTTATTCCAATTGCTTCTTCCAGCTGTTTTTAAATGGCTTATATGAAACATTCTGCATCCAGAGACTTTACAATGCATTATGGACTCTCTTATGGACTCTAATAAAAAATCGCCTTCACTCCTGAGATGAGTAGCATATATTTTTGCGAATTTCGCATTCGTTTGAAGCAATGATAAAACCTCGTCATCTCCAGCAAAAATCCCGGGCACATAAAGAAATCCCGTCGAAAATCCAACGGCTCCCATTTTCAAGGAATCATATAGTAATTTTTTCATCTCTGACAGATCAGAATCTGAGATATTTTTCTTCTCATAACCTAAAACAGCTCCTCGCAAGGTATTATGTCCTATATGAGAGGCAATATTTATGGATGGATTTACATGATTAATAAAATCCGCATACTCATTAAGATTTCCCCATGAAATAGAAATTCCGTATCTTTTATATAAGTCTCTTATATGGGAAATATTTTTTTGCGAAATGGGAAAAACAGATAAACCACAATTACCAGCGATTTCAGTAGTTATCCCCTGTGAGATTTTACCTTCAGCTTCAGGAGCCGCAATTATGCTAATATCAGAATGACCGTGAGCATCAATGAAGCCGGGAACAAGATATTTTCCTTCAGCATCAATATGATTCTGGCAACGAGGTAATTCAGCTGAGTCTTGCGAAATTCGCAATATTTTACCATCTTTCACATATACTGAAGATCGCCTTGAAGGCCCACCTGTACCATCAATAAGTTCTACATTTTCTATAACAAATTCATTCATAGGATGAAAAAGATTTTTTGACAATTCCACAATTAACGTATAGTTTAGCAAAAGAAATTCAAAAATAAACTTTATAAATTAAATGAAAGATAAAAAATATAAAAATTTTTTTAAAGACATCACAAAAAAAGTAAAAAAAATTCTTACAAAATCCCCGGCCTGTCACGACTGGGATCATACAAAAAGAGTTTTGCGAAATTCGCAAATAATATGTAAATCTGAAAAAAAGGCAGACAGTCAAATTGTCGAAATAGCTTCACTACTTCACGATATTGCCCGAACAAATGATATGAACAGAGAAAAAAGAAAATGCCACGCCCAGAATGGTGCAATTATAGCAAAAAAAATCCTTTCCGAATACAATTTTCTCGATAGAAATTTTATCAATAAAGTAGTCTTATGCGTAAAAAGACATCGTTACAGAGGAAAAGAGCGTCCTCAATCAATAGAAGAAAAAATTGTCTATGACGCTGATAAACTTGATTCTCTCGGTGCAATAGGTATTGGCAGGGCTTTTCATTTTGCGGGAAGGATTGGAGCAAGACTTCACAACACCGAACAAGAAGCTCTATCCTCAAATTCTTATACTAAAGAAGACACCGCATATAGAGAATACCTCATAAAAATGCGCCATATCCCAGAAAAAATGTTAACAAAAACAGGAAAAAAAATAGCTCTTAAACGATTGAAATTCATGAAACTTTTCTTTGAGAAATTAAATAAAGAATTTTCAGGCAATGAAAAATAAACAACAAGAAAAAAGATTTTATTCAAAAAGAAAATTTATGCTCGAAGCGAGAAATGAAGCAATGAAAGCAGTCAAATCCGGCGATGGCGGACCGTTTGGGGCAATAATAGTAAAAAATGGAAAAATTATATCTAAAGCACACAATATGGTAATTGCACTTAATGATCCAACAGCACACGCAGAAGTTCTCGCAATAAGAAAAGCCTGCCAGAAACTTAAATCATATTCCCTAACCGAATGTGAAATTTTTTCCTCATGCGAACCATGCCCGATGTGCTTATCCGCCATTTATTGGGCAAGAATACCAAAACTCTACTATGGATGCACAAGAGACGACGCCGAAAAAATAGGCTTTGACGACAACTTTCTCTATAAAATTTTTCTCGGGAAGAGGACAAAAAAAAATATCAAAAAACAGAAAATTTACAGACGTGAAATCTTAAAAATTTTTAAATCATGGGAAAATAAAAAAGACAAAATACTTTATTAAGATAAGGACACAACATTTCCTTTTTTCGAAACATCTGTTTTTATTTTTTTTTAGATAATCTGCATAAACTTTATGCTTCAAGCGAAACATCCCCGGCATTATGCGCAAAAATTATATCACAAGGTAATTCAGCAACAACTTTTTGGAGATATTGATAATCAATACTCTGAGGATTATTATCTTTCAATTCTATTCCTACAAAAATTAAGGCCGAAGGATATATATTATTCCGTAATATTTCCAGAGGATTGTCTGTAGGAAGAATTAATATTTCAGCCTCTATACGTGCCTTTACAAGGATTTTATTCATTTCAAAAATCATTTTTTCTTTATCAGCCTTCATTGGAACTGTTCGTATAATGCGAATTTTACAGTCATTCCACTTTCTATGTTTTCTCAGAACAAACGCAAGAAGTAACATAAATTGCCCATTCAAATTGGATGTCCACCAAATATTTATATCTCCCTCAGAAACACGGGTTTCGTCTTCTTTTTGCTTAGTAGCAAGGATTAATAAACTACGCTTCATTTCAATAACTGTATTGATGATTTTCTTAAAAAAAATCGATTTAGATGGTTCAGGGCTCCAGCCCATTAACACGGTATTAGGCCGCATTCCTCCTATACCATGGCATTGGATAAGTGCTTTTGTAGCTGAATGGAGGTCATTTTCTACGAGAACGATTGGGAAAGCAGGAAGTTTTTCTTTTCGAAGAAATTTTCTAAGCAACGTTTCTGCTTCTTTACGATGAGAAATTAATTTTTCCAACTCTCCTAATATAATTTGAGCAACAGAAACAACTCCCACATCAGCAGTTAACCAGCATGAATATTCTACAAGATGAAGTCTGTTATATACTCCACCGCTAAGAGTTAATATTGAAGGTCTCCAATTTTTGGGATGATAACGTTCCTTTTCAAGTTTTAGCAACGCATTACGCGCACGCTGAAAAGCGAGCCCTGCTGAAAGATCTCCCCACTTAACCTGAATTTCAGCGCGAATGATTAAGAGATAAAATCCTCCCCCCAAAATTAAAGCAATAAAAGCCCATAATGGATTTATCAAAAACATCACGAGCAAACATCCAAGAGCACCAAATAATGAAAAAAACCAATGATTGTATTTAAAAGTAGGGCGAAAGCTGGGATTCTGAGTTCGTCCCTCATAAAAACAAGCAAGATTTACTGTCCCATATGTCATTAAAAAAAACATCGTTATTATAGGTGCTATACTATCAAGATCCCCAGCAAAAATGCATATTTGTGAAATTATAAAAGTAAGAATCGTTGCACGACGCGGCTCTCCTAACTTTCCACTTCCTTTGCCTAAAAAATTCATCCATTTAAACACTCTATCGCGCGCAAAAGCTTGAATAACACGCGGTGCCCCCATCATACTCCCAAGAGCAGAAGACAATGTAGCACAAAATACCCCTCCATATATTAAAAATGGTATAGCCGCGTATTCTTTCATAATAAAACCAGTTCCAAGAAGTTCATTCCGAGGAACAGCACCAGCAAGTAAAAAAATCAAAGAAGCATAAACCAGGGCTGACACGCCAATTGCCGCAAAAGTTCCATTAGGAATTGAACGAGCAGGATCTTTCAAATCACCAGACATGTTAACTCCAGCCATTATCCCCGTAACAGCAGGGAAAAAAAGTGCGAACATTTTAAATAATGAATGACCTGGAGCCCAACGAGGTAAAAGATTAGCTTTAAATATTTCAGGCGAAAAATTAAATCCAGCACCTATCGCAAATGATAATATTGAAAGTATCATTATTCCAAGAATAAAATATTGCACTCTGATTGTCCACGACGCCCCAATATAAACACATATAAA
>ERZ795051.3659-NODE-3659-length-15383-cov-5.576396_pt1 | contig 15383 bp, 15 predicted proteins | sample MGYA00375135_ERZ795051 | MGnify/ENA primary metagenome ERZ795051 (study PRJEB30180, sample SAMN05720222) | activated sludge metagenome | isolation source: Anaerobic digester | place: Japan | collected 2015-05-26 ... | reverse complement strand
CCTATCGAGGCACCAAAGGCAGCATTGAGCTGACAGTGAGACTTCTTCCGGACAGGGTGATATATATCCGAGTCAAGGACAGGGGCTGCGGCATAAAGGATGTAAAGCAGGCAATGGAGCCGCTTTTCACCACAGCACCTGAGGAGGAGCGCTCCGGCCTTGGGTTCTCGGTCATGAGCTCATTTATGGACAGGCTGTCCGTGAGGAGTGTTCCCGGCAGGGGGACGACAGTGACAATGCGGAAAAGGCTGACTGCTCATGGATAATGAGTACAGGAAACCTCTTGCTGAAGAGAATATAGGACTTGTCCACCTGTGCGCCAATAAGTTCAGGGGCAGGGGGATAGAGTACGAGGAGCTTTATTCTGCCGGGTGTATAGGGCTGCTGAAAGCAGTTAAGGTATTTGATGCCGGACGGGGAGTGAAGTTCTCCACATATGCCGTACCGGTGATACTCGGAGAGATAAAGCGGCTTTTCCGTGACGGAGGCACTGTACGTGTCAGCAGGAGTCTTAAAGAAACTGCAATGAAGATACAAAGGGCAGCCGAGGAGCTGCGCCAGACCAATGGCAGCGAGCCAACTATAAATCAGCTTTCCGAGCTGACCGGAATATCTGCCGGAGAGGTAGCAGAGGCACTGTGTGTGTCTCAGCCTGTCATCTCGCTTACATCCGGCGATGACGGTGAGGCAGAAACGGATATCCCTACCGAATCACCTGACGACAGCATTATTGATCTTCTTGCGCTGCGGCAGGCTATGTCCGGACTTGACACAAAGGACAGAGCACTGCTTGAGCTGAGGTACTTCCGTGAGCTCACACAGTCAAAGACTGCGGCAGTACTGGGTATGACGCAGGTACAGGTGTCAAGGCGTGAAAAAAAGCTCCTGACACAGCTTCGTCAGGAACTTACGGGTTAGCTCAGAAGATAAGATATTCAATAACTGAATTAGACATAAGGAAGCCTTTCGGCGTAAGTGATACTTTTTCGCCGTCGAACAGCACATATCCCTCCCGCATTAGCTGCGGGAGCTTTTTTTCTATATCGCAGCGGTGCTCCTGAACGTCTGTCAGCCGGAGCCCCTCTTTAAGCCTGAGCCTCAGCATTGCGAACTCCTCAAAGCCGCAGGGCGAATCGTCAGTAACATATGTGACCTGCTGCGGAGAATCAATGAAGCTGCGGATATCAGCTTCAGCCGCATAGCGTTTTCCGCCGTGACATGAGTGGGCGGAAGGACCTATTCCGATATAGTCGTCACACTTCCAGTACCGGCAGTTATGTCTGCTGTAAAAGCCGTCCTTAGCGAAATTAGAGACCTCATACTGCATGAAGCCACGTTCCTCCATTGCATTTACCATTACGAGGTAGAGCTTTGCAGTGCAGTCCTCGTCCGGAAGAATATCACCGATGCCGTTGTGAAAGAAAGGGGTATCCTCCTCAACTTTCAGTATATAGGCGGAGATATGCTGTATGGGAAGCTCTGAGAGCCGCTGTATGGAGCGCAGAAGCTTATTCTCAGTCTGTCCCGGCAGAGCGATCATAAGGTCGCAGGAGATATTGCGGAACCCGGCTGCGTCAGCGTCACGAACAGCCTTTGCAGCTCTTTCCGGAGTATGGTTCCTGCCGAGAAATCTCAGCTCATCATCGTTCATGGACTGAACACCAAGTGAGAGCCTGGTGATACCGGCACTGAGCATACTGTCCAGTTTTTCGCTGTTTACAGTGGATGGATTGGCTTCGAGAGTTACCTCCGCATCCGGTAAAAGATGAAAGCTCCGGCGGACTTCATCCATGATAAGCTTTAGCTGCTGACTGCTGAGAAGTGAGGGAGTGCCGCCGCCGAAGTACATAGTAGAAACAGAAAGCTCCTCTGCCGAGAAGCTTTTGAGATTACGTATAACAGCCTGAACATAGCCGTCCGATGTCTCACGGGAATATTTCCCGGAGTAGAAATCGCAGTATCCGCATTTCCTTGCACAGAAGGGAACGTGGATATAGATACCGGTATCGTTCATGACATAGGCTCGATCCTGATAGATGGGTGGAGCTTGAAGCAGAATGCAAAAATTATCCTTGGTATAACGATCAGCCCGATAACTATTCCGAACTGTATCGGTACTTCGTAATATGACAGGAACTCAAATTTCGGTGCAATGAGGAAAATCGTAAACATTGCGATAATGCCTATCGTGCTGAAAATAAAATTGAATATGGTAGCGCCCTGGCCGTTTACACAGAGCTTTCCGCAGTTCTGGCAGGGCTTTCCCTTGGAGTTCATACGTCCGGCCATAGCTTTTGTTGCCGGGCCGAACGCTTTTTTGCCGCAGTTTGGGCAGGTGTATATGCTCATCGGATTAACCGTCCTTTTCTTCGTTATCTTCGTCCTCATCGGACTTCATGGGCTCCATTTCCGGGAGTTCCTTCAGCAGAGGTGCATTGTCCTTCATAAGAGGAGCAGCCTTTGCCATAGGTACAAGAGCCAGTTCCTTAGCTTTTTTTCTGCGTTTTGTAAGATCGATAACGTCCTCGGTACGCAGTACGAACATTATTATGAACAGCATTATAATGGCAGCGAAAATGCCGGTGAAGTCATCGCTGAATACCAGTCCCCAGAACAGCAGCAGTATGGATACTACGCAGAAATTCATAGGGGCTATCTCACGCAGGCGTATCCGGAAGAAACGGAAAAACTTTCCTGCCGGTGAATTGCGTTTGCAGATGAGCTCTGCAAAAAAGGATATGATGCTCATAACAACAGCGAGGGCGAGAATGCCGAGTATGATGTAGTTTATCATAAAAGCCTCCTGACTGTCAGCTGTCCAGTTTGAGAACGCTCATGAAGGCCTCCTGAGGCACTTCAACTGTACCGAGCTGACGCATACGCTTTTTACCTTCCTTCTGTTTTTCGAGGAGTTTCTTCTTACGTGTGATATCACCGCCATAGCACTTTGCAAGAACGTCCTTACGTACAGCCTTTACGGTCTCACGGGCGATGATCTTGCCGCCGATAGCAGCTTGTATCGGAACTTCAAAGAGCTGTCTCGGGATGTTCTCTTTGAGTTTTTCTGCTATTTTACGTGCTCTGCTATAGGCTTTGTCGGTATGGATGATGAACGAAAGAGCGTCCACGATCTCGCCGTTGAGGAGGATATCCAGCTTCACCAGCTTTGAGGGAGAATAGCCCATCATCTCGTAGTCAAATGAAGCATAGCCCTTTGTTCTTGATTTGAGAACATCGAAGAAGTCGTAAACTATCTCATTAAGAGGAAGCTCATAGTGGAGCTCCACACGGGTATCGTCAAGGTACTTCATATCCTTGAACACTCCACGTCTGTCCTGACAAAGCTCCATGATATTGCCCACGTAGTCTGAAGGAGAGAGGATGCTTGCCTTTACCATCGGCTCCTCAGCGGTCCGGATCAGAGCGGGATCGGGATAGTTTGTCGGGTTATCGATATACTGCACCTCGCCGTTGGTCATGGTGACCTTGTAGATAACGGAGGGAGCAGTGGTTATGAGATCGAGATTGTATTCTCTTTCAAGACGCTCCTGGATTATTTCCATATGGAGCAGGCCGAGGAATCCGCAGCGGAATCCGAAGCCGAGGGCGATAGAGGTCTCAGGCTCAAAGGAGAGTGAAGCGTCATTGAGCTGGAGCTTTTCCAGAGCCTCACGGAGATCGCCATACTTAGCTCCGTCAGCAGGGTATATACCTGAGAACACCATAGGGTTGACTTTTCTGTATCCTGGGAGCGGTTCATCGCAGGGACAGTCGTCATTGGTGACGGTATCGCCCACCTGAGTGTCGCCGATGCTCTTTATGGAAGCGGCGATGTAACCAACTTCGCCGGCTGTAAGAGAGCCGTTATTGACAAGAGAGGTAGCGTCCATGAAGCCTGCCTCAACCACATTGAATACAGAGCCTGTAGCCATAAGGCGGATATTGTCGCCAACCTTTACGGTGCCCTCCTTGACTCTGATATAGATGATAACACCTTTGTATGAGTCATAATAGCTGTCGAATATGAGAGCCTTCAGCGGCTTGTCCGGATCGCCCTTGGGGGCAGGTATATCTGTAACTATCCTTTCCAGGACCTCCTCGATATTGGTACCCATTTTAGCGGATATCCTCGGAGCGTCCATAGCCGGGATACCGATAACGTTCTCCACCTCATTGCAGACTCTTTCCGGTTCCGCCGATGGAAGATCGATCTTGTTCACAACGGGAACTACCTCAAGATCATGCTCGATGGCAAGGTAGGTGTTTGCGAGAGTCTGAGCTTCGATGCCCTGTGAAGCGTCAACAACAAGTATCGCACCCTCGCAGGCAGCCAGAGAACGTGACACCTCATAGTTGAAGTCAACGTGGCCGGGAGTATCGATGAGGTTGAAGATATAGTCCTCGCCGTCCTTGGCGGTATATTTTAGTCTTACTGCACGGGCCTTTATAGTGATGCCTCTTTCACGCTCGATGTCCATATTATCGAGGAGCTGATCCTCCATGTCACGGATAGCGACAGTCTCCGTCTTTTCGAGGATACGGTCTGCGAGAGTAGATTTACCGTGATCTATATGAGCGATTATGCAGAAATTTCTGATCTTATCGTTAGCCAAAAGTTTTACCTCTTTCCTGTGAACTGAACAAAATATATCAAGATAATTATATCAGAAAATCATTTGTTTGTAAAGAGTTTTTTTGCAGATATGAGCATATACGGAATATATGCCGGGGATTATCAAAAATTTCGATTTTCTGGGAACACTGGTCATAAAGTGCGGAAAACCTCTGAAACTCTTGACATATCGTATATATGACATTATAATAGTGTTATATTAAGGCGGAATGGCACTTCCGCCGGAAAAGGGGTTAGAAATGTCAAAGAGAATAGTATCGGCAGCCCTGGCTGCCACCGCTGCTGCTGTAGTAGGCGTATCAGCATCCGCAGCGGATAAGAACTATACCCTGACAGATCTGAATGAACTGAATGACGGACTTCTCGGACGCAGTGACATAAGAGGTGAATATGATCTGGATGCTGACGGAAAGGTGGACGGCTTCGATATGGTACTGATGAGGCAGAGCATTTCCGGTCAGACAAGGGAAAGAATGGAATACGTGTATGATGCCGTTGAGGAAAATGTTAATCTTATAGGCAGGAATCTGTACAGCGACGGCGTAACATGGCTTGTACAGAGCGGATCGGCAGTTGAATTCAACGTCAGTGCCTTTTCGGCAGGGGTGACGCTGAACGGTGACTCGGGCATAAGGAACGGAGCGGAGTATGCCCCCAGATATGCAGTGCTTCTTGATGATGAGGTCATATTTGATGACGTTCTCACTGAGAAAACGAGAACGATCGAACTTTTCAGCGGCACAGAGATAAGAAATGCTAAAGTAAAGGTGATACATCTCTCAGAAGCTAACAACGGTGCGATAGGAGTATCACAGATTAGGGTGGATTCTACAAGTATGTTCCCAGTGCTCCCCACTCCGGAGAAAGATCTTCATATCGAGTTCATAGGCGATTCAATAACCTGTGCATACGGTGTTGAGGGAGCGGATCAGAACGAGAATTTCAAGACGACTACAGAGAACTTCATGAAGTCTTATGCGTACATAGCTGCCCAGAAGCTGAACGCTGAATACAGTGCGGTATGCTACAGCGGCTACGGCATTATCTCAGGCTATACTACCGGAGCAAAGAATGAAGGCTCGCTTATGCCGGACTGCTATGAGTACATAGGACGAATGATAAATTATAAGGTGCCCTGGGATTTCTCATCGGTCAAAAACGACGTTGTTGTCATAAATCTGGGCACCAACGATTCAAGCTATATAGATCAGGATTTCGACAGCCGCTCTCCGGAGTTCACTGTGAAGTATGAGGAATTCCTTGAGACTGTCAGGGAAAAGAATCCCGACGCTTATATCATATGCACAGTGGGAACTATGGGTGCTGAGAACGAATACCCGCTCATTGAAGAAGCTGTTGAGAATTTCAGGAAAAAGACCGGCGACCAGCGTGTAAGCTGCTACTGGTCCGTCACCCATACACAGGCCGACGGATTCGGCTCCGACTGGCATCCGAATGAGGGGACACAGCGGAGAAGCGCCTATGTTCTTGCGGATAAGATCTGTCAGGCACTGGGCATGGAATCCGATCAGATTGGACTTGACGTTGCGGCAGAATCGGTGTACAATATGAATTGTGACGAAAGCTCCGGAGCTAATGCTGCATCATATTTCTCCGACTACAACAGGTCGTTCTGGATGAACACAGTAACGGGCGGCTCAGAGCCTGATGATATTGAGGCAGTGATATCTCCGATAGGGCTGAAGAAGAACGGAGAGTATGACCTGTCCTTCAAGATAAAGGCTCCGGATGGAATGAAGATACCTGTTCTTGTAAGGAGCAAAGACGGCAGCAGAACATATTTCAGCGGAATAACTACCGGTACCGGTGAGGATTCGTTCTTCACAAGGAAATTTACCTGTGATACTGATGATGCATCTGCGGAGATAGCTGTTCAGATAGGCGGAAAGGATTACTCCAACGTTACACTTTCCGAGCTGCGAATGGAAAAGATAGGATAATGAGGTGATAACATGAGATGTAAGACCTGCGGCAGTCAGGTGCTTGGCAATGCTGAGTTCTGCCCTAACTGCGGAGTCACTATACATCATTCGGCTGAAAGCGAGATGCCTGAGCAGGCTGTACCTGCCCAGGAAGCAGCATACAGGCAGCCGGAAAGAAGGTTCGTGCCGCCGGTACAAAAGGCACCTGAAAGAGTACAGCGTCCGGTAAGAGGAAGAGCAGGTCTGAGGGTGATGTTCTCTATGACAGTCATGCTGCTCCTGCTCGTAAGTGCTTTCGGCACCATATTCTTCAACATAGTGAGACTGCATTATGAGAACACTCCGGAAACAGTGTACACAGGGATAAGCTATTCAATGGGCTATCGTTATTTCATTGACAACGGCATGGGCGGATTCTTTGATGATATGGATAAGCTTACAGCAGTTTCGATGATAATAGTGATTCTTATGTTTATTGCAGTTCTGTTTGTTGGAGCTATGGCAGCTGCAAAGGTGATAAAGCGACATTTTTCTGAAGCGGCAAAGTATATGGGGATCGGCTTCATGTTCCCGCTTTTCGCATATATAATAAGCTTCATAGATGCAATATACCTCAGGAGCACTTATCTTGACGACGGCTTTTCAAAGGACAAATGCCACCTGTGCGGAGCACCTCTGCTTATGATGATACTCTGTTCGGCAGAAGTATTCATAACCTTCCTTGCGGCAGACAGCATGGACAGGAAGAAAAGCAATCCCCCAGTCAGGATGAAGGCAGCCTGACCGGAACAATAAATTGATCCGTAATGTGAAACAGGCATGGTAAGGTCAGACTTACCGTGCCGTTTTTGTTTGCGGCAATACTTGCTTTCGCTTGACAAATATTTGAAAAAAAAGTATAATATAAAAAATGACACCTATTCATAGTCGGAGCCATGCTCCGGAAGGAGAGATTATTATGGAGAGCAGAAGAGCATTAGGTCTGCTTATCGCTGTTATTTCAGCGATCCTTATTATACTGGCCGGAAGATCGTGTGCCAAGAGCATCGATGAAACAAACAAGAAATCGAGAAAGCCTTCAGCACCGATACAGATACTGACAGAGCCGAAGGCTACAGCAGCTCTGGCGACCGATCAGCCTCAGCAGCCGATACCGCCGGAGGCACTGACTGAGGATCCGACACTTCCTCCCGAGGAAGAAACAGCCGATCCGGATATCCCGACAACTACAAAATCAAAGCTGGATGAGTTCTGGGATAGTGAGCAGCCCAGTTATTTACATCAGTATTCCAATGGTAGTATTGGAGGCGGAAAGATCAATTCCACCACCAACGTACATATAGAAATCTATTAACGGAGGAAAAACAATGGTTGTAATTGAAATGGAAAACGGAAAAAAGATCAAGATAGAGCTCTATCCTGATATCGCACCTATATCTTGCGAGAACTTTGAGAAGCTCGTTAAGTCCGGCTTCTATGACGGACTCATCTTCCACAGAGTTATCCCGGGATTCATGATCCAGGGCGGCTGTCCTCAGGGTACAGGTACAGGCGGCCCGGGCTGGCACATCAAGGGTGAATTCGCATCAAACGGCGTTAAGAACGACCTCAAGCATACAAGAGGAGTTCTGTCAATGGCACGTTCTATGATGAAGGATTCAGCAGGTTCACAGTTCTTCATCATGCACGAGGATGCTCCTCATCTTGACGGAGAGTATGCTGCTTTCGGTAAGGTCATCGAGGGAATGGACGTAGTTGACGAGATCGCTGCAACTGAGACGGATTTCAGAGACAAGCCTGTTAAGCCTCAGGTAATGAAGAAAGTCACCATTGAATAATAAGATCAGACTGCTTCTTAAGTGCGATGCATATGTAGAATGTTTCCCTCAATAACTGCCGTAAACATTTTATATGAGTAATCATGCTTACTCCATCGGAGACATAATAAACTAAATGCTTCCATATTAACAGTTATGGAAGCATTTTTTTGTATAAAGCATTATTCTATCCCGAGGAATGTCTTGATCTCGGACAAATGGTTCTTGACTGCCGTTCTTCCCATGCGGTATGCTTCAAGGAGCTTATCCTGATCGTGCTCCACACGCTTTACCGGCAGCTTTCTCTCAGGCGCAATGACATATGCTCTGCCTTCTGATTCGGCTTTCCTCACATAGTCCAGCTCGGCATTGTACATCTCATGTCTGTGGGCCACGGCCTTTATCAGCTCCGGATACTTCCGCATGGATATCTTCACCAGCGGCAGCGAACCGGTCTTTTCTTTGCGGTAGTCCCTGGGCTGAGTGAGTATGACGATATTCTTTTCGTATCCCACAGATTCCATGAATCTGAGCGGGATAGAATCCGTTATTCCGCCGTCAAGCAGCTTTCTTCCGTCTGCTTCAACTATCCTTGATACGAGCGGCAGCGATGCGGAAGCTCTCAGCCATTCAAGTCCGCTGGCATCCATTCTTGTACTTCTGTGATATACCGGCTTTCCGGAGACTACATCTGTACAAACGATATAAAACTCCATAGGCGATTCTTCATACGCTCTGAAGTCAAACAGGTCAAGCTTCTCCGGGACGGTGTGATAGCAGAAGTCTGCGTTGAAAAGATCGCCTGTTTTTATAAGAGAGCGCTTGCTGCAATATCTCTTGTCATTGCAGAAACGAAGGTTATATCTTACTGCTCTGCCAGGCTGTTCCGATTTAATGTTGCATCCGAATGCTGCTCCGGCAGACACTCCGACGCCCCCGTCAAAGGTTATCCCTTCTTCCATGAGGACGTCAGTTGCTCCGGCTGTGAAAAGCCCTCGCATTGCGCCGCCTTCAAGTACAATACCATATTTCATTGTTTTTCCTCCGAATCCTTGTCAGCCATTCTGAACGGCAGCTGCCGTCTGTTCATCTTCATGTTCCTCGCCCTTATAAAGCAGCTTCAGAATGATCGGTGTTGATATGGATGATACGATTATCAGGAGAATGACCGAGGCAAAATACTTCGAATCAAGCATATCTACTGACAATCCTTTCTTGGCTACTATAAGGGCGACCTCGCCTCTTGTCATCATTCCTACGCCGACTTTCAGGCTGTCCTTCATGTTGAATCGCATTATCTTCGCTGTAAGTCCGCAGCCTATGACCTTTGTGAGCAGTGCTACAAGCACGAATCCCATCGAGAATATGAGCAGCTCTGACGTAAATCCGTCAAAGGTGGTATTCAGTCCTATGCTTGCAAAGAATACCGGTCCGAATATCATATACGAGTTGATATCGACTTTTCGAGCAATATACTCGGAGTCCTTCAGGCTGCAAAGGATAAGTCCTGCAACGTATGCTCCGGTGATATCAGCAATGCCGAAATACTCCTCAGCCGCAAATGCAAGGAACATACACAGTGCAAGGCCGAGTATAGGTATCCTTCGCTGATGCGGATGCTTTTTGTCGATGAATTTGAAGATGTAGTACATCAGGAAGCCTAAGCCGAAGCTGAAAACGATAAACAGTCCGGTGTGGACAACTACATCCATAGGCTTTGAATCGGGATTCTTAAAGCCGATCACAAAGGTGAGAACGATGATACCGATTATATCATCAATGATCGCCGCACTCATTATCAGCGTTCCTATGGTGCCCTTAAGTCTGCCAAGCTCTTTCAAGGTCTGTACGGTTATTCCGACAGAGGTGGCCGTCATTATCGTTCCGATAAATACTGCACGATAGAACTCCTCTGTCCCGACTTTATGGAAACCATAGAAGCAGCTATACAGAAGCGTTCCTCCGAGCAGCGGTATAAATACTCCCACACAGGCTATTATAAGCGCTTTTGGACCGGTTCTCATCAGATCTTTCAGATTTGTTTCAAGTCCTGCGCCGAACATCAGCATTACTACGCCTATCTCGGCAAGCAGCGACAGGTAATCCGAATTGCCCACGAAGTTGAAGCAGGCCGGTCCGATAAACAATCCGGCAAGTATCTCGCCTACGACCTGCGGGGCTTTTAGCTTCTGTGCGATGAGTCCGCATATCTTTGCGGACACGATTATGATAGCAAGATCTCTGAAAAATGCTATCCTGTCCATTCTTAACACTTTCTTTCTTCATTTTTTACGCATAATATTATAGCACTATCAAGTAAAAAATGCAAGTCCCCAAAATGTTATGAACTTATGAGAGACCAAAATGTTATGAATTTATGAGAGCTTCTCAAAAGGTAGTTCCTTTCCGGATCGTATTTACTGTGCAGCTAAGGCAGAAAGGTCATGCTGCAAAAAAACCATGATTATTTTTGAAAACCTTTTTCACATATCTGTCACATTGTTTTCAGCTTCTGCTGATGCAAAGTATTGACAGATGTGGTATAATAAATAATATGTGTTCTTTTAATGCATATATTTGTTTATCATAAGCCGGAACTGACATCCGAAAGGTCGTTTTCAGTGACAAAGGGGATTGATAGCTGTGAAAAAAACTGTTATTATTTTATCGGTAGTAGTTGTATTGCAGGCCGTATTGAATATTTACTGCATATTTTTTATGTCTGATGTTAAATATTCAGATAACGAAAAGTGGTTCGTTGAAAATTCACCATATTTGGATAATTACTGTAAGATCACAGCCTTTCAGGCAGAGCCGGGATCGCCGTTGGCGCTGAATGGAAGCACGAAGGTAACTATAAGTGTTTACAGCCAAAATAAGGAATTAGCCTGTTTTGAGGACTATATAAAGAATAAGGGGAAGCCTTTGGATGAAACGAATTATTCAGTGGAATGGCATGAAAAATATGTATTGTTAAAGCTTTACGACTATGATAAACAATATCATTCATACAGATTTTACTATGACGATTAGCGGCCTTAACTTCGAGAAAGGCTGGCAGCTTCAATATTATCAATGATAGAGGGAACGAGGTATAGAAAACAGATGAAAAACGGAATTGTCGAAACAGAAACAGTGAAACAGATAAAGCGGATACGTGCGGACATTGACGCAGGTCTTACCTCCGAGCAGGTCGCTCAGCGAAAAGAGGAGGGCATGGACAACAAGCCTGTTGAATCTCCGTCAAAGACCACGAAAGAGATCATCAAGGACAACGTATTCACATACTTCAATATGCTTTTTGCGGTGTTATCCGCATTGCTGATAGCAGTCGGCTCCTACAGAGACCTGACTTTCATGCCGATAATCATAGCCAATACTCTCATAGGTATCATACAGGAGCTTCGTTCAAAGGCGGTGCTCGATAAACTGACCATGCTGAATGCTCCGGTCACTACCGTCATAAGAGACGGCAAGGAGATAACGGTCAAGTCAAAGGAGCTTGTACTTGACGATATAGCGGTGTTCCGTACAGGAAATCAGATAAGTGCGGATGCAGTAGTTGTCGGCGGACACGTATCCGTAAACGAGTCACTGCTCACAGGAGAATCTGATGAGATAACCAAGAAGAATGGCGACAAGCTCATGTCCGGAAGCTATATCGTATCCGGTTCATGCAAGGCAAGGCTGGAAAAGGTAGGAAGAGCCTCCTATATCTCCCAGCTCACACTTCAGGCGAAAAAGACCAAGAAGGGCGAGCAGTCAGAAATGATACGCTCCCTTAACAGGATAGTAAAATGTGCGGGAATAATAATCATCCCGATAGGAATTTTCATGTTCATACAGCAGTACGCACTGAACGAGGAGATAAAGACAAGCATCCAGTCAATGGTAGCCTCTGTCATAGGAATGATACCTGAGGGACTGTTCCTGATAGCCAGTGCAACACTTGCAGTCAGCGCCATGAGGCTTGCCCTTGAAAAGGTACTTGTCCACGACATGAAGTGTATCGAAGCGCTGGCGAGAGTAAACGTGCTGTGTGTTGACAAGACCGGTACCATAACTGAGAATACAATGGCAGTTTCCTCAGTGATACCGGTGGTATCAGATATGTCAGAGGACGAGATAAACGGTATCCTCAGTGATTTTGCAGCAGCTCAGGCTGCGGACAATGTTACGATGAGAGCGATAAAGAACAAGTTCATGCGGCCTGCTGGAAAGACTGCCATAGGTCATACAGGCTTCTCTTCGGAGTTCAAATACAGCAGTGTCACATTCAACGACGGTTCATACGTGCTGGGGGCTCCGGATTTTATACTGGGGGACAATTTTTCACGGTATACAGGTATAATCGAGGACAACGGACGAAAGGGCTACAGAGTCCTTGCATTCGGAAGATACTTCGGAAGACCTGACGGAAAGGCACTTGAAACTGCTGTAGATCCGATATGCTTTGTGATACTGTCCAATCCTATCCGAAAGGATGCACCGGATACGTTCAGGTACTTTGCAGAACAGGGCGTTGATATCAAGGTAATATCAGGAGATAATCCTGTTACTGTATCAGAAGTGGCCAAGCAGGCTGGCATACGCCATGCTGCTGATTACGTAGACGCTTCTACGCTCACTACTGACGAGGCTATAAACGACGCTGTAATGCGCTATACTGTATTCGGAAGAGTAACTCCGGAACAGAAGAGAAAATTTGTCAAGGCACTGAAAAAGAACGGCAAGACCGTTGCCATGACCGGTGACGGAGTAAATGATGTTCTTGCTCTCAAGGATGCAGACTGCTCTGTAGCAATGGCATCCGGAAGCGATGCGGCCTGTCAGGCAGCACAGCTTGTACTGCTGGAATCAGACTTCTCCAAAATGCCTGATGTAGTGCTTGAGGGACGTAAGGTGGTAAATAATCTTGAGCGTTCAGGAAGCTTGTTCCTTGTAAAGAATATATTCTCGCTCATACTGTCGATACTGACCATATGCGTAGGGATATCCTATCCGCTGAAGCCTTCGCAGATATCACTCATAAGCCTTTTCACCATAGGAATTCCGGCGCTGGTTCTCTCACAGATGCCCAACAAGGAGCTTATCAAGGGTAAATTCATAACGAATATACTTCTCAAAGCACTGCCGGCGGGAATAACGGATACTATAATCGTTGCGGCGATGATGTATTTCGGAAACATATTCGGTGTAAGCCAGACTGATATCGCCACAGCTTCTACAATTCTCCTCAGTATCGTCGGACTGATGATCGTATTTGAGATAAGCAAGCCGATGGATGTATACAAAATGGGACTCTGGATAATATGTGCCATAGGACTTGTGTTCTGTATGGTATTCGTCAGCAGCTTCTTTGATATCACAAAGATGTCACCAAGATGCGTTCTGCTCTGTATCAACTTCTCTATCGTTGCGGAGCCTTGTATGAGATATCTTACGATGGGCATGAAGCAGGTGCAGAAATTCTTCATTCGCTCTGATGATGCCAAAGCAAAAAACGCCGCATGACACGGCTGGATATAATGATAAAAATAGGGGACTGCTTTTTGTGGCAGTCCCTCTTATACGTAAAAGATCACCTCTCTGCGATACAACAGAGAGGTGATCTGCATTCAGTGTTACTTTTTACCGAACAGTGAGAAGCCCTTCTTCACATATGGCTCAGAAGAGACATCAAGAAGCTTATAGCCGGTCTTTTCGACAGTCTCACGGATGAGAGCCTCATCCAGCGGCTCCTCAGAGATTATCTCTGTCTCACACTTTGAATGGGAAGAGTTGACTTTTTTTACATTGAATGAATTGCGTATAGCATCGTTCATATGAGCTTCGCACATACCGCACATCATACCTTCGATCTTTAAAACTGTTCTGGTCATTGTTTATCCTTATCTCCTTTTCTTGAGCGCTTATCGTTCTTCATTCCTTTTGAAATGCAGCTGTTTGCAGCAGCAGCGGCAAGAACAGCAGAAACTGTCACCCAGAAATCAGTATTGTTCAATAGATCATTCATAAAGAACCTCACGAACTCCTTCCGTCCGTAATGATTGATAGTACGCCCCTATGGTGGACTGTATAGAATGATTTTATACCTTTTCACAAATAAAATCAATGACGAAATTGTGAACAATATGACTTTTTGATGAATAATCGTTGTATTAGTCGAATTATAACAAATCGGTTTATATAAACTTGTGCGATTTTAACAATGAATTGCTTTAATAATTGTGGATTGCTTTCTTTTATTGTGGAAAAAATGTTGACAGAGGAAATTTGATATGATATTATAAAATAAAGGATCAATATACATGAAAACCAGATTTATAGCATATATAACATTGATTTTGTCAATTTGTCTGCTTACGTCATGCGGTGGGACACAGGCAAGCATAAATATCAAAGCAGAAACTCCGCTGAAAACACAGATGCATTTTCTGATGAAGATAGATAAAGAGGATATAGATAAGTATAAAGAACCACGTAACACAGAGCTTCTTAAGTATTATGAGGATGGATATGCCTGTGCTGATATATTTCTTAAGGATAACAATATAAGTTTTTCTACACAATTACCTGACAGTCATAATATAATTTTTCGTTTTTGGGGAAAATATGACGTAACAAGCAATGGCGGAATAAAGCTTGTTTTGACGGATCAATACGGCAATATCCTGAAGGTCTCAAAACAGATAGCCATATATGATGCAGATAACAGTAGCTATGTAAAAGATATTGAATGGGATATCGAAAATAATGTTGTATCACTTGGTGAGAGCTGCTCACTGTACAGAAAAGGCGATTTCAAGACGGTTTTTTTAATGGTGATAAAACAAGAAGAAGTTTGGCTGGTTGCTGCCATAATAGTGATAACGGTGTATTTTATTAAGAAGAAAAAAGCTGAAAAACGGCACTGAAAGCATATTTCAGTGCCGTTTCATTATTTCTTTTTGCCGTCGATCTTGGTATCGTAGGAGATACCGGTGCCGG
>ERZ795051.3638-NODE-3638-length-15461-cov-4.881410_pt1 | contig 15461 bp, 14 predicted proteins | sample MGYA00375135_ERZ795051 | MGnify/ENA primary metagenome ERZ795051 (study PRJEB30180, sample SAMN05720222) | activated sludge metagenome | isolation source: Anaerobic digester | place: Japan | collected 2015-05-26 ... | reverse complement strand
CTTTTTGCACGCGGCGCAGGTCCTTGAGGTTGAGGGCAACCGGTTTTTCGATGATGAGATGTTTGCCGGCTTCCGCCGCGGCGATGGCCTGGCCGGGATGCAGGGGGGGAAAACTGCAAAGCGACACGACGTGGATTTCGGGATCCGCCAGGAGGTCTTTGAGTTTGCTGTAAACGCGGATTTTCCCGCCGTGTTTGCGGCTCAGCTCCGCGGGGTCCAGCGGTCGCGCCGAGCACACCGCCGCAACCTGGGCCAGCTCGCAGGCATTGATTGCCGGGATGTGGGCGGAAGCCACCCACCCATAGCCAACCACACCAACGTTGAATTGCTTCATGCCACTGAATGAACGGTTTTGGTACTACGCCATCATCCGAACGCGGCGAAGCCAAAATGTCAATGGAAACTTGCCGAACCGCGCGTTCGTGCTTAACTGGGGCGATGAAACTCGAAGCGTTGCACATCGGCATGCGCGTCCGTCACCCCCAATACGGGACGGGAACGGTTAAAGGGCTGACGGAAACCACCGCGGACATCCAATTTGAAGCGGGGCGGCGGACGGTGGCGCCGGAACCCAGCGGGTTGGAGCCGGCGGAAGCGCAGGCGTCGGTGACGGCGCTGGACCTGCCGCTGAGCCAGCTCATCCGGCAAACTGTTGAGGCCACGCTCGAAGGGCTTGGGGTCGAAAAGCCCGACACAACACCCGTGGCGCTGGCCAGCAAATGGCATCGGGGCAAGCTGGTGCTGCAGCCGGCCAACCCCGCCCTGCAAGCCAAGGAGGTCCCGCTGGAGACCTTCTTCCACAAAATCGTGGGCATGCGCAACCAGTTGCGTGTTCTGGAGCAAAAGATCAACGGGCAGGAAAAGCTCAGTGACGCGGAAAAAGTCGAGCTGCAGCAATATATCACGCGCTGCTACGGCTCCATGACCACGTTCAACCTCCTGTTCCGCGAACCGGAAGACCAGTTTTAACCCGGCCTTGACGCTCTCCGGTGGCCCGGAACGGCGAACAATTCCTGGTTGACAGCGTGAGCCATTTCAGGCGCAATAAAGGCGTGACGAGTCAGCGCCCAAGCCAGAACCTTGTCATCCGCAACCCGCGTCGTTGCGCCGGGCGCCGGAGCCCTGTATTCCCCCGGGTATGACCACGTCGGGCAAATTGCATCCGCACCATCGAGCGCACCGCAAACGGCGGTTTCGGGTGCGGCCGCAATCCTTGGGGATTGGCTTCGAGTTCTTTGACGTGGCGGATTTTCGGGCACGCAAACCCCCGCAGGAGCCCGCCGCCAATCCCGAACCGGGGCGGGAGCGGTTTCAGTATCTGGCCGGCTGGGTTAATTTTGTGCTGTGGATGGTGCTGGCCGGCATCCTGGTGCTGAACTCGGACGTCTTGCTGGCGGTGTTTTGGTTCCTCATCGGACGCCACTTTTAGGGACTCAGGTCTGTCCTCCCGGGGGAGTCTCACCCAAGAGCCGCCGGGGGCCAGCCGGCGGACCCGTTGAAAGCCCGGGGGCGAATTCACAGCCGTTGGTCCACAGCGGGGTCGCTCGCAACCTGGCCGGAGGAGGGAACGCCGCATGAGGGCTTGGCCGGGATTTCAATGGCTCGGTTCGGGCTTTCAAAATCGCCGGGGTTTTGTAGGCTAAAAGGATGCGAATTTTGTCAGGCATACAGCCCTCGGGGACCCTGCACCTGGGGAATTATTTTGGCATGATGAAGCCGGCCATCGAGCTGCAGGATAAAGGGCAGGCTTACTATTTTATCGCGGACTACCATTCAATGACCTCGCTGTTTGATCCGGCGCAGCGACGGGAAAACACTCTGGAGGTGGCGCTGGATTTTCTGGCCTGCGGGCTGGACCCGGCGCGGACGGTGTTTTTCCGGCAATCAGATGTCCCGGAGGTGACGGAACTGACGTGGATTCTGGGCACGGTAACACCGATGGGATTGCTGGAGCGGTGTCATTCCTACAAGGACAAGCTGGCCAAGGGGATTTCGTTCAACTTCGGCCTGTTTGCGTATCCGGTGCTGATGGCGGCGGACATCCTGATTTATGACTCGAACGTGGTGCCGGTGGGCCAGGACCAGAAGCAGCACGTCGAGGTGACGCGGGATATCGCGATCAAATTCAACGAGCAGTACGGCCAGACGTTCGTGATCCCCGAACCGCAGATTCGCGCCGAGGTGGCCAAAGTGCCGGGGGTGGACGGGGAAAAAATGAGCAAAAGCTACGGGAACGCCATCGAGATCTTCGGGGACGAGAAGGTCCTGCGCAAGAAGGTCATGAGCATCAAGATGGACAGCCGGACGCCGCAGGAGCCGAAGCCGGACGCGGACCAGAACCTGGCGATCCAGTTGATGAAACTGGTGGCGCCGCCGGCGGTGGCGCAGCATTACGAGGATCGCCTGCGGGTGGGCGGGCTGGGCTACGGCGACCTAAAGAAGGCGCTGTTTGAGTGTTACTGGGAGTATTTCGCCACGGCCCGGGCGAGGCGGGCGGAACTGGTGGCCAACCTGGATTACGTGAACCAGGTGCTGGCCGACGGAGCGGTCAAGGCCCGCGCCGTCGCCAGCCAGGTTTTGCAGCGGGCAAGGAAGGCGTGCGGATTGAGTTAATCCGCGCGCTGGTGACGCAACAGCCAGTCGTAGAGTTCGGGGTTCTGGTAGGTCTGGGTCCAGGAGTCGTGGTTGGCCTCGGGATAGACCGTGAATTTCACCTCGGCAACGCCGACGCGCTTGAGCGCGTCCACCATGCGCTGGGACTCCTCCAGCGGAACCACCGGGTCTTTGGCGCCATGGAAGGCCCACACGCCGAGGGTGCGAAGGGCCTGGGCTTTCTCGCGGCTGGAGAGCAGGACGTCTATCATCTGGCCGCCGCCGCAAATCGGGACGATGGCGGCGAATTTTTCCGGGTGAGCGCAGCCAAGGCTCCAGGTGCCATAGCCGCCCATGCTCAGGCCGGTGAGATAAACCCGCCCGGCATCCACGGGCAAGGTTCGCATCACTTCGTCGAGCAAGCCCAGCAGAATGTCGTTGGACCAGCGCTGGCCCTCGGGACACTGCGGGGCGACCACAATGAAAGGAAAGTTCGAGCCGAGGCTGACTTGTTTGGGGGGGCCGTGAACTGCCACCCGCCAGACATTGGTCCCGCGCTCGCCCGCGCCGTGCAGGAACAGCAGCAGCGGCCAGCGCTTGGCGCCGCCCGGCTCGCACCCTTCGGGCAGGTAAAGCAGATAGTTGACCTCCGCGGTGCGGGTTTGGGTGAAGTGGAATTGTTTGGGGATTAATTTCGAGTTGGATTCGGCAGCCATAAGCGGTTGCGGGTTGAAAGAAACCAAGGCCGCCAGACCGGCGGCAGGAACCAAACCAGCGAGTATTTTCATAATCAAGGGTGAGGCCCGGGGTTTGAGGGTGTTGACGGCACGCAGACCCCGCCGGGCCGTGGCGGGGCCTACATGAGTTTCAATTTGGGCAAGTCCTGCGAATCCACCAACCCGACCGGCTGGTGGCGGGCATTGACCACGATCAGGTCGTCAATGTTGCGCTGATCGAAAATCTTGAGGGCTTCCATGGCCAGGGCATCTTCCCGAATGCAAACCGGATTGCGGGTCATGGCCGCGCGGAGCGGTTTGCTGAGCAGGTTCGCGTCCGCGGCCATGTGCCGGCGGAAATCGCCGTCGGTAAACACGCCGACGAGCTTGCCGCGGGCGTCCACCACGCTGAGACTGCCGGCCTTGGCCTGGGTCATCACCAGGAGCGCGTCTTTGATGCAGAGGTCCTCGGGCGCAACGGGGTTGCGATTGCCCGCGCGCATGATGTCGCTCACGCGCAGCAGCATCGCCCGGCCAATGGCGCCCGAGGGATGGTATCGGGCGTAGTCCTGTTGTTTGAAGCCACGAGCGCGCAGCACGGCCATGGCGAGCGCGTCGCCCAGGGCGAGCATGGCGGTCGTGCTGGCGGTGGGCGCGAGATTGAAGGGGCAGGCTTCCTTGGGCACGCGGGCTTTGAGCACGACATCGCTGTGGCAGGCCAGCGAGGATCGGGGGGAACCGGTCAGCGCGATGATCTTCACGGAGAATCGCTTCAGGGCGGGAAGCAGGTTCAGCAGCTCCTCCGATTCGCCGGAGTAGCTCAGGGCGAGGATGACATCGCCATCATTGACCACGCCCAGGTCGCCGTGAAGGGCATCCACGCTGTGGAGCACGACGCTGGTCGAGCCGGTGCTGGTGAGCGTGGCGCAGATTTTCTGGCCGATGTGGCCGGATTTGCCGATGCCCACCACGATGATTTTCCCCCGGGCGCGAAGCGCGCGGACAATCACGTCCACGGCCTCGGTAAAGGCGGCATCCAGTTGGGCGCGCACCGCCTTGAGGGCGGCGATTTCGATGTCGAAAACCTTACGAGCCTGATCGAGATGACTCACGCGGGGAGCATGCGCCAGACCGCGGGCGGGATCAATCCAAATGGCGGCGCGGGGCGGCCGGTGTTATTCGGAGTTGGGGTAGGAGCCCAGAACTTTGACGAAATTGCAGTGATCCGAAAGGAGGTGGAGGGCCTTCTGCACTTTGCGATCCTCCTGGTGCCCCTCGAAGTCTATGAAGAAGAAATACTCCCAAGCTTTGCGCTTGCTGGGACGGGACTCGATTTTGGTCATGTTGATGCGGCACCGGCGGAAGGCGGCGATGGCGTTGTGGAGAGCGCCGACCTTGTGGGTGACACTGATCATGATGCTGGTGCGGTCCTGGCCGGTGGGAGGCGGACACTGCCGTCCCAGAACGAGAAAACGGGTGGCATTGGCCACGTTGTCCTGAATGTCGTAATCCAGAATTTCAAGGCGGTATTTTTCCGCGGCCAGCACGCCGGCAATGGCGGCGCTGTTCTTTTCGCGCGCCGCAAACTCGGCGGAACGCGCATTCGAGGAGGTCTCAATGATCTCGACGCGGGGAAGATTGGTTTGCACCCAGTTGCGGCATTGGCCGAGCGACTGGGGGTGGGCGTAAAGCCGCGTGATGCTGGCCCGGGGCCAGTTGCTCAGGAGACAATGCTGAACCGGGAGCACAATCTGCGCGACGATTTGGAGGTCGCTGTCCACAAACATGTCAAGCGTGTGGGTGACCACCCCCTCGGTCGAGTTTTCCACGGGCACCACGCCATAGTCCGCGCGATTTTTGCTCACCTCGGTAAACACGTCCGCGATGGTCTTCTGCGAAACGTATTGAAGGCTGGCGCCGAATTTGCGGATGGCGGCCTGGTGGGTGAAGGTGGCTTCGGGGCCGAGGTAGGCAATGGTGAGGGTCTTTTCGAGCGAGAGCGCGCTGGACATGATCTCCCGATAGATCGCCTGCAACCCCTCGTTGGTAATGGGGCCCTGGTTGAGGCGGGCGATTCGCTTGAGCACCGCCCGCTCGCGGTGGGGGGCGTAAATCTCCTCGCCGGCGCGGCGTTTGATTTCTCCAATGGCCAGGACATGCCGGGTGCGCTCATTGAGCAACCGGATGATTTGGGCATCCAGTTTGTCAATCGCTTTGCGGTGTTCAGGAATATGCATGGTTAAAAGGTGCTGGCTGCAAGCCCCGCCCGCCGCTCCTAGGCCGCCCGCCCCTCGCCGCCGGCGGGACCGGCACCGGCCTCCGGGTCCGCAGCCGGCGGGGACGCAGCGGCAGTTTCGGATGGGGCGGGGGTGTCTGTCGCCTGAGCCTCGGGCAGGGACAATTGTTCGGGAGGCACGGTGGCCAGGCCGGGCTCCGCCGTGGCCAGGGTTTCGGGCCGGGCAACCGGAATGCGGCGCAGCTCGTCTGCGGCGGGCAAATCCTCGAGGCTGCGCAGCCCGAAATATTCCAGGAAGACGGCGGTGGTGCCATAGGTCATGGGACGACCCACCACCTCGGCGCGGCCCACCTGCTCGATCAGGCCCCGCTCGAGCAACGTCTGCATCACGCCATCCACCGCCACGCCCCGAACCTGCTCGATTTCACCGCGGGTCACAGGCTGCCGGTAGGCGATGATGGCCAGCGTTTCGAGCGCGGGCTGGGAGAGGCGGGGTGGGCGGGCCTTGTGCCCCACCAAGGCCTTCAGCCAGGGGCTGTAATCGGGCTGGGTGACGAATTGCCACGCGCCCGCGACACACGCCAGCCGAAAGCTGCGCCCGGCGGTTTCGTGATCCCGGGCCAGCTCCTCGAGGGTGGCGGTGAGTTGCTCCTCCTTGACCCGTTTCAACGATCGGACCGTCTCGTTGCCTTCGGCGTGCTCGGGCGCTGCCGCGAACACGTCGCGAATTTCCTTCAAACTCAGCGGTTTTTGGGCTGAGAAAAGGATGGCTTCCAAAATCAACTTCAATTCCATGCGATGTACTCAGTTAACCCGCGCGCTTCAAGAGGGTTCGGCCGGGAGGGGGTTCGCCGCGCCGGCGGGCGCGGCCGCCGCGACCGGTTCGGCGTCCACGGGGGCAATGCGCTGGAGGTAAATCTCGCCGAACGCCTCGTGTTGCAGCGCGATGAGTTGTTTGAGGCGAATGAGCTCCAGCAAGGCCAGGAAGGTGACCACCACCTCCGCCCGGCTGGTCACCCCTTGGAACAGGTCGGAAAACCGCAGTTGCGGGCGTTCACTGATTTCCCGCAGCACGAACTCGATCTTCTCGCTTACCGACCACTTGTCCTCGAAAATGTCCCGTTGGTCCTCGCGCTGGGCCACGCGCTGGAGGATCGCGCTCACCGCGTTGACGAGATCGAAAATCGAGGCCTCGAGGCGGCGGGGCGGTTCGCTTTCAAATTCAAGTTTGACCGGCGCCCGGGGAAAAACCTGTTCCTGCCGGGCCTCCAGCTCGGCCAGTTGGGCGGCGGCATCCTTGAACTTCTTGTATTCCACGAGCTGCCGGATGAGCTCCCAGCGGGGGTCTTCCCCCTCGTCTTCCCCCTCGAGTTGGACCTGCTGGTCTTTGGGCAACAATTCGCGGCTTTTGATGTACATGAGGGTGGCCGCCATGACGAGGAACTCGCCGGCCACTTCGAGGTCAAGCAACCGGAGCGTTTCGATATACTCGATGAATTGCTCCGCCAGGCGGGTGAGGTTGACCTGGTAAATGTCCACCTCCTCCTTCTTTATCAGGTAAAGAAGGAGGTCCAAAGGTCCCTCGAAGACCTCGAATTTGACCTTGTAATCACCCATGCGACTCGAAGTTCAGAACGTCACTAATGGCCATCTTAAGACGGTGGGGGGGCCTTGGCAACGCCGGAGGAGGGCTCCCCCGCGGGCGGCTTGATCCAGTTGGAGCGGGCCTGGCCGGTCAGGTTGGCGGACGCGCTGGTCAGTAGTCAGTCAGTAGTCAGGAGGCCGGCTGGAGAGCCTGCTCGCGTTCGAGGAGAGTGGGGTGCGAGTAGTAGAAACCGCTGTACAGGGGATGGGGAGTAAGATTCGAGAGGTTTTTTTCGCTCAGTTTGCGCAGGGCACGGATCAGCGCAGCGGCTTCGCCCATGGTGGCGGCGGCGAAAGCATCAGCCTGGTATTCATGGCGGCGCGACCAATAGTGGGCAACCGGCGAGAACCAGAACGTGACCAGGCCCGCCGTCAGGCCAAAGAGCAGGAGCGCGGGGGCGATGTGGCCGGGCTCGAAGCCGAACGCCCGGTAGAACCATTCCTGTTGCGCGAGCGTGGCGATGGCAAAGAAGGCTGCCAGCGAGGCCACCGCTGAAAAGCCGAGCATTTTGGGAATGTGCTTTTTCTTGTAATGACCGATCTCGTGAGCGAGCACCGCCTCGAGCTCGGGTTCGGCCAGTTGCTGGAGGAGCGTGTCGAAGAGCACAATCTTGCGAAAGCGTCCAAAGCCGGTGAAGAAAGCGTTGGCGTGGCGGGAGCGCTTGCTGCCATCCATGACCTGGATGCTGCGGGCGCGGAAGCGGGTACGCTCGGCAAGCTGGAGCAAACGTTGGCGTAGCGGGCCCTCGGGCAGGGGCGTGAACTTATTGAAAAGAGGCAGGATCAGCACCGGGGCGAGGACGGCCATGAGGAGCTGAAACGCCAGCACCGCCGCCCAAGCCCAAAGCCACCACCAGCGGCCGGTCCAGCCCACCAGCTTGAGCACCAACCAAAGCAGCGGCAGACCCAGCCCCACGCTCAGGAGCAATCCCTTGAGCCGGTCCAGCCACCAGAGCTTCGGGGTGGTGGTGTTGAAACCGAAGCGTTCCTCAAGGCGAAACTGGTGGTGCCAGTCGAGCGGCAGGTTGACCGTAGCCAGCAGGAGGCCGACGGCCAGAATGAAGGCGGCCATGCCCCACTCGCTGGAGCCGCTCCAGGCGGCGGCCTTGGCGTAGCCCCAGGGCAGCAGGCCGCTGAACAGCACCCCCAGCAGCACTGCCGCCTGCCAGGTGGCTTCGACCAGGTGGAAGCGGCTTCCAGCCAGGGTGTAAGCAACGGATTTGCGGTAGGTGCCGGCATCCACGGTGTCCCGGAAGGCCTCCGGCACCGCCTCTGCGTGGGCCCGCACATGCCGCTGGTTAAGCCGTTCGAGGGCCAGTTGCGCCACCCAACGCGCCATCACGAGGAGGACCACAGCCCAAGCGGTTATGGCGGCTCCATCCACAAGCATTCCTTGCCAGTGCGCCCCCGCTTTATGCCGGGCCCGCGTCCGACGGTTCGAACTCAAATCGAACATCGCCCAGCCGCTCCCGCACGGTCTGGAGAATGCGGGTTTCGTCCGCCGCATCCCGGGCCACAAACGTCACGCTGAACCGCAAGTAGGCGCCGGCGTCGTCCCATGGCACCGTCGAGATGAGTTTCTCGGTGATGAGCCACTGGGAGACGTCCTCGGCGGTGCGGAATTCGATCCGTGATCCATCGCGTTTCACCGCGGCGCGGGGCGCCTTGACGTAAAGGAAGAACGAACCGTTGGGTTTGCGAGCGTTGAATCCGACCCCGCGCAGCGCCTCCACCAGGGCGCTCATGCGGCGGGAATACTTGGCGGCGATTTTTTCCGTGATTTCCGGATGGTCAAAACCGTAGGCGGCGGCATGCTGGATGGCCAGGAACTGGCCCGAGTCGGTGTTGTCCTTTACATCGCCGTAGGCCTTGACCAGGAGTTCGTTGCCGGCCACAAAGCCGCAACGCCAGCCGGTCATGTTAAAGGTCTTGCTGGCGGAGTGGAGTTCGATGCCGACCTCCTTGGCGCCGGGAGTGGCCAGGAAGCTGAGCGGTTTGCCCTCGAAAACCAACGCGGCGTATGCGGCGTCATGAATGATTACGAGCTGGTTGCGCTGGGCGAAGGCAACGGCTTTGGCAAAAAACTCGGGCGTCGCGCTCGCGCCGGTGGGGTTGTTCGGATAATTCAGCACCAGCACCTTCGCCCGCTTCAGGATTTCGCCGGGGATACTGTCCAGGTCGGGGAGAAACCGGTTTGGTTCGGTCAGGGGCAGGTTGTGGACCAGACCGCCATAGTATTTGGCATGCGTGCCGAACACCGGGTAGCCCGGGGTGGTCATCAGGACATAATCGCCGGGATTGATCAGCGCGGCCGGCAGGATGGAGAGAGCGGCTTTGCTGCCGATCGAGTGGATCACCTCGGTTTCCGGGTTGATCCCGGACACGCCGCAGACCCGCTCCAGGTAACGTGCCGCGGCCTCCTTGAGACGGGCGTCCCCATTGTCCGCATACCCGCGGTTTTCCGGTTTCCGGGCCTCCTCGCACAGCGTGTTCACTACTTCCGGGAACGCCATTTCATCAGGTTCGCCAACGCCCATGTCAATGATTTCGGCTCCGGGATGGGCCGCCATGGCGGCGCGCTTGGCGCGCTTGATTTTTTCGAATTTGTAAATCGCGTGGGACTTGCCGTATTGACGGCCCCCGATGCGCTCCGCAAACAAGTTTTGTATGAATGATTCCGACATAAACATGCTCAAACAGGCCTGCCAAACGGCGTCATGGACCTGCCCTGGTTTCGGGGCCAAACCCTAACTCAATCCCGCGGACGGCGCAAGGAAACCGCGCTGCGCCCGCTCTTCGTGTTTTCAGGTGGATGGCTGCGGCCGCCGTGTCAGGGGCGTCTCGCCCATCAACGACCTGGGACAGGGATGTCCCGCCGCGGAGTTCCCGCCACCCCCGCCGTTTGAAAGACGCGCGAGAAAATGCCCGGGCGATGCTGGCGATGGGAATGGCTGGGCGTGCGCGGAGTAAGTCGGGGGTTGACGGATGGTGGGGCTGGGCCAAGCTTGTGGGGAAAATTAACGTATGCTCCGACCCTTGGCAGCGGAAAAATGGGATTATGGCAGCGCGGCGCATTTGCTGAATCGTGCGGGATTCGGCGGGCCGCCGGGGGAAATCGAGGCTTTGGTGGCGCTGGGGCCTGAGCAGGCGGTGGACCGGCTGGTCAACTATGAAGAAATCCCGGACCTGACGCCCGCGCCGGAATGGGCCAAGCCCGACCCGGAACGGGCGCGGCAATTGGCCGGGGCGCAACGGTTGAGCGTCGAGGAGCGGCAGAAGTTGCAGCGGGAGGAGCAGCAACGCCAGCGGGAGCGGTTGGCCGAGTTGCGGGGATGGTGGCTGCAGCGAATGGCCCGCGGAGCGCGCCCGTTGCAGGAGAAGATGGTGTTGTTCTGGCACGGGCACTTCGCGACCAGCTTCGAGAAGGTCCGGGACGCGACGTTAATGTGGCGTCAGAACGAGACCTTTCGGCGCCGGGCCACCGGCAACTGGCTGGAGCTGCTGATTGAGACCGCCAAAGACCCGGCCATGTTGATCTGGCTGGACCAGGCCCAAAGCCGGAAGGAGCGACCGAATGAAAATTTCGCGCGGGAGGTGATGGAGCTGTTTACCCTCGGGGAAGGGGAGTTTACCGAGGAGGATGTGGCCCAAGGGGCGCGGGCGTTGACCGGCTGGACGTTTGACCGGGCGGGGCAGCGCTTCGTGAACCGCCCGACCTGGCATGACACCGGACACAAGGTCATTTTTGGAAAGGAAGGAAACTTTGACGGGGAGGATTTCCTCGAGTTGATCGTGGCTCGGCCAGCGGCAGGACGATTCATCACCCGGAAACTGTGGCGGTTTTTTGCGGGGACGGAACCCTCGGAGGAATTGGCGGCTGCGCTGGCGAGTTTGTTCCGGCGAAGCGGAAACGAGTTCAAACCGCTGCTGCGGGCGATATTCCGGTCCGAGGAGTTTTACAGCCCCCGTGTGCGGCGGAATCAGGTGAAAAGTCCGGTCCAATGGCTGATTGGCAGTGTCCGAATGCTGGAGCGGGAATTGCCGCCGCCGGAGGTGTGTGCCGCGATGCTGCGCAGCATGGGGCAGGATTTGTTTGCCCCGCCAAACGTGAAGGGATGGGAGGAGGGGGTGGGCTGGATCACGACCAATACCTTGATGGCGCGCTACAATCAGGCGGCGGTGCTGGTGTATGGAGAGCCGGACGGTGTTGCGGGGCGGGCGCCCGCGGCTCAAACGGCCAGGGGAGCAGGGGCTAAAAGGAAAGGGGGCGCAGGGCAGCCGGGCGGTGCCGCGGCGACGTCGCCCGAGGCGCCGGGCGCCCGCCCGGCGGCTGGGGGAGTGGAGGTGAAGCGAATCCTCTCGGACGCCCAACGGTCCAGCAAGGAGGAATTGATCGGCGCGCTGGAACAGCGCTTGTTGCAGGCGCGGTTGAAGCCCGAGCACCGGCGGGTGTTGCGCGAATACCTTGACTCCCAGGGCGCGCTGGATGAGGCCGGCATTTTGAATGCGATCCGGCTGGTCATGAGCACGCCCGAGTATCAGGTTGCTTGAAGGTCGAGAACATGAAGAAGGAACTGACATTCCAAACCCGGCGCGAATTCCTGCGGCACGCAGTGCTGGGCGGGGCGTTGACCTGGACGGTGCCGGCGTTTCTGGCCCATACGTTTGCCGCCCTGGCCGCGCAGGGGACAGGACGGCGCGTTCAGGCGGCCACCGGCCGAGACGGGACGATTCTGGTGGTGCTGCAGATGGCGGGAGGGAACGATGGGTTGAACACGGTGGTGCCTTACGCGAACGATGAGTATCACCGGGCGCGTCCGCGGCTGGGATTAGCCGGCGACAAGGTGCTCAAGCTCACGGATGAGTTGGGCTTGAACCCGGCCCTGGTGGGATTCAAGGCCCTGTACGATGGCGGCCAACTGGCCATTGTGCAAGGGGTTGGTTACCCGAATCCCAACCGGTCGCATTTCCGTTCCACGGAGATTTGGCAGACGGCCAGTGAGGCCAATCGGTCTGAGCGCTACGGATGGATCGGACGCTATTTTGACGCGGCGTGCGGGGGCGGTGACGCGGACGTGGGCGTGAGCGTGGGACGGCAAATGCCCCAGGCATTCAGGGCGAAACGCCCCAAGGGAATCAGCCTGGATAACCCGCAGACTTATCGCTTTATGACCTCGGGCCGGCCGCGGCCCGGACAGAAGGATGCGCTGGAGGAGTCCTTTCGGAAGTTGAACCAGGTGGATGAAGCCGCGGCTGAGCATCCGGGGGGCACGCTTGCGGCGATTGGCGGCGCGGGCCCGGTTGACGGCTCGGCGTTGGACTTCGTCGAGCGAACGGCGCTCGAGGCGCAGGTTAGCTCGGACCGAATTCGAGCCATCGCCGGCCGGGGCACGAATCAGGCGGCCTATCCGGCGTCGAACTTGGGCAATTCGTTGAGGCTCGTGGCTCGGTTGATCGGGGGCGGAATGCCCACGCGGGTTTATTACGTGTCGCAGGGCGGCTACGATACCCACACGAACCAACTGGCAGCCCAGGAGCGTTTGCTGAAGGACTTGAGTGATTCGGTGCAGGCGTTTGTAAAGGATCTGAAGGCCCAGGGCCAGCTCGCCCGCGTGCTGCTCATGACCTTCAGCGAGTTTGGCCGGCGGGTGGCCGAAAATGCGAGCGGGGGGACGGATCACGGAGCGGCAGCGCCCCTGTTTGTGGTCGGGGAGCGGGTCAAGGCGGGGTTGGTGGGGCGGCATCCCAGCCTGGCGCCGGACCAGTTGTTTCGAGGGGATTTGAAGCACACGCTGGATTTTCGCTCGGTGTATGCGACCCTGCTCGAGGACTGGCTCGAAACCCCAAGTTTGCCGCTCCTGGGGAAGGCTTTTCCAAAGATCGGGTTGGTGTAAGACGGCCGCGGAGCGGCGGATGCCGGTGTCCGGCATGCCCCTGCCGCCGGATCGTGGTTTCCGGGATGGCCGGCGCCGGCAAATGATGGTGGATCATGCGGCCGAATGAGTGTGAGTATGTCAGAACAACGTAATACTTCCGGGCCAAGGGAACGGCCGGAGCCGAAAGGCGGCTGCCGGGCGGTCCTGGTTTACCAGGATTTTGAGATGGCTTTGCGGGGCAGGGCGGTTTGTGATTTATTCGCGCGGGAGACCGGGTTCTGCGGTGACACGGAATTGACGGTATGGAACTACAGTCTGCTGGAATCACCGGACCTGGCGCGGGCGGCGGGGGTTTGCTTGCAGGAGGCCGACCTGGTGGTGTTTGCGGCGCGCGACTGTAACCGCCTGCCGGCGGCGGTGCAGGCCTGGCTCGAGGACTGGGCTCCGCGGCGGAAGATCGGCCGGGGCGCCTGGGTGGCGGTCTTTCCGCCGCAACTCAAACTCAATCCGAAAGCCTCGAACGTGGGGCTGCTCCTGCTGCGGGCGGCCGGCCGGGCGGGGATGGATTTCTTTTGTCGCAGCCCGGAACTTCCGGCGGGTGAACCGGGCGCACTGCCGGACGCGGGCGCGCAGACCTCGAACCCGGGACAGGCGGGGCCGAGGATGGGCCTGTAAGAATGCCCCGCCCCCCCCGTTGCCTTCGTCCTCTGACCCGGGCCGATATATTCCCTCCCGCCGCCGGCTTCGTGGGGGGTGCGATGCGACCGCCTCAGTTTGGGATGGCGGGAGATGCCCGCGCTGATGCATCATGCCCCGGCGCTGGTCAGCGCCGCGCCGCCGCGCGGCTCGCGGACCCCGGCGCCGACGGCAAATGAACCAAAACGCGTAAACATAAAAATCCACCGCAAGCGAACCTCCATGGATTCCCTCATTATTCCACCCGGTTACAGGCCCTTGATTGGCGTCAAGGAAACCGAGCGCGCCATCAAGGCGCTCAAAGACTTTTTCGAATTAAACCTGGCCACCGAGTTGAGCCTGAGCCGTGTGACGGCCCCGTTGTTTGTCCCCTCGGGCACGGGCATCAACGACGACTTGAACGGTGTTGAGCAACCGGTCTCATTCGCGGTCAAGGCCATTCCCGGCGTGCGGGCCGAAATTGTCCAATCCCTGGCCAAGTGGAAACGATTGCAGTTGGCTCAGCTCGGTTTTGGCCCGGGCTACGGCCTTTACACCGACATGAACGCGATTCGTCCCGACGAAGGACTCGACAACACCCATTCGCTTTACGTGGATCAATGGGACTGGGAACGCGTTATTACACCTGCGGAACGCAATGTCGAGTTCCTCAAGAAAATCGTCCGAAAAATCTATTCCATCCTCAAACGCGCCGAACATTTCGTCTGCGAACGATACCCGGCCATCCGACCGGAATTGCCCGAGGAGATCAAGTTCGTGCACGCCGAGGAACTGCTGGCCCAATACCCGAAGCTAACGCCCAAGGAGCGGGAACGGGAATTCGTGCGCGAGCACCGCGCGGTCTTCATCATTGGCATCGGTGGCCAATTGGCGGATGGCAGCATCCATGACGGCCGCGCGCCGGACTACGACGATTGGTCCAGCCCCGGCGAGAATGGCTGGCCAGGCCTTAACGGCGACGTTTTTGTCTGGAACCCCGTGCTTGAGATGGCTTTCGAACTCTCGTCAATGGGCATCCGGGTGGACCAGGAGGCCCTTCTGAGGCAGTTGGAAATACGCAAATGTTTGGAAAGAAAGAACTTACTGTGGCACCGGCGGCTGATTGAAGGACAGATGCCCCTTTCGATTGGCGGAGGCATCGGCCAGTCAAGGCTTTGCATGTATTACCTTAGAAAGGCTCACATCGGCGAAATCCAAGCCAGCATGTGGCCCTCCGACATGCTCGAACGCTGTCGCGCCGGTAATCTACCCCTGCTTTAGCGGCTTTCCCGAGGTCGTCCTTGGGCGTCGAAGTGCCTGTCGGCTGCGACCTTGGAAAAAATGATTTGGGCCCTGCTCGCTGGGATCCGGTTCTGCCGGGAAAAGCCTGAAATGAAGGGCGAGGGGCGTCGAATGGCCGGCTTGCCTTCCGGTTTGGCGGTTTTTCTTGAGTTTCAGGCGGCTTGGAGAAGATTCAAAAAAAATTTCTCAAAAGCGTTGACAGGGGGGATTGGCTTTCGTATTTTTCGCGCGCAATTGGGCCGTTAACAGTCGAAAATCATTAGCCCCCAGGCCTTGAAATCAAGGTAAGGTGGGGGTAATGGGTTTTTGTCGTTTGCTGGAATCGGGATCGAATTCTCTGGCACAAGCCCATGTAGCTCAGTTGGCAGAGCGCGTCCTTGGTAAGGACGAGGTCATCAGTTCAATCCTGATCATGGGCTC
>ERZ795051.3616-NODE-3616-length-15547-cov-5.648657_pt1 | contig 15547 bp, 15 predicted proteins | sample MGYA00375135_ERZ795051 | MGnify/ENA primary metagenome ERZ795051 (study PRJEB30180, sample SAMN05720222) | activated sludge metagenome | isolation source: Anaerobic digester | place: Japan | collected 2015-05-26 ... | reverse complement strand
TCTTGAGCGCCTCCTCGGCCGCCGGGCCGAAAACGACGGCGAGAACCAGGGTGCTCAGTCCGGCGACGCCGGTCTGTCCGCTCTTGAACAATGCCGCGAGGACGGCGAGGGGCCCGCCGGCGAGTGCCAGCATGGCGGCCGTGAACCAGCCGGCGCGGGGCGAACCGCGGGCCAGCTTTCTTTCCAGCCAGCCGCGGTAGCCGACGGAACCCGCGGGTGCCGGGCGGTACAGTTCGCGGTGGCCGCACTCGGGGCATGGATGACCCGCTTCGAGCCCGCGCAGGTTGTACCCGCAGCGGCTGCAGCTCCAATCCTGCTCCAGAACCTCCGGCTTGCGGTCGGGGAAGATGTCCGGTTCTTCGTGGATGCTTTGTCCGCCGGCGGAAAGCAGTCCATCATGGTGTTCATCACACCGGCGTTCACCCGGAACCTCGCCGGGCGGGCTTGTCGGCTTGCCTGCCGGACGCATGTGTGGCTCGTGAAACACGGATGGATCGTGTGAGGGGTCTGGCATGCCACATCACTGACGAACGACGGCTGTTCCATAGACAAACAACTCGACACTGGCCGCCGCCTGGTATTTGTCGGCACCACGGATGCTGCTGGTCTCATAGCGGATATTCCACACCTCGGTTGCTCCCATGCGGCGGGCCTCAGCCAGCAGGCGAAGTGTCGCTTCCCGCTGGGCTCGCTCGACCAGCGTGCGGATTACTCCCATTTCCCCTCCGACAAGCTTGCGAATCTGAGCGGCGGTTGTCTTGAAGTAGTCGGCGGCAATCACCACTCCGCCGCTGACCAGCGACGCTTCCCGCACCGTTTCGGGGTCGGGGACGGTTTGAATCGTGCTGATTCGGATATCGGTGAACTCTTTCTCGCGGGCAGACAAGGCGCGAAGATGGTTGCGTTCGCGCCAAGTGCCCACGCCATATCCGAGTCCCAGGAGAAAGAGGAACGGTACAACGCCGAAGAGGACTTCAAACATACGGCCGCTCCTATTGAATCACCACGGCCGTGCCGTAGCAGTACAGTTCGGCCGCACCCTGGGTCACAGCGGCGGTGGCGAACCGCACGTTGACGACGGCGTTGGCGCCCAACTGCTGGGCCTGGGCGAGCATTCGCTCCATGGCCTGCCGGCGGGCTTCCGTGAGCAGCTCGGTGTAGCCGGTGAGCTCACCCCCGACGAGGTTTTTCAACCCGGCAACGATGTCCCGACCGATGTGTTTGGCACGAACCGTGTTGCCTTGCACCAGCCCCTTGACTTCGCGAATGGTGAACCCCGGAACGTTTTCGGTATTGACCACGAGCATGAGATGACCTCCGAAATCAGTCTGACGAGATAAAGTTGCCTGAATTGTGAGGGCAAAGGCATACCGGTGTCAATGAGACGGTGCGTATGTGCGTCCGATGGAGAAGCCGCCTCATTCACCGGCGGGAGGAGCTGTTGTCGGGGCAGGGGTCGTTTCCGGCATTGTGGTATCTTGTATCGTAGAGAATCCGGCCGGATATGAAGCCGGCTGTGAAACAGGGGGGTTTGGCAGTTCGACGAGGATCGGAATGATACTCTCAGGAACGAAGATCGGTCCAGGAGCGTCACGGTCATAAAGCACATCTCTGAGGGCAGCGAGCATCTCCTTGACGTCATCGGCGGCGGTCTTTGTGTCGGGGTTGGCCAGTTGGTTCAGCCAGGAGCGGCCGATCTGGTATTGAACCAGGGCCGCCAGGCGGGCGCGGGCGGCCAGTTGATCCGGCGGCTCCTTGGGGAACCACTGATTGCAGGACGCCCGGACCCTCAAGGCGAGCGCGAACGCCGCGGCGTGACGTTCGTCTTCAGCAACCAGACGGCAACGGAGAAGCCGGCTCAAGAAGTCGAACGCGGGCTGTTCGGGTGCGGCCAGGGCACTTGGCAAGGAAAGCATCGCCCTGTCGCGCCGACCCGCGCATTCCCAGGCGAAGGACTGCCACAACAGTGCACAGGCCGAGAGGTCAGGGTTCTCCGACTCGCGTGCCATAGCGAGGCCCAAGGCGGCCTCGGAAAAAGCAGACTTGCGTTTCGCCTCAGTTTCGTCGCCACCGGCCGCGGCAAACAGCTTGATGAACGGTTCCAGCGATTCTGCAGCGAGCTTCAATTCGGAGATCCTGGTTGCCTCGAGAGGCCTGGCTTGGGTAACCGATTTGAGCGCATCACGGGCCTTGTCGAGATGCTTGCGAGCCTGGTCGGCTCTGGAGGCGAGGACTCCAAGGTCTTCGGGCCGCTGCATTCCGGTCAGCCAGCGGACCGCCGCTCGAGAATTCGCCACGCCAACCAGCCAGTTTGCCGCCGCCAGATGGGCGGCAGCCTGGTCAACGGGCTCAACAGCGGATTCGATAAGCTTGTTGATCGCCGCCAGCTCGGAGTCGAGCCGGGCGACCCATCCGGGCGGATCAGCCATGCAGCGGGCCAGATTCGCGTCGCCCGTCGGCGCGGAAGCCGTATCAGCGGCCGGAGCCGGGAAAGCCAAGGGAGCTATCCCGATGAAAACCGTCAGGATGGTCATGTTTCTCATGTTATCTCTCTTCGCCGTCTGTTCCCCGCCAGAGTGATACCGCCTCTTGCCCGACACGGTGCATACCGTATACCACATTCCATCGGTTGGTTCACCATTTGACGGTCCGTCCGGCGAAAAATACACTCCGCATTAAGAGCTTGGTCGGCCGGAAGTCCGGACGGCTCGGCCGAGACGAGGTTGACCGTTGCAGGAGACTGGTGGACGGACCCATGGGAGCGATTCAAACGTCACTCCGGACTTCCAGAAGTCCCCGGCATCGAGGGGCGGCGCGGCTTGCCCGGTCAAACATGTTCTCCTGGGGCATTTCGATCCTCACTCATCTGCTTGTCTTCGCCGTTCTGTATCCGCTGGTTTACAGCGAGGAGGTGCAGACCCGCCGGGTGGTTATCCCGGAGGCGCGGCTGGCACCCCTGGTTGAGGCAACCCCCGACCGGCCGCCCCCCGCTGTTCGGATCAACCGCCGGCTGGACCCGACCCTTGCCCCCAGCCCCGACGACCACTTGATCGCCGCCGACCGGCTCCTGCCCTCCATTGAAGCGGACGTCTTGCCGGCACCGCTTTTGCCGACCGACGGGACCGCGGCGTTGTCCGGTGCGGGTTCTGTCATTGCCGCAAGTCAAACCGGTCCGATGAGCACGTTTTTCGGCATCGCAGGCAACGCTTACAAGATCGTTTATGTCGTGGACCTGTCCGGCTCGCTCGTGCTTAACGAGAGGCTTGTTCTCAGCGAAATACGAAGATCGGTCCAGGCGCTGATACCAACGCAGCAGTTCAACATCGTGCTGACTTACAATGAACAAGTCTTCGAGTTCAGACCGGCAACATTGGTTTGGGCCAACAGCGAGCACAAGAAACAGGCCGAGGCGTTTCTCAGCAGAGTTGTGACCGCAGGGAACGCCCGGGAAGAGGAGGCGATGGCGAGGGCCTTTGCGGCACGGCCGGAACTGATCTATTTCCTTTCGGACGGGGCTTATCACGACATTGATCCGACAAACGAGAACGCCCCCAAGACTTCGCTGGAGACTCGATTGGACCAATTGAATGCCCGTCGCGAGGTGAAGATTACTGTGATCGGCTTCGAGCCGTTGCCGGGGCCACGCAGCGTTCTCGAGCGCATCGCGCGCGATCATGGCGGCAACTTTCGAACGGTGGTGCCACAGTGAGAGAGGAAACGCACGCATTGCTCGCCGGAAAGAAGCAGCGATGCCGAGTGGCGGCAACCGGCGGTGTTCTTTTCGCGTTTCTGGCGCTCGCGCCGACCCGGGCCGACATCGTCGGCCTGGCCGGGAGACCACCGGCGGTCGACGTGAAGATCACGACTTTCCGCGGCGGGCAGATCGGGTATCGCATTTCGTCGGGACGAGAGGCCGCCGCTGCCATTGAAGAGATCGACTACCTGCAGATCACGAACTGGCCGTTGTTCAACCTTGCCGAAAAGCAGCAGAGCGACGGACATATCCGGCAGGCGGCAGCCAACTATGGGCGGCTTCTCAGGCAAACCCAAGCACCCGCCCAAGGCGAACTGGACCGCCGCCAACTGGTTCGCTGTCGGCTGTTGAAGGCCCTTGACAAGCAGGGGCAATTCGATCGGACGGTCGAGGTGTACTTGGAGATCCTCGATCAGGAGCCGGATCTGGTCGAGCGGCTGAGGCCGTCAAACCTCCCCGCTGCGGGATCGACCTTCCTTCAGGCGGCGGCCGACTCGGTGGCTGAGTTCATCAATCGTCACGGCGACGACGAAGCCGCTCGGTTTCTGCGGCGATGGCGCGAGACCTGGCCGACCACGACCACCGGACCGGCATCCGGCAATGGAGCGACGGCTTCTCAACCGGCCGGGGCCGTCGGTGCCGAGGCGGCCAGGCAGCTGGAAGAAGTCCGGCATTTGATCAGCAGCGGGCAATTTGATGAAGCCCTCAAACGGATTGATGCGATTCTCAAGTCGCCCGACGGGGCCGTCGCGGAGCTTTTCTTCTGGCAGGGCAAGGCGATGCTCGGACGGGCGGGTGGCAACGAGACGGCGGACGCCGAAGTTGACCGCAAACGTGCGGGTTTGGCGTTCATGCGGGTCGTGATTCACTTTCCGGGTCATGCCTTGGCACCGGAGAGCCTTTACGAGGCGGGAGCGATCTGCCGGCAGAGCGGAAAGCCCGAACAGGCCGCCAGGTTGTGGTCGGAGCTGGTTCGCAGTTACCCGGCCGCGGACGAGTGGGTCGGCCGGGCATCACAGGAGTTGGAAAGGATGAAAAAGTAGTCAGTGGACCGTCTTCGGTCGTCGGTTGGGGAGGGGGCCTGGGAGGCTTGGTCAGGCGGGGCGCCCGTGCCTGGCACGCAGAACATCGCGAGGGAACCTATGGCAATCTCATGGCTCTGGAGCGGCACAGCGGGAACAGGGGTGATTTCTCAGACCGGCCCGTCGAGCACGGTGCTCGGCAAATTCCTGGTGGATGGCGGCTGGATCACCTGGTTTGTTCTCGTTCCGTTGTCGGTTGTCTCTGTAGCGCTGATTATTCACTATCTGATCGTTCTGCGCCGATCGACGCAGGTGCCGGCCGGACTGGCCAAGGCGCTGGTTCTGGCCGCCCGGCGGGGACAGGCGCGGGACATCGTCGAGATCACGCGGGAGGACGAGACCATGCTCGGACAGGCGGCCTGCGCGGGCATCGCACGACTGTCTGCCGGCCGCGAGTCGGCGCGTGCCGCCATCACCGAGGCGGTCGAGGAGCAGGCGACACGGCTGTTCCGCCGTATCGAGTACCTCAACGTGATCGGCAACATCAGCCCGATGATCGGCCTGTTCGGCACGGTGGTCGGCATGATCAACGCATTCGCTCGGATCTATTCCGCGGGCGGGGGGATGCCCGACGCCGCCAAGCTGGCCGGCGACATCTCTGTCGCTTTGATCACGACCTTCTGGGGATTGCTGATTGCCATCCCCGCGCTGTCGATCTTCTCCCTGCTGCGAAACCGGATCGACGCGTTTGCGGCCGAGAGCATGAAGCTTTGCGACAGTCTGGTTTCGTTGCTCTGTGAACAGCAGGCGGGTTCGTCCAAGGCCGCGGGCTGAAAACGTCTGGAACAGGAAACAGGCATGAGACGATCCATTGGGGAACGACGTCCGAGCCGAGGTACGCTGGTGAACATGACGCCGATGATCGACGTCACGTTTCTGTTGCTGACGTTCTTCATGCTGGCCAGTCATTTCGCCTCGGCGGAGAAGGTGAAGGTTGACCTGCCCCGGCCGGACGACAATCAGTCGGTCGATCGTCGGCTGAGGGACAAAGTGATCATTAACATGCTGTACGTCGAGGAAAGGGTTAAGGTTGAGCCGCGCCTCCAACTCGGGCCGGTTCCGGTGGCGTCGGTGGGCGACTTGGGCGGCAGGCTGAGGGAGGTGGGAGAACTGAACCCGAGCGTGCAAGTGATCTTACGGGCTGACCGACGGTTGCCGTATGGACAGGTGCGGGAGGTGATGCAGGCGGTCGCCGGCGCGGGCCTGACCCGCCTGCAGGTGGTGACCGATCTGGAGCCGGGCCGATGAGCAGCCGCAGTGCTGATTTTGACGTCGATCGCATTCTCGCGGGCGCGCGCGAGGCGGGCCGTTCCACGGGTCGCAACCGACCGGGACCGCTTGACAGACCCCACCGGCGGACGGGCCTGGTCGCCATCACGCTCAATCTTACACCGATGATCGACGTGGTGTTCCTGTTGTTGTTGTTCTTCCTGACCGCCAGTCGCTTCGGGTCAAACGAGGGTATGCTGCCGGCCAATCTGCCGGCCCGCAGTGCCGCGGTTTCCACGGAGATTCCCCGGACGCCGATTCGCGTGCGTTTCGTGGCCCAGCCGAACCAGCCGGACCGGTGCAACGTGACGATCGAGCGATTCAACGAGGCGCCGCTGCCTCTGGCCGAATTGGGGCCATCGCTGCGCAAGATCCAGGAGCAGCCGGGCTTCGACGCCGACACACCCGTGCATCTCATGGCAGGCAACGACATCCGATGGGATCACGTGGTCAACGCCTACAACGCCGCGTTGGCGGCCGGTTATGCAAAGGTCTATTTTGCCGCGACGCGATGAAACGGACACAAAGACATTCCGTGAAGCTCCCAAGGCGGACCGCCTTTTTGCGGACCGCAACCCAAGCGTACCGCGATCCGGAAAGATGCGTGCAAGCCGCACACATATCCGGCCGTTGGGTTCTATTGGCGGCGGCCATGCTCGGCGTCGCCTCGGCTCACTCCTTTGCGGCGTCCCTTGATGACTCGCTCTTTCGCGAGGGCCTCCGGGAACGAGGGCTGGCCGAATGGCTCGATCAGCACCTCGCCGACGCACCGCCGGCGGACGCGACCGACGCGATGCTTCGCAAGCGGGAAAAGCTTCTGGAGGAGGCCGCAGTGGCCACGTCGGTCGAGGACCGGCGGAGTGCGACGGAGCAGGCAAGCTCGATTCTCCGTGATCTGCTGGCCAACCATCCGGATCACCCGTGGCGGTTGCGATGGCAATTGGAGCTGGCCCGTGATCTGCTGGAACGTACGGCCCCGGCTGCGTTTGATGCCTTGTTGCTGTACGAGGTACCGGGCTGGAGCCGCATGCAAGCCCTGGATCTGAGCGAGCGGGCCGTGGCGATCCTGAGCCGATTGCGTGAAGACATCTCGGCGGCCTGGAAATCGGTCGAGGCTCTGGACGAAGCCTCGCTGAAACATGCGATGGTCTCCGGTTCGCTGCGCCTGCTTGAAACGCTGGACGGGCGATCGGCGTACCTGTCGGCTTGGGCGGACTTCTGCCGCGTCCTTGCTGCAGACCTGCCGACCGCCGAACGGAAAGCTCAGATGCAGGCTATTCTGGCGCGTGTGGCCCAGGGAAGCGGTTGGATCGAGTCGCCCGATCCGGTTCAGCGATGCGGCGCGTTGCTGATGGCCGCCGTCGCGGCGCGTCTGGCGGAAGAGTACGTCCAAGCGGACCAATACAGCCTCCAGATCGTCAAGACCTATGGGCAGATTGGAGATGGTCGCGAGCGTGCCCGCGTGCGAACCGCCTCGCTGGTGGCCGTGATCGAGCAGATCCGGACGCTGCGAGACCGCAACCGCCACGAGGATGCACTCTCTTATGTTGATCAGATACGCGCCTGGGCGGAGCGATCGAGGCCTAATGATCTTCAGGCTTCGCTGGCAGTTGCGTGGGCCCATCACATGGTTCTGGTCCGCCGAGCCGGCGTCACAACGCAACCGGCGAGCCTGCTGCGACCCGAGGACGCGCTCCAGCCGCTCGAATCGTTCGCAAAGCCCTCGGCGGAGAACCGCGACGCACTGTACGCTCTTCTGGCGGGGGCAGTGCAGAACGAGGATGCCGGCGTGATCCGGACACCCTTTGGTCTGCAACTGCTCCTCGGCGCGACGGTGGCGGAGCTTTCCCTGCCGGCGTCCACCCAGCCGACCGCTTCGCAGCCCGCCGTCAACCGGCGATTGGAGGAGGTGATCTCCGCCGCCCGAGGCATGCTTGGGACGCTGCCGGCCGACGTCGTGCCCGAGGCGCGAGGAGAGTATCTCTACCTGCTTGGGGCGGCACACCTGACGGCCGGCCGGTCGCTGGAGGCTGTGGCGACGTTTTGCGATCTGGGTGAGCAGCAACCGAAGCATGATCGCAGCGCACGAGCTGCCGCGTGGGCGGTCACGATTGCGCAACGCATGCTTCGCGACACGCATCAGGATGATCTGCGGGCGGTTCGCGACGCCTTCGTTCGCGCCGGTCGACTGATGCAAAAGCTGTCGCCGGCTTCGCCGGCGACCAAGGCGCTTCCCTACTGCATCGCGGTTGCCCTTGAGCAAAACGGTCAGTTGGAGGCCGCCGCTGACACGTATGCAACGGTTGCGCCGGACGATGCGCAATCGCTGCTCGCAAGAGTCGGCGAGGCCCGATGCTTGAGCACCGCGCTGGACCAGGCCGTCGCCCGAAAGACGTTGAACGAGACGCAGATGCGACAACTTGCTGACCGGGCTATCCGGTCGGCCCGGCAGGCGGCGGCAGCCGCGCAGGAGAAAAAAGACGACACCGTGGAGCACCGTCGCTTGACCGCTCAGACGATCATCCTGTCAGCCGCCCTGCTGAACCACTCGATAATCGACAAATCCCCCGAGAGCCTGGCTCTGCTGGAGCATTTCGAAAAGCGTTTTGCGGATCAGTCGTTGATGCTCGGTGCCGTCTGTCGCGAGCGGGTGATCGCCCTGACGCGTCTGGGGCGGCTTGCCGAGGCTCGACAGGCGGCGGAGCAGTGCTTGGCGGTCGACCCTGAAGAGGCCGGTCCGGTCCTGGATCGGTTGGCCGAGGCCATGAGGGACGCAATCGAGCGTGCCTTCGATGAAGGTGACCGTGACGTGGCCGGCAGAATCGCGCGCGATGCCGTGAAAGTGGGCGAGCTGCTCTCGGAGTGGTCCAGTCAACGTCCCCAGAGGCTCTCGGCCGTCGGGCGGCTGAGTATTCGCTTGCGGTTGGCTTCGTCGCTGCTTCACGCCGGACAGGCCAAGGAAGCTCTCGCTGTTTACGAGGAATGCCGCCGAGCGGCCGCGACGATGCCTTCTGATAGCCTCCCGCGGGCTGAGATCCAGCTTGGGCGGGCTGAGTCCTTGCTGGCGACCGGCGAGCCGGCCGCAGCCTTGCCGCTGTTTGCCGAGGTCTGGCAGACACTTCCCGAGCGATCACCCAACTGGTGGCGGGCACTCTGCGGCAATCTGGCCTGTCACACCCGCTTAGACCATGACCCCAAACAGATTCTGCAGGCCATCCAGCAGCAGCGAGGACTGTCGCCCGACCTGGGCGGCCCGCGATGGCAGCGTGCCCTGGAAGCGATTCAGAAGGAAAACGAAGCCCGCCTGCGCTGAATCGGCCGTTTGGGACACCTTCCGCTTCAGGTAGAATGGTTGGTCTGGATGTCGAACGACCGGACTTTGCCGGCTGAGCAGAGTGGCGCACGCCATGGACAAGCGCGTCTACCTGGAAACGATGGGTTGCCAGATGAACAAGCTCGATAGCGAGCTGGTGTTGGGGCAACTCCGCCAACTGGGGTACCTTTCCGTCGACGATTTCCGCCAGGCCGACGTCGTGCTGCTCAACACCTGCAGCGTCCGTCAGCATGCCGAAGACAAGGTCTACAGCCGACTGGGCGAGGTGGCCCGCATCAAGCGCGAGCGCCCCGAAATGGTTGTCGGCGTGATCGGCTGCATGGCCGAACGTGATCATGAGGGCATCCGGCGCAAGGCTCCGCACGTTGACCTGCTCTGTGGTCCCGGAAAACTGAATCAGATCGCGGACCTGCTGGCCGAGGTTCTTGATACGCGCCGACAGGTGATGGCCCTTGAACACGACCGCTCGCGGCGAATCCCCAAGGACCGGCGTACACTGGAACACGACAGCATTGAGTTGCTGGACCTGTCACGTACGGCGCCGCCCGATGGAAACGTGCTGCAAGCCTACGTTCGCGTCCAGCGGGGATGCGATAAGTTCTGCACTTATTGCGTGGTGCCCTACACCCGGGGGCCGGAGCGAAGCCGTCCACCGGCCAACATCGTGGCAGAAGTCCGCAAGCTGGCTGACATGGGCACGCGCGAGATCACTTTGCTCGGCCAGACGGTCAACAGTTATTCCTACGCGGAGGGCGGCCTCACCGTCCGATTTGCCGATCTCCTGGAGCGCGTCCACGATGTGCCCGGCATTGAACGCATCCGTTTCGTCACCAGTTATCCCGGCGACTTCACCGACGACATCCTGGAAGCGATGCGCGACCTGCCCAAGGTATGCGAGTACCTGTCGTTGCCGGCCCAGAGCGGCTCGAACGCCGTGTTGCGTCGGATGCGGCGGGATTACACCGCCGAAGAGTACATGGATCTGGTGGAGAGGGCGCGGCAAATGGTACCCGGTATCACGTTGTCAAGCGATTTCATTGTCGGCTTCAGCGGCGAGACGGAGCAGGACCACCAGGCGACGCTGGCCCTGGTCGAGCGTGTCCGCTACAAGAACATTTTCATGTTCAAGTACTCCAATCGGCCAAACACCAAGGCTGACAAGGTGCTGCCTGACGACGTCCCTTACAAGGTCAAACAGCGGCGGCATTCGGAGTTGATGGCCCTGCAGCATCGGCTGTCGACGGAGCATCACCGCTCGATGATTGGTCGGCGGGTGGAGGTACTTGTCGAGGGACCGAGCAAGCCGGCTCTCAGGGCCCGGAAAGCCATCGAAGCGGGTAAGGAGAAGACCTCGCGCTGCGTCGACCAGCTTACCGGCCATACGCGAGGCGATGAGATCGTGGTTTTTCCGGGCCCCGATTCGCTGATCGGGAAACTCGTCACCGTCGAGGTGACGGATGCCAGCCCGCTCACCCTTCAAGGCGTGCCCGCCGACGGGCCCGGCGTGCCCCCGATTCATTGACCATTTCTGTGGTTCCCAGCACAATACGAGCAAGGCAAGAGGCTGTCAGGCTGTTAGACTGTTAGGCTGTTGGGCTGTCAGGAAAGCAAGCAGCATTCCACACGGTGCCTGACAGCCTGGTCGTCCAGCAGCCCGAGGCGGACCGCCTTTTTGCGGGCCGCAACCCAAGCGCTCTGCGATCCAGAGACATGCGTGCAAAGCGTATAGATGTCCGGCCGTAAGGTTCCAACGGTCTCTCGCGAGGCATTGGCATGATCATTACCATCGACGGCCCTGCCGGTTCGGGGAAATCCACTGCCGCGCGCAAGCTGGCGGCGGCCATGCAGATTCCGTATCTCGACACCGGCGCGATGTACCGGGCCATTGCCCTCAAGGCACTGGACAAAGGCATACCGCTCGACAGGCCTGATGAACTTGTCGCCATGGCGGAGTCCACTGACATCCGCCTCGACTGCGGCCCCACCTACGTTCGCGTGGTCATGGACGGGCGTGATGTCAGCGAGGATATCCGCAGCATGCGGGTCAGCGAGTACACCAGTCAGATTGCCCAGACTCCCGGGATCCGCCGGGTGCTGGTTGAGAAACAAAGGCAGATCGGCCGACAGCTCGGTTCCCTGGTCACCGAAGGCCGCGACCAGGGCAGCGTGGTCTTTCCCGATGCCGACGTGAAATTCCTGGTCGATGCAGAGGACAGCAAACGAGCGGAACGCCGTTACCACGAGATGCTTGCCGACGGTGAAGAGGTTCGGCTGGAAGACGTCCTGGCCAATATCCGGCTGCGCGACAACAATGACCAGGCACAGTGGGCTCCGCTGCTGGCCTCGGGTGAAGCGGTGCGAATTGACACCACCGACATGACCATCGCCCAGGTTGTCGCACGGATGCAGGAGGAGATCCGCCGTCGGCGGCCTGCGGGGGAAAAGACACCCTGATCACCCATGGATAACGTGAGTCTCTACTGGAGGTTTCTGCGGTTCTTGTGCCGCTGGCAGACTATTCTGCAGTTCAAGGTGCGCGTTCACGGCGTGCGCAAGGTTCCGCGCGAAGGGCCGGTTCTGCTGGTCTGCAACCACCAAAGCCACATGGATCCCGTGCTGGTCTCGATGGCCCTGCCCCGCGAAAGCTGCTACATGGGTCGCGATACCCTATGGGCCAATAAGTGGTTCGCCAGGCTGATTACCTCGCTGAACGCCTTTCCGGTCAAGCGGAACACGGCCGACCTCGGGGCGATCAAGGAATCACTGCGAAGGCTCAAGAACGGCATGTCGCTGGTGGTGTTTCCGGAAGGTACCCGTACCCCCGACGGCCGCATTCATCCCATGCTTCCCGGCCTGGCCTCGATCGCCAAGAAAGCCTTGGTGCCAATCGTGCCGGTCCTGATCGACGGCATGTACCAGGCTTGGCCGAAGGGATCGCCGTTGCCACGAACGGGCAACGTCATCATCCAATACGGCGAGCTCATTCGGCCCGCTGAGTACGCCGGCCTTTCCGCGGAGGAACTGGTGCGACTCCTGCGCGAACGTCTGATCCGTATGCAACATCGTTTGCACCAGAGCCTGCCGGAGCGAAGGTTGCCCTGGTACACGGCCCGGCCCGACGTGTTCGGGGTGGAACCGCCGGGCGCGACTGTGACACCGGCCCCCGCAGACGACGGAACGAACCTGGCCGGTCAGAAAGCCAACCTGAGCGGCTCGCGGAATCGGGCTCCGATACCCAAGCGGCCCGGGGCATCTGCTCGTTGAGGCTCGAGACGATCACAGCGGACCACCTCGGCGGTACCGCTGATTTGGCCCTCATACGGGAAGTGGCCGTCGCCGGGGGGTATGGTCAGCGAGACCTTGAGCAGTGAATGCAACTGTGGGACGGGAATCCCCTCGATCAGTTCTACTTCAAAGTAGAGGCCGCTGGTACTGATGTTGCTGCTGACGGTGCGCAATACCCGATGCTGGCCGTTATTCACGGTGGAGTATTCCATCGGCAATCGAATGGCGAGTCGGCGATGTTGGCGACGTTCCTGCTGCATGGCAACTCGACGGGTTGAATCGCTTCTTTTAGCCCCGCTTCGCCGGGATTCTCCCGCAAGACGGGGGCCACTGGCCGGCCTGCCTGGGCTATAGCCCTGGCGAGGTTTGCAAACCATTGCTGGGCAAGGCCTTGTATCGGCCCTGGCTGTCAGGGAAGTTGAATTTCACAGCCAGACGACTGACCGACCGTTGTTTTTGGGCAACATCAGTCTTCCGGGGAAGGCTGCTGTTGATTCTGTAAGGCTTTTATTCAAAAGAGTTTAAGCGACAGATGCGTGTCTGCAACGCGCCGAGGTTTCGACTGCCACCTACACAGGGAACCAGCCCACGTCCCGCATGATCTTTTTGAGTGCGTCTGCCGCGACCTTGAACAGCTCGGGACCCGTTTCACCGGTCGAGTGCAGGGCCTTCGCCAAATGCGGCTCAAGGGCGAGAAACCCGTCATACCCGTCGGCGGCCGCGTCTCGGAGAATCTCGGGTATGGCCCCGTCGCCCTCACCGGCGGGGACTGCGTGCTCTTTCTCCCCGTATTTGAAGTCCTTGATATGAAAATAGCCGACGAACTTGCGGAGCGGTAGCCAGCAGGTGTTATAGATGTCTTGCACGTTCATATTGACGAAATTGGCCGGGTCGAACGCGGCGACCAGGTGGTCCGATGGGATGGCGGCGTGGAGATACACGCAGCGTTCGGGGTAGGCTCCGAACAGGTTTGACTCGTTCTCGAGGGCCAGCGTGATGGGCAGGTTTGAGACGTAGTCCACCTTCTCGGCCAGGCGGTCGATGACCTCCCGGCGATAGTCGCCGATGTCGGCCCCGTTCGGCGGATAATAGCTGAAAATGCGGATGTAATGCGCATCGAAGAACAAAGCGATGTCGGTGGCGCGTTTAAAATCGTCAAAGTGTTTCCGGTAATCATCGCTGATTTTCACCTTGCCGATAGGCGAGGCGATACAGGAAACCCCGAAGCCGCGGTCCTCAAACATTTTCTTGAGATCAGCCATCTGCTGCTTCGAGAAGGTCAGCACGTTCCGGCCCCAGACGCCGCGGAGCTCGATGTAACGAATCCCGTTGGCCTCCAGGACGTCCATCTGGACCTGAGGGTCAGGACTGACTTCATCGGCAAAGGCACTCATGGTTGGCATGGTCGTTCTCCTCGCAGACACGGACCGTCGATTTCGGCCATCCGCCCCTGGTCGCCGGCTACTTGGCTGAGGTTGTCATCAGGGCCGGCCGGGCGGTGACCCAGGCACCCCAAGAGGTCAAAGGTAATCTAACATCTGGGCCGGAGATCGGCCAGCCCAGCGCAAGGGCTGCTTGACAGCGCCGCTCACCGGGGACTACCCTCTGCCGCTCGGCGGGTTTGCGAACGCGGACCGGTGCGGTGGAGGTCATCATGCGCGGAGATGCCGTTGGGTTGGGGTTGGCGGTCACGGCCCTGCTGGTCACCGGCGGGTGCGCGGCGGACCGGGTGCTGGGGAGCGGAACTCGTGAGGACGAGGGTTTCGTGACCATCTTTGATGGCAAGAGCATGGACGGATGGGAGATCATTGTCGAGCCGGGCAACGAGCCCGAAAAGAGATGGCGGGCTGATGCCTTCTACCTGGAGGACGGGGCTTTAGCCTGCAGGGGCTATGGGTTTCACTGGTTCCGCTACAAGGAGCCGCTGAGCGATTTCGTGCTTCGTCTCGAGTTCAAGATCGCCAAGGACACTAACAGCGGGATCTGCCTGAGAAGCCAAGAGAAGGGCGCTCCCCCGTTTACCGGCTTCGAGATTCAGATCGCCGACGACGTGGGCAAGGATCCGCACAAGCATGGGACGGGAGCGATCTATGACGTCGTCACGCCGATGTACAACCCATCCAGGCCGGTCGGCCAGTGGAACGAGATGGAGATCACGCTCAAGGGTTCACAGGTTGTAGTGGTGCTCAATGGTCTGAAAGTCATCGACGCCGATTTCTCGAAACTCACCAGGCCGATCGGGAAATTCGACTTCGCATACGCGAACATGCCGCGAAGCGGTTACCTGGCACTGCAGGACCACTGGACACCGATCTGGTACAGGAACATTCGGTTGAAGAGATTGTGAGCGTGCCGATGACGGCCACGTGCCGGCCGTGGTTTCTTGCCCCGGGGTTTGTCCCGGCATAAGCCGCAACATGTACCGACCGGCTCGCGCGTGATATGACCGGCCTTTGAACAGGCGAGTCGGAGCATGGGTTCGAAGTGAAACATGACGATCAAGGATTATCAGCTCTATCACGTTCGCCCGCGTTATTTGCTCCTTAAGATTGAGACGGATGATGGGCTCTACGGCTGGGGCGAACCGACGCTGGAGGGTCAGACGCCGGCGGTTGAAGCGGCGATCGGGCAATTGATGCGGCTGATCAAGGGTGAAGATCCCCGACGGATCGAACATCTCTGGCAACGAATGTATCGAGGCGGTTTCTACCGCGGCGGTCCCGTCTTGTGCAGTGCGATTTCCGGCATCGAACAAGCCTTGTGGGACATCCTGGGCAAATCGCTGAACGTGCCGGTCTATCAATTGCTCGGCGGCCGGGTACG
>ERZ795051.3613-NODE-3613-length-15554-cov-4.150139_pt1 | contig 15554 bp, 14 predicted proteins | sample MGYA00375135_ERZ795051 | MGnify/ENA primary metagenome ERZ795051 (study PRJEB30180, sample SAMN05720222) | activated sludge metagenome | isolation source: Anaerobic digester | place: Japan | collected 2015-05-26 ... | reverse complement strand
TAAATTGCAAGGAATATCAAGATGTCCCTTCAAAATCCTTGTACTTGAGCCTAAAACTGAGAAAAACAAGAAAAAACAACGGCGGAGTCAGAGAATTTTTCAGAACATATAAGGGATACGCAGAAAAACTTTTCGCCCAAAACGCGAAAATCTTTTTTCATTAGACCCTAATTAGCCTGCTTGGTTTGCCCGGATTCATTGAATTCTTTAGTGGGTCTGATGTCTTTGATCAGAATTCTGACATAAAAGATAAATGCATTGATGAAATAATGAAAAAAATGAATCACCCAAGGAGGGGAAAATGAAAAAGAGTTTTAGTTTATTAGTTGCTGTTTTGTTCGTTGCTTCCCATGCGATATTCGCAGATACTTCGTATCATTTTGAACCCGAAGAGAGAGCCGTAGTGTTTCATACACTAAACGAGATCAAGGACGCATCAGATCTTGAAAAGGCGTTGATATTGTATATTCAGGCAGAAAGAGAATACCCCGCATACATGGAAAGAATGAAGCAAAAAGGCGTAAGAACGCAATTAATCTATCCTCCAGATGTAAATTCTGAAAAAAAAATCATATATCCCATTAGATGTTGAAGAGAAAATGGGAAAGATTATTCGTGACTTCTGCTCGAATAATCCAAAAGCACCTGAGATATTAGTTGAAGTCTGCCGTAAAAAGCCAGTCTTATTTGAAGATTTAAAAAAGGAAGGGGATTTATGGTTTATTTTTCCTCAAACTCTCGTTTTTGACTGGGCATATTGGGAATGTGTGAAAATAGTTGCAGAAACGAAAAATGGGCCAGTATGGAAAAAGACCTACATGTATAATGCTCTTCATAGCACTGCAGGTACCATTCACGCCCTGAATGCTTTGGAATATGCGGAGAGAAAATGGCCCCAGCCTCTGAGGTCTGAATTGGACGAAGAGGGTGATGTCTATCAGAATGATGTGGACTTAATAACTTGTCATGTAGCGTTGTGGAAAGAGATAGAAGATATAGCCAAAGGAAAGGTCATATTCCCATACAAAACAAAATTGCTTTTTACTTACAAGGTCAAAGATGGCAAAATAGAGAAATTGCATGTGCCCACAAGCGAAGAAATAATAAATAATCCAACATCATATTTATATTACAAATATGCTAAGCCAAGAGAGGATTACTATTACTCAAATATTATGGAATCGTTGACGCGTATCGCGAAGAAATATGAAGATTTACCCATAGATAGATTTCCTCAACCTTTCTACTATTATCGCACGCCTCATGAATTGATAGCATCTATAATGGATGAAGCGAAAAAATACAAAGCGAGAGATATTGATTTGGATATTAAAACCTTCTTCAGCTTGCTGCTTAAGGAGGAAAATGAAATAATAGATTATGCAAGAATATTAATTCTTTATAAAGTAGTTTATGAACGAGCGAGACCCAATTATTATGCCCACATTACAATTTTTGATTCTTCCGATCATCCCTTATTCCTTATTCCTGTTCCGTTAAAAAAAACACATGATATTACTACTGACTTTGATATAATTAGAAATGTTTACCATAACGATAAGCCGATTGATATAATCTCAACAAGTATAGCAGTGAGATCAGACAAACTAAAAAAGTATCTGAACGAAAAACTATATCCCCAGTTTTACGATTCCAAAGGAAATATCATCTATGAAGTATCTAAAGAACAATGAATTAGCCGACAATCTTCCGCGCGGCGTCGCCGACATTAAGAGCATCGAGTTCTCTGTGGATGGAAGTAGTGCCGGAAAGCGGGATGTCTCAGTAGTTGATGCTGGCCCCCCAACATTCTGGAGACAGCACCCATACAAGGGAACCTTCAAGGATATAAAGATAGTCATTCCTCTCGAGGAGGGAACCCATGTAATCCGTGCGCAGACCACTGAGAATGCCGCGGAACTTACCGGTTTTGACGAGGTTAGCATAACGATTTCAAAGGAGGTGAAGACCTCCGGCGGTGCTGGAGGAAGCGGAACTTCCGTTGTCAACATCTATATGCCTCAAGCGATAACAGACACGAGCGTTGACACTGTCCAATACTACCTGGGAAAACGCGACCCGCTCCCAAAAGACCCGTTTTTTAGCGAACTTCCCGATGAAGCTGACTCATCAGTGTTTCACGGGAATCTTGACGGAATCGATGCAATAGTCACGATCACTAAGTTCACCGGCCTCACAGACAAGAAGGACACGCTTACTGCCGAACTCTCATATATCGTTGACGGCGAGGCCAGAAAAATCTTCGCCGCCGACTTCACCGAGACCAAGAAGGACTCAAACATATTCAGGACGGAAATCGACTGGCAGACAGTTGCATTCACCACGACAACAACAAAATGGAATGTTGACAAAATTGTAAACGGAGATGGAAGTGGAGAGGAATTCTATGCTCCGTTTACAATGCGAGTAAAAGGTCTGGAGAAACCTGAAAAATATCTTGGATCGTGGGATGAGAACAATACGGATTTGGCTGTAAGCAGTATTGTCCCCAATGACGGATGGTATTACCTTCTTGGCGGTTCGGAAAGGATTGCTCTTGTTACTAAAGACAATACATCAGATTATGTAATTTTTTTTTACGACATAAAAACCAAGCAGATTACAAAAACGGAAGTGTTGTTTGGTAAAGATATAATTGGCCAAGTGGAAGAAAAGAATATTGATAAGGTAATTGCTGAAAAAAAACTATCTATCCTGGGCGTTGACTTGCTTTCGGATTTGAACGATGATGGAACGATTGATGACAAGGATAGAAAATTAAAATCTGAAGACGGAACTGGTGTGTCTGAGTATCTTTTCGCAGATGATAACATATCAAACGGCGACTGGGACAAAGGAGACTCGCTTGCTCCAAGTGGCTACAAAAACGATGATGATGTTGAGCCGTTGGTGTTATGTTATGACGGACTCAAAAATCTGGCTCAAAAGGTTCGAGGGATTTACATTTGGATTGAGCATCCTGGAATAGAACTTGTGAAATTGTACAAAACTTCAGAATGCAAAGATTCAGATCTTGTCGAATTCCCATGGGATGTTGCCAAAAAAGGATTGCCACCAGAAAAACTTTTTTTGCTTGCCTCGAAAAATGTATCGACGCAAATAGATGGTAATTTGATTATCTATATTGGAGATGCTCGAAAAAAGAAGTATGCCAGCGACATCATTGCATTGAGTATTGTTAAGAGTATAGGTGACACACATTTTTTTCAGGCTTGCAGAGATTATATAATGGAGCGAAATACGAAGTATTGGATGGGAGAAAAGAGATTTTTCACTGAAAAAGAGAGTCTAAAAGTATATAGAATGCTTGTTATGAGAGAGGAATCCACCAAGATGCAGGCATTGGAAACATATTGGAGGGACAAGAAGTTGTGGGGGATAGACCAAGTTGTTGCGGAGTATCCAAAGGCGACAGTAGTCATAAATGCAAACTTTTGTTTTGATGTTGATCCAAATGCTGCGGGTAGATGGAAAAATCTTACCAAATACTGTCATGGGCGCTTAATCAGTGGTGGTATGATAAGCAAGGCGTCATCAGATAATGATGATCAGAAAAAATTAGGTCCACTATATCCAGGTGATAGTCCGGATGGGTTGAGGGATAATAAACCTTTTAATATTACTAATCCCCTTAGGGGAGCTTGGTATGCTGGTGAGGAAGCTAAGTATATCGCTCAAGCTGATGGGAAATTTGTAATAGCAAAAGGTAGGGTTCCACTCAACAAGAAATATTCTGAAGCGATGGGCGGATTTCATACGAATTATAAGCAAAATCCAGAACAAATGATTGGGATTGGTCTTGCGGGGAAGCACAGAATGATTTTTACGGCGACATCGATAAATGGATCCGGAAGCAAAACTATTGCTACTTTTGCAAAGGAGTCAGGAGTTCCGCAGTTGCCTGGCGAACCGGGTGCAATCATGCTCATAGTCGGAGACGCAGGCACTTCTGTCGCCTTGTCTGTAAATTATCCTGATGAGAAGACCCGAATTGTTGACAAGGTAGATAAACACACTTTAACAAGCCCTTATATCCCATCTCTTCGTAGAGGAGCTTATTGTATTAACACATATATGCTTTTCACAAGCACAAAACCACGCAAATAAAGGAGGATTACGATGAAATATTTTAATGGATCTCTTATTTTTTCCATCCCAGCTATTATAGGATTAAACTTATCATTGTGGGCGGAAGAAATTCATCAAACTGACGATGTCCCTCAAGAGGCTGTGAAGCATACTGAAAAAGGAGCTACAAATAGATTTATTGAGGGCTGGGATGATGATGAAGTTCTCCGATTAGCCAAATTGTTAAAGGTTCCGCCAAGTGATGTTGATACCACATTAAACTTACTGGAGGAAAAAACAGAAAACTTCCTAAGGAAATATTTTCGTCCACCTTCAAGTGATAATTGCCGGATAGCGTGCATTAAGGATCAAAAACTATTGGCTGATTTTACTTCCGAATGCAAAATGCTTATAGAAATAAACAGTCCGCTGTTTCTTTTCAAAGACACAAACATAAATAAAGGTATATTGTTGCCACCGGAATTAGAGGCTATTGTATTTAAAAAGTTCTTTGACAAGAATGAATCTAATTTACTCGAGCCACAGTTTATGGGGATTCCTGTTGAGGATTTCACAAAACAGCTTATCTTATATTCAGTTTCCTTTGGGTTGGCTTCGACACAATCATCAGAAGTTTTAATGCAATTCCTTCATGCGGTGAGTAACCACTTGCCTCCAACAGTAGGGGATATCATCGTATTCAGGGGCGTGTACAATGGGCTGCGAGATGCCTCCATCGAGATGCAGTCTATTGGGAAACCTGAAGATGAGAATATAAAAATAGATATTAAGCTTGTTGATTGGAAGAGATTAGCTTTGGCAAAAAATCCGATTTACAGGTTTCTTGCAATTTATTCTCCTTACGATAATTTTCAATATACCAACGAAGAATTATTAGAATTTTATCAGGCCTATTCCAACGAAACGGATCCTGAAATTAGAAAATATGTTATGGGCGGTCTTAAAGCTATATTGGAAGATAAAGAAGGAATTTATAAAAGTATAATCAATAATGCGAAGAAGCTATACGATGAGTTGGAAAAGAAATGGAGGTGATACGGGCGAGGGGGTCACACTTGGTGTGGTTTTCGGGTTCTGCCTTCAAAACGGTCAATTTTTATATATAAGAATCTCTGCTGATTGCTTGAAATATCTGTCTTAAAGCAATATTTTATGTGAAAGAAAATCAAGTTAAGATGATTAGATTCAACACATCGCGTCAAAGTTGCGAGGCGCTGAGTTCAAGAGAAAGATGTTCTGGAGCCGTGCAACTGCGATAGGAGGGAGGAATGCTTAAGAATATCCTAGATAATACTGGCTTGCGCAAAGGAGAGATTGTAAACGAAGGTGGATACAATCCCAATGAGTGACTGGTGGAAGGGGACTCCGAGTGCTACGAATCATGCGACGATTTGTTCGGAGGAGGCAGGGGAATATCTAATAGATAAACTATTAAAAAAATTAAGATAAGGAGATATTATGGACAAGAAAATATTTTTTGTATTTTTATTTGTTTTTTTTGCAAATTATTGTTTGTCAAAAAGTTTAATTCCTGAATTAGAAGATATTTCTTACGAAGATGTTTATTTTTGTATTTCCTCGAAGTCTGGAACTTTCCTTTTATTCAAGGGGGGGCGGGATGAGCCACTTTTGAGAGTTCAATTGTCTAATGGTAAAATTAAAACGTACAGGCCTAAATATCTGGGAGATTTTTACTTTTATGAGCATGATGATAAAGGAGAGAAAAAAAGAGAAAATATTTTTAAAAAAGAACCTCTATTTCTTGATATTATTAATGTAAAATCATATCAAAATGGCATAGTCATAATCAATTTCTTTCGTGGGGATTCTATGGTGCAGTTCATTAATGAAAAATTCGAAGTTACCAGTTCCTGGAAGGAGGACTTACCTTCACCTGGTAGTTCCTGGAGATATCCAAAAGGAGTGAAAACTGAACCATTTACCGTAGTAGGTGAAGATACTATAGTAATGACTGGCGAATCCGGAGAATTGCTTTTTTTCAACAAGGATGGAAAAGTTTTTCTTCGTTTAGTTGTTAAAAGGCTATTCAATATCGAAAGGAAAGTAAAGCCAAGAGAGCCCACAGAAGACGAGAAAAAATATGTAAATTTAGAATTCTTTAAATCGGTTGCTGAATTCGATGCCAGAACGGCCGCTAAATATCTTGCTGAACGAGACAAGATTCTTCCTGCACCTATATTTATCAAAGGGGATGAATTTCCGCAATCAATCAAGGCTATGGAATCTCGAGATAATGGGAATATAATTATTCTTGATGGGGAGATGACGGATGAAGAGTTGGAAAAGGTTAAGAAGGGGGAGATGGAATATCGTTATCAGAAGTTATATGAGCTGAATCCGGAGACGGCGGAGATTAAGTTATTGCAGATACCTGGTTTTAAACTATTGCGTGAGGATATTCAATTAAAGGAAGAGAAAGGTGATAAGATATCGCAGGACGAGATTATAATTGATATACGCTGTAAGAATGATATCCTTTGTATTTTGACACGTTACAGGGCATTGACAGTTGAATTTGAGCCTGAATTAAGGGTTACCGGTGAATATCATTTTCGCTTTGATGATGAAAAATACAACAATAAACCCTGGGATGTTACTTACACAAAGCCGGTGAAGTTTTTAGTAGTAAATTTAGAGGAACGTCGGATAGATGAGTATCAGCCGCTTCCAGAGAAAGTTGGAACACCTCTTGATACTGGGGTTGCGGAGGAAAAGAGGAGAGAGGAAGCAGAGGAGGCGGAGGAAATTCGAGTTTTGGAAGAATTTGAGAAACGGCATACTGCGGAAAAGAAAATAACTCCTGTATTGGAAGCGGACAAAGAGGCTGCAAGACGATTGGTGGATTTGTTTCACAAGCGTGTTATTGCAGGAGAATTTGATAAAATACCCGATATGTTGCATAATGATTTTGTTTCTGAGATGATTACGACAAAAAAGACTTATGTAGAGGAAGTTGTCCCTCAGATGTACTCCGATATTAAAAAGATTGGTGTGATTGCGGAGATCAAATCCAAAATAGGGGAATCATTTTATACGGATGATACCCGCAGTATAATAAAATCCCAGGTTGAACTAATTTTGATAGACAAAGATGGAAAAGTTCGTGAATCTGAAAAAGGGAAGGTAATTTTTTACTTTTATTTTATAAAAACTAAAAATGGTATGCAAATCCTTGAAATGGATATAAAAGATAGAACAGAAAGATTTAAAAAAGATGAAACAGAAGATACGACAGAAGTAGAATAATAGAATAACAAGCATAATTTAAGGAGATAGCAATAAAGAGAAATATTCATCAAAGAAGCATAAAGCTAAAAAAAGCAGTTGGTATTTAAGTTGAAAAGAGGAGGAGTATCTGGTTGTTATCTTACGCTGGGGGGGCGCATTTCGCTGTAGAATTTTCTGAAAGCTCGTACAAGGATGTGCGCATATGGCTTTTCGACTCAACTATGCAGAATAGAAAAATTTCCAGTCCAGAAAGCAATTTTGTGAACGCACAATTTTCTACATCTCTCTTATTATAATGGTATTATGATGTTGTGACAACTCCAACTGCGCCATATAGGATGTTTAACTTATGTTTTTAATTATGAGGCAAGGTATTCCATAGATTTTGCTTTCTTTCTTTGAGAATGTAGCTGAACGTGGGGTTTTTCCGGCTTCTCTTAATTCGATAAGGTCATTATCAATGTGATTGTAAATTCTTACGTAAGTCTTTCCATTTGCGAGAATCGCAGCAATTGTTCCATCCTCTGTTTCAGTTACTTCTTTAAAGAAGATGATATCGCCATTGTTGATTCCGGCATTAGCGAGGCTTGAATCTGGCATTTTTATTGCAAAAATAAAGTTATCTGCGGATGTAGAAAAAAGGGATTTATCAATAGTTAGATAGTTTTCAGGGAAAAAATCACCATTTTTTATAGATTCTATTAAAGATAAGTCCTTGAGCAATGGTACTATTTTAACGAGAGGTTTTGGTCTTCTTCTAAACTTTGAGTATTTAGGAGAAATAGAGATAGTTCTTGCTTTTTCGGAACGTTGAATAAATCCTTTTTTAGATAGTGTTTTGAGATGAATTGATACTGTAGATGCACTTATTTTGAAATGTTCCGCTATTTCGTAAATTGTTGGTGGGATAGATTCACTTTCGGTGAAGTCTTCGATAAATTCTATGATAAGTCGTTGTTTTTCTGTTAATCCCTTCATTGAAAACTAATCTATAATGACATTTTTATTGCCTTTTATTACTTCGCCTATTTTTGCAGCATTAAATCCAGTTTTTTTGCAGATTTTTATGGCTTCCTCTGCTTCATTATTGGGGAGAAACCAGACCATTCCTATTCCCATATTAAAAACACGATAAGCTTCTTCTTTTGAGATGTTTCCTCCTTCTATTATCATTTTGAAAATAGGAGGGATAGGTAAAATACCCGTCTGGAATTGAACTCCAACTTTTTCTGGTAGGATTCTTGGGACATTATCATAGAGGCCTCCCCCTGTGATATGGGCGATACCATCTAAGTTGAGTTTATGTTTGATGGCTGCCTTTATAGCAGGCAGATATGAAAGATGTGGCTTTAAAAGAGCGTCACCAATGGATTCGCCGAGCTCTTTAAACTCATCAAAAGGGGTATATCTAAGTTGTTCAAAGAGAATTTTACGGGCAAGACTATATCCATTAGTATGGAGGCCATTTGAAGATATTCCAATTGCCGCATATCCAACTTTTATTCTTTCACCTGTGATTATTTTATCCTTTTCAACGATTCCTGTAATTACGCCGACAAGGTCAAATTCGTCCTGATAAACGCCCGGCATTTCAGCAGTTTCCCCACCTAATAGAGCGCAATTCGCATTTTTGCAAGCTTCAATTATACCAGAAAGTACATCTTCATAGAGATGATCTTTTAATTTCCCAATTCCAATGTAATCCATAAAATATATCGGTTCTGCGCCCTGAACAGCAATATCATTGATGCAGTGATTGACAATATCCATTCCGATATTTGAATATTTATTCATCATTAGAGCTACTAATATTTTTGTACCGACCCCGTCGATACTTGATACCAGAACTGGATTTTTGTATTTTTTTATATTTATCTGGAATAATCCACCAAAACCTCCAATTTGAGTTAACATTTCTTTACGCATTGCTTTTTTAAATTTAGGTTTTAGTTTTTTCAAGAGAGATGATGCTAAATCTATGTCTACTCCTGCTTCTTTGTAAAGATCACTTCTTACTTTATTCAATATTCTACTCCTTTTATTTTTTATTTTGGGATTTTTACTCCATATTTTTGATTATATCTTTTTATTTCTTCAGTAATATTTATTGCAATGCGGAGTGCATCAAGCCCGTGTTTTCCTGATACCTTTGGCGAAGGGGGAATCCCAGTCTTCTTTGCTTCAATTACACATTGTACGAAATCTTCAAGTTCTTTTTCCAGCGCGTTGTGGTCATTAACAGGAATTTGTTCTTTTTTTATCCCAAGGGGGTGTTTCTTATATATTAATCCTGATTTATTAGCATAATCCAGGGTTAAGTATGAATCATTGGTGAAGGCTCTGAAACGTCGCATTGGCTCTCCACTCACTCTACTTGCTGTAACATTTGCAACGCATCCATTTACAAATTTGATACGAACGTTTGCTATATCTTCTCCCGGACTCAAGACTGGAATTCCGACGGCATCAATTCTTTCCACTTCTGAATTTACCAGACGCAGAATAATGTCTAAATCGTGAATCATTAAGTCGAGCACAACACCAACTTCTGTTCCTCTTCTGTGTTGTCCCGGGCGTGGAGGAGGATAGGGAGCGAGGCGATGAACTTCCATAAATTTTATATCTTTTGCTCTTTCCTCTATGAAGCTCATGACAGGATTAAAGCGTTCGACATGGCCGACTGCTAAAACTAATTTTTTTCTTTCTGCCAGTGAAACGATTTCTTCAGCGTCTTCAAGTTTTGCAGCGAGAGGTTTTTCTATGAGAATATGTTTATTCAAATTCAACAGTTTTATTGCTACCTGATGATGTACATCAGCAGGTACAGCAATACTTAATGCCTCGCAGTCAGCAGCAAGCTCTTCTACATTTGTATATCCTTTTGTATTGCATTCCTTTGATACATTGAAGAGGTTTTCAGGGTTTATATCATATACGCCTACGAGTGTTACATTTTTATTCAATGAATATAGTCTTGCGTGATGTCTTCCAAGCGCTCCAACGCCTACAACGCCGACCTTTATTTTTTCCTCTAAATTCATTTTTTTAGAAATTTATCCCTATTTAAGGTTGCATAAAATAAGATAAAAATTCAAAATCTCAAGTAAAAAACAATGTACACATCTTAATAATTACATAGATTTTTTTATTTTTGTTTGTAATTCGAAAAATTTATCTAAAAACTTTTTTTTCGCATATGCTGAGGTGTAACAGTTAATTTTTATGTTTAATATTGGTTTTTCTGGCAAGTCCCAATTTTTTCCCTTAGTCGAAGTTAATTGCAATGCCTCCATATATAGCATTGCATTATCGGCTTTCATTATCATATTCCATTCGCTTTTAGATGGCTGATATTGTGCGAATTTCGCAAAAATAGAGTAAGTAAGCTTTCTTTCTGCAGAGATGTAATTATGTATAAAAGGTTTAATGGGACGTGGGATATCGGATAAATATGCCTCCGAAGCATCATGAAGAAGAGCAAGAAGAGATAATAGAGATGCATTCTTATAATTTTCTTCAAAGTATAATGTGGTATTAAGTGAATGTTCAGCGACCGAATAAAATCTTTTACAATGGCCATTAAATCGGCATTGCATTGATAGAGAATGTGCTATATCTACGATATCTATGCTGTCTAATGATGGGGAAAATGGATGGAAAATTTTTCCTGAAAACGTTTCTATCCAGACTTTTTTCTTCATATTTTTACTATTAAAAGTCATTGATTATTTGCAATGATATAGTCTGCAGCTTGAGTTAATGATTGAAATACCATTGCATTTTTAGGAGGATTATCTTTACTATTATTTATCATTATGTTGTATTTACAACCCGCCATAATTCCAGCTTCAAGATCTGATGTTTTGTCTCCAATCATGATAGATTTTGAGATGTCTATCTTTAATTCTCTCGCGGCTTTTAGTATGAGGCCAGGTTTTGGTTTGCGACATTCGCAATTTTCAGATGGTGTATGTGGACAAAAATATATTTTTTCTATGTGGATATTTTCTTTTTCGAGCATTTGTAGTATTTTTTGGTTGACAAGATTCATTTGTTCTTTTGAAAAGTAGCCTCTTCCTATCCCGGATTGATTTGTAACAATTATAAGTAGAAAACCTGCCTCTGAGAGTTTCTTTAGAGCAGGAGTAACACCTGATATTAGTTTAACTTCATCAGGATTTGAAAGGTAGCCTTTATCAAATATTATTGTATTATCTCGATCTAAAAAGACGGCTTTATTCACTTTTTCCCTTCTGCCTTAAAACTTTCGATAATTTCCTCTTCTGATGCTGTTGCAGTTCCAATTTTGCCAACTACTACTCCTGCGGCATAATTTGCAATTTCAGCGGCCTCTTCTGAAGATGCTCCTGAGATGATAGAAAGGGTATAGAGGGCAATTACTGTGTCGCCTGCGCCTGATACATCGAATACTTCTCTTGCTTTTGTCGGGATTATTTTTGGTGGTTGTTTTTTACTTTTGAACAATGCCATACCATCTGCTCCCAGGGTAATTATTAATTCAGCAAGACCCCAATTTTTTATGAGTTTTTGGGCAGCTTCATATAATTTTTTGTTTTTACCATTATCCTCCCATGAATTGATTCCGGATAATGCCATTGCTTCATTGCGGTTTGGGGTCATAAATGTTATACCCTTTATATTGAAAGGATGACTCGGGTGTGGATCGAGAGCGCAAATGATTTTATTCTTATTACAACAATCAACTATTTTTCTTAATATAGTCTTATTTATTAAACCTTTTGCGTAATCTTCCACTATGACGGCATCTATCTTTTTATCTTCAATAAGATTGATTAGTTTGTTCAGGGAATCTTTTATTTCTATTGTTTTGATGGGAGTAGTATTTTCATAATCTATTCTCAAAAGCTGTTGTGAGCCAGCTATTACTCTTTCCTTTCTGGTAGTTGTACTATCCTCTTTTATTTTTACTCCTGATGTGTCGCAATTTAGCGCTTTTAGAAGTTCGAGAATTTCTGGCCCGTACTTATCATTTCCTACAATGCCAAATGCATAAGTCTTAGCTCCGTATATAGAAATATTTTTAATTACATTTGCAGCGCCACCGAGGCTTGAACTGCAATTTTTTACGAGGACTACTGGTACTGGAGCTTCCTGAGATATCCTTTCAGCCTTGCCACTTACGTAAATGTCAAGAATCAAATCTCCGAAAACTGCGATTTTCGCAGAAGAAAATTTTGAAATAATTTTTTTTAGTTCAGTCAAAGAAGAGATCATTTTAATTTTTTCTCCTCAAATTTTATAAACTTAGAAGTATCAAGCTCTCTCTTTTGCTCTAAACTTCCTCCGTTCCTTTTCCATGTTTTTTCATAGATGCGTTTAAATTCTATGATTTTAGAAAGTATGGTCTCTGCCTGTTCTATAGTGATTTTGTCCTTATTTTCTCTCAAATATCTGGCGTAATCATCAAGACATGCTTTTGCCAATTCAAGTTCACCCGAAATATTTTTATACTTTGTTATCGCACCGGTAATATTAGATCTGAGTTCATCCTGAAGTTCAAGAAGTTCTTCTATTATGACACCCTTTTTCCATCGATTCTCCTTCCTTAACTCATAAGGGATCAAGAAAATAATGTAAAGTTCAAAGAAAATTGCTCCTCCAAAGAGTAGCAGAGCTACGACAGAAACAATATCTCTTTTTCTACGAATAGTTTCATCTGTCATTTATTTGAAAAATCCTAACTTATTTTTTGGGAATTTATTATCTTTTCAAAATTTCGGGAAAAACAAATCTTTTGTTGTTAACAGTTTTTATCGATTTTAGGCTTACTTTAATTCTTTGTGAGAGAAATTCAATTTTATTTTTTTTTCTTTTTTTTCTTTTTTTTGCTTGACAAGTGGTAGAAATAAGTCTAATTTATGACATTATTTTTAATAAATAAAAGTTATTCCTTAAAATTAAACAAAAGGAGTTCCCCATGGGCATATTGAACAAAATTGTGAATGTCGTGGTAGTGCTTTTAGCTATTGCTTGTGTAGTTCTTGGCACAATACTCTTTAAGAAGAGAGAAGAACTGCGTTTTAGAGGAGATAAAATGGCGAGAACTCTCAAAAATATTTCTGTTATGATGGATAAAGATAGCGAAACTGAATACAGCAAAAAAGTTGAGATTACTGATACAAAACCAATACTTGATGAAAAGAAAGATCCCAAATTAGCCAGTGAGAACAAGGCGAAATCACTGCACCTTGCAAACTATGAGAATCTCGAAAATATCCTGAAACCATTGGAAAAACAGACAAATGAAGTAATGAAACAAAGAGATGAACTTGCTGAAGCTCTTAACACTGTTGCAGAAACTCTAAAAATGCAAACATTGGATACGTACGGGGTAACGTCATTTAAAAGTATGAAAACATATGGGGAAAAGAAGAAGAGTCTCCTTGATAATGTGGAGAAAGTTAGCGCGAGAGATGAAGCTATAGTCGATCAGATTGTAAGTTCTGCAAAAACACTTGGTTTTACGGTTGATCCTACAGCGTTGAAAGATCTTAATGATTTTAGACCAGCTTTGAATGAATTTGGTGGTAAAATAGATGCATTTAAAAAACGTTTAGATGCGTATTCATCGAGTATAACTAAATTTTGCAGTATAATGGAAATTGCACAGCCCTCTCTTCTTTCCGATGATTATGCAAAGGAATTATCATCAGTTGAGGATAAATTTCGCGATAAAAAAGCTGAGCACGAGAACACAAAAAGAGAGCTTGCAGCAACACAAGATGAGTTAAAACAAACAAAAGAAGCTTTAGCAAAAGAACAGGAAGCAAAGAAAGAACTTGAAAAACTCATCGTTGAAAAAGATGAAAGAATAGAAAATATGAAGAAAATAATTGCTGGAGAGGGTTTCCCGACTGATCGTAAAATTACAAATGAAGACTTATTGAAAATGATAACAGGTAAAATCGTTGAAGTAAATGATAAATGGAATTTTGTTATTATAAGATTTGATAATGATGGGCAGGTAAAAGTTAGAAAACCACCATTTGGAAGAGAATTTGTGCCGGTTGAAATCCCTGTAGGAAGAACTCTGATGGTTTCTCGACAGGATCAGCCAATAGCAGAACTTAAGATTACAAGAGTACTCGAATCATGTTCCGTTGCTGACATTGTACCAAGTAAAAAGTGGGCTGAAATACAGCCGGGTGATATTGTTAAATTTCCTGAACTAAAACAGTAAGGAGAGGAAGAACTATGAAGACATTCTTAACAGTAGTTTTACCAATACTTTCCTTGATATTGTTGATTGCCACTATAGTAATGCAGTTATCAGAAATGAAATTCTATGAAATATTTTGAAGGGAATAAGCCTAAAGTTTTAGAGGGCCGCATATTGCGGCTCTTTTTTTTGTTTACTCTCCTGCTTTGTGGATGTCAAACACAGCAGGAGAAAAGAGGAGCAAGCGCGATCCCTGTAAATAAACCAGCATCCTGGGAAAACAATTATACCCAATTTTCAAAATAAATTATATATTTTTCTAACATTAGCTATTTAATTTAAAATTTATTTTATTTCAAATTTTAATTGCTCCTTTCCAGATACTTTTACCGTCTTGCCTGTTGATAAGTCACCTGAAACCATTAGCCTTGAAATAGGAGTTTCAATCTCTTTAACTATTAAACGCTTTAAAGGTCTTGCTCCGTAATTTGGATCATAACCCCTTGAAGCTAAGTATTTCTTTGCACTTTCATCAATGGCAAATCCTATTCCAAGGTCTTTCAAGCGGTTTGCGAAATTCGCAATCTGAATTTCAACTATTTTTACAATATCATCTTTAGTCAATTGATGAAAGATAAGAATTTCATCAATTCTATTAATGAATTCCGGTCTGAAATGATGTTTTAATTCATCTAAAAGCTTTTCTTTTAATCCGGAGTTAAAATTAGAATTTTGAAGTAAAGCACTTCCAATATTGGAAGTCATAATTATGATAGTATTCTTAAAGTTCACAGTTCTACCATGGGAATCAGTTACTCTCCCATCATCAAGGATTTGTAAAAGTATATTGAATACATCTGGATGGGCTTTCTCAATTTCATCAAATAAAACTACTGAATAGGGGCGTCTCCTAACTGCTTCAGTTAATTGACCTCCTTCATCATATCCGATATATCCCGGTGGAGCACCCACAAGCCTTGAAACACTGTGTTTT
>ERZ795051.3611-NODE-3611-length-15555-cov-52.461548_pt1 | contig 15555 bp, 21 predicted proteins | sample MGYA00375135_ERZ795051 | MGnify/ENA primary metagenome ERZ795051 (study PRJEB30180, sample SAMN05720222) | activated sludge metagenome | isolation source: Anaerobic digester | place: Japan | collected 2015-05-26 ... | reverse complement strand
TCCATTACTTCCTCACGCCTGCCTCAGGGCAGCATCATTGTTTTCATGGACGACTTACCCCTCAACTGTCCCCTGGTATTCTTTCTTGAGCTTGAGCCTCTCACAATTTCCCAGGGACTTACCAGTCAAACAAAATGCATAGTAAGGATACTATTTAAATCTTACGGTCCTAATGCAGGCTCAAGAGGTAAGATCCCCTTTGGGCCTCAATCCTGCCCTGCCTATAGAATATAGAGAGAAGGGGGAGGCCTATAGAGGTCAAGGGCTCGCCGTGTCCCTCTGAGGTTCTGGAGCAGGATAAATCCTGCTGGATGTTCATGAGCTGCCTGAGCTGTCTGGGGTCGTCCACCAGCCGGAGGGAGCCGTCCATCAGAGCAGAGTCTATGGCCTGGGCCATCTCAGTCTTCTTCTGGAGAGAGATAACCTGGCAGGACAGATTAGGGATTAGATGCCTCTCTTCGGCTATGTAGAGTTCTCCCCTGGTATTATCGGCATAGATGGTAGAAATGTTAAACTTAGTATGAGCCCTGGCAATATAGCCTATCTGGGAATAGCCCTTGTCTGTTGAAAAATAATCCACATTATCAAACCATTTTGATAGCCTCTGGATATATTGGTTCCCGACTACCTCAAGGACGACAAAATGACCAGGGTCAAGCTTCTTGCCAGGGTCGTAACCGGCTATGCAGAAAGTGGACGGGGTAGGTTGCCATTTCATCCCAGTAGTGGCAAAATCGTTGTTAGGGAGTGAGACATCTATAGCTTTCCTGGCTAACTCAGCATCAAAATATGAAAATGCTGCAGCCCTGGGCTGGCACATAAACTCTTGCTCAAAAGTTGATACTACCCCTCCTCTGAGCTTGATCTTCCTTGACTCTCTCATTTGCTTTAGCTTCTCAATCGGGAACATCTGAGGCCAAAGTGCCTTTTCCTCACCATTTTCTGTAAAGATTGCAGGCTTAATCCTGACAATAAATTCTTTCTGAATATTGGGATCGAAGAGAAAATCATCTTCAGTCTGAGGGGTGCCAACTACATGAAGGCAGCCATCCCTGGTAGGAATATTCATCACAACTGAAACAAAAGTTGAGTTTATTTTCCATACATTAGTTCTGGCATTAGGGTCAGAGTCATCTTTGAGAGGATCATCCACAATAACTATCTCCGAATGGGCTCCCCTGGAGAACTCAAGGAGGCCATAGGGCCTAACGATCATCCTTTTCCTTTCTGCAAAAGCCAGGTTAGAATCCCAAGTATATCGGGCCAGGGTGTCGGCCCGATTCTTTTCGTCTATGAGGCCCAGGGCCCTAAAGACGGAATCATCAACGAGATACTTCAAATTTTGAATATGTTCGTCTGCTAATCTCTTTCGATAGGAGAAGTAGGAGACTCTAAGGTTGCTCCTATCAACCCTGTTCCTCCAGAGCCTCCACATGAGATAGGCATAGAGCCTCATTGACTTCCAATGACCCCTGGGCTCGACGGTGATAGTGTAAGGGTTCTCCTGCAGAAATTTGCATTCGTCGGTTATGAAGGGGCCTCCCACAAACTCCCCAAAATGTTTTGAGACAGCCCACCGATAAATAGAATAAACAAAATGTGGGAAGGAGTCATAAGACCAGGCTAAAAACTCTACATCCTTAGGAGTAAGGGGCCTATCTGCCGAATGCATGAAAGCATCTATCTCCTTCTCTGAGAATCTTAGCCTCATCTTCTCCTCCTACGAAAAGCTTACATCATTGACTTCTGGAGGATTATCTATCTGATCCTGGGCTTCCTGTTTCATCTTTACTTCGTTCTTCAACTGGAGGTTATGCTTAGCCTTGAGGCCAAAGTGCTGAACGGCCCCCATGAAGAATTTAGCTGGGAAGGCAAACTCGTTACAGTCCTCAATCTGCTGGTAAGATTTGCCGATTTTGGCTAACCTGGCTATCCTTCTCCTGCAGAGGATCACCCCAGAGTTAAGGTCAAACCTGTAGAAGTCACAGTCATAATGTGGGCAAGCCTGGATGCCGTGCTTGAAGATTTTCTTATCGATGTACTCTGAGGCCTGCTCCGGCATATAGTAGACTGTGTACTTATACTCATGCCTCTGAAGAAGCCTATCCAGTATTTCTGTCAATGGACACATAAAGGTATAAAGGAAAGCTTAATATATTAAGTTTCCCCTCTAAGGGGTATGGAGCAAAAACTTGAATTTAGGAACCCAGACCTTTTCCCTTTGCTGGGTTATAGGCAGTACATTAGGGACCATATGCCAAAGCCTAAAGATGGGTATGTAGTAGAAGATATGGATTTAATAATTAGGCTATATGGAGAGAATTATGGATTAGATGAGAGAGGTAAATATTGGCTAATGGAGCTAAAGTATAGTGATGCATGGTTAACAAAGGGGCAAAGATATTTGTTTAGCACAATGGATCAAGATTTGAGAGGGAGCAAAAGATATGGAGGATTTTATGTGATCAATTATTATAGTACGGATTTTGAGTCAAGCCCTTATTTCAAGATCAACGGGAGAAAGGTAGACTCAGAGGGGATGAAGGAGTTCTTGAACTGCCCTGATAGGCAAGAGAGAATGAGATTCCCTAAAAAAATAAGATAGAATAGAAGTTAAGATTTATATGACCTTATTAGGATCAATAAATCCCAGTCTCGACTGGGATAGTTTTTACCTCTTTTCCGAAGACTGGGGGTAAATCAAGTTCCTTAGACAGTTCACCACTAATATGACCTACATCTTTGGCAAGGGTTAGAAGCTTTTCCTTTACTTCCTCCGATATGCCGTCTTCATGGGCTACTGTGGCTATTTTAACTGCAATTCTATACAAATCGTTGATTGTTTTTAGGTCTAATGGCATTCAAATCACCTCATGGTCCAGATGGGGATTCTTCCAATTACTGCAGCAGGTAGTGATTTTGCCTTCCATATCTGAACGACGGAAAGGTTCTAATTTGGAGACAGTATTGGGGGTGACATTAATGGCTGTTCTATCATTAAGTGGTCGACCTTCGATCAGAGCATCCCCTGGGATAAGCCAGACATAGGCAATTTGGGGAGAGTCGGTAATAGTGTCTATCGTATTTTGGAGGGCAATAAGACAGAAAGCATCAGGGACTTTATTTTTTCCAACTCTAAATTTCCATTGAGAGGCTTTTTTCCCATTATGTGGCAACAATAGAGAACATTTAGAGTCAACCTTATAGCCTTTGCCACATATAAAGTCATAAGGAGCATGAGGATGGGCCTTTTCCATAACAGAAAAAGCCTTAGAGAGGACGGTTTCAGCTATGTAAAGCCCTGTATATTGGGAGCAGCCTGGTTGTTTAGAATAGGGACCCAATCCGGTTAAGCCCTTTATATATCTCTGGTTGTATTCCTTCTTGCATTCTAAACATCTATAATTGCCTCCCCTTTTATTAGACATCCAAGAGAATTTAGTTATACCATGATGTCTACATTCTCTCATCTGATAACGGGGTAGTAAGCCGTGTCTTGTCTGTACGAATTCGCTTTTTCTCATGGCAAGCCATTATAGTCTTCAAACTATAAATAGCTTACTCCCGTCATAGTCAATATAGTAACGGCTATAACTCTTTAAAATCCAATTTTTTATGTCCCAATAATTTCAGGAGGGACCACGCCCCTAATTTTTGCCCTGAGCCATCGGCGAAAGGAACCCCTGGCGGGTCCTGCCAGTTATTCCCAGCCATTTTTATATGGCCCCGTTAATCCCTGCCCCATTTCGATAGATCTATTAAAATTCGACCCATGTTATCATTATCCTATTGCCTCACAACCGGCAATAGGAGCAATCGATATCAGACGACCTACCACATTTTTATAAATATCTTTCTCCCCTCGTTAAGCATAGGTTTGGGCTCCAGATGGAGGAAATTCCTATAGTCTATGGAATAATTGGATTAGGGAAAAATAAAATAGGAAGAAGTTAATAAAATTAAAATATAATATTGCCTCTTCCTAAAGTTCTCCTGCAGGTGAGCAATTTAATAAAAATCCTGGTCTATCTCTGGGGGCTCCTGGCTGCCAGGGGTAGCCTTCACCTCTTCCTGGGGAGTGACGTTGAAAGTGGCTATCTCCTTCGGGTCCTTTGCTTCTGCCTTTGCCTGCCGATATCTCTTTTCGTATCTGCCTACCTTGTCCTGCAGGATCTTCACGATCTTGTCTATAACCAATAGCTGCAGGTTGAATTTGTCCTTGTTGAAATCTGCAGGGTCAGCCTTCTCTATCTCCTGCCTCAGCTCCTCCAGCATGACCATGTAGAGCTGGATGCTAATCTCTGCCCTGATAGCCTCCTTCCTGAGGAGGAGGGCCACGTTCATCTTGTCATCTTCGTTATACTTCCTGAGTCTCCTGATAGCATTATAGGTTAGATCCCTACCTGTCGACTGTTTTATCTCATCCTGTATAATGTCGTATGGCACAGCTTGAGGGGTCGAGGTCAGCAGCCCGATTACGTTAATGTCATCGTCTGCAGTCGACTCAAAGGGGTTCCCTAACATCCTAAGGGGGGAGGTTGTAAGCCCCTTAGATGAGGCCCCTCCCTTCGGGGAGGTAGCTAATGGGGGGTTCTTCTTCACGGGCATGGGTGCCTCCTGCTCTGGGGCCTGAGGTCGGCCCAATTGTGTAAAAATTGGCATTTTTTAAACGATGGCAGCTCATAACGATTTTTGAGGCTCCTCCCAAAAGAGCCTGTTGCTGTATAAAAATGATCATTTATGTTTGTCATTATGCATCAATTCCTCCGGTATTATGTAGCTTTCATGCAAATATTGGAGCCTTGGATATCCAATTAGATCCTCTGGCACAACGCCAAATTTTTCAGTCAATAACATTTTATAGACTGCCTCATGAGGGACCATGAAGGCTATTCTCGGAGCCTTCCTTTGGGGGACCTTCGGCCTGAACTCTATAGCCATGTAGCCTTTTCTCCCTGTCTTTTCCAAAAAGAGGGTTTGATTTGTAATTTGCTTCCTCATATGGGGGTCGAAGTACATCCCTGGGGTTGCCGGAGATATGGTCCTTGATTTGCATTCGATAGCCAGGTAATAGTTCCTATTCGGGCTATCTACCAAGATGTCAATGTCCTGGGGCAAAAACTTTGTCTGATGCATTCGATAGGCATATCCCTTAATCCCCGATTCAATGAAATAGTCATTGAAGGCCTTAACAACGGCTCTCTCAAAGTTTTGGCCTAATTGATGAGCCACGCAGTCCCTCCGGCTGATTTTTTGTCATAAAGTCTAATTAAAAGTGAACTAATATAAATGTTTTGCTCAAAAAGATATCGAGGGGGATAGACCCCCTCAACAGCCATGAACAGCCCTCGACTGGCTTCACAGCCTGGTCCTCATTGCCAAAATTCTCCAGCTTGATGCCCTTTGAGAGGAAGCCCTGGGAGGTCAGGACCTTCTGCTTCTGATCCAGGGCATAGATCCTGAAGCCCACAGGGATGACATCTCCAGGCTGGGAGCCTAGATGCTGCTGCATATCGATGTTCAGATTTTCAAAAAGCTGTACCATATTCAGGCTTTTCTTAGGCCTGAAAGGTGCTATCTTCTCTTTAGCCTCCATAGTATCTATGGGACCACTGGAAAGTATTTAAAACTATGGGCATAGCTGGCAGTGCTGTAGCCTTTGGCTACAGTTTAATTAAATATAGATATATCTATATTGTCTATTCTATTTCTACACTCAGATAAATCTAAGTCAATCCCAATGAAATGAAAGCCCTCAGCTAAGCAGGCCAGGGCAGTAGTGCCACTACCTATAAAGGGGTCTAAGACCAGGCCATTCTTTGGTGTCACCAGTCTAGTTAAATACCTTATCAATTTCAAAGGCTTAATGGTAGGATGTTTAGACCCAGCCCTCTCTTTTTGAGAAGCCTTTCCACAATAAACGAAAGAGTCTGGGTTTATTTGCATGAAGAATGTAGAAGCCTTTGATCTGTTATTACCAGCAGAAGAATGACCACCAGCCTTCTTTATCCCAGTTTGCTGATTCATGATCTGGACAGGACAATCCTCAGAGCATTGACCTTTAATACAGTCAGCAGAATGGCCTAAAATGAGATCTGCTGGCCATCTTTCTTCATCATCAGATAGCACCTTACAGTTATTAATATTTATACCACCACATTCATATTTGATGAGATTCTCTACTACAGTGCCATCTAGAGGCTTTCTGGCCATACAGATAGGCTCATGAGCTGGCTTCAGAGTTGTATTCCATCCTTCCCATTTTTGAGCCAGTTCTGTGGCTGGAGCAGTAATGTCAGGAATATTTCCATCTCCCATGCCTACTCCATAGATATGATTTATCCCTCCACCATGCCTGGTAGACTTTCCTATAACTTCCCTTTTTGCTCCTGCTTTTTTATCTATAGCTTTAGATATATCCATCCCTTTTGCCATACCAGATCCATAGATCCACATAATTTGATCTCTGATCTCAAAGCCAGCATCCTCAATGGCACAGGCCATCCTATGATAAGTTCTGGCACTGCTAAAAGCCAGTAAATATCCTCCTGGCTTTAGTACCCTGAGACATTCCATCCACAGGAGTGGATCATAAGCCACTCCAGTGCCATCCCATTTCTTCCCCATAAACCCCAGTTCATAAGGTGGATCAGTTACCACTGAATCAAAAAAATTAGCTGGGAATTTTTGTAATACTATCCTGGCATCTCCTTCAATCAGATCATCAATTTGAAAGGGTTGCTGGCTCATGCTGCCTCCACCCTGGGCTTCTCCTCTATCATATTCTTCCTTCCCTCTTCAGGAGGGCCTCCTCATCAGTTCCTCTGCCAGGTTAGCTCCTATCTCCCTGGCCATACCCTTCTTCATTTCATAGGTCACAGCAAATCCCACCTGCTCCTGCAATGGTGTCAGCAGACTGTTATCCCAGACTGTGATGGTCAGGACGTCTCCCTCCAGCCTTAAGAAGCCAGCAGCTCCCTTCTCACCCATCTGATTCATGCCCACAACATTGATAACCAGGTGCTGGATAGGGTAGTTATCTAGGACAGGAAGCTTTACCTGCCTGGCTTTCAACTCTACTGCAGGGGTAGGTGAGGAGCTGCCTTTCATCTTTCTTCTTAACCAGTCCCACATATCATCCATCACTCCACTCTTTCTTTAATCCATCTGTCTGGAGGGACTTCCATCTCATGATATAGGGTATGGCTCTTCCCTCTATAAAAAAGTATGCTTCAAATGGCCGGACTAACTGGCTCAAGTTGAAATGCTGCTAAATTGGGATAATTATTCATCTTATTGTAAAATAACTAAAACAATTTTATACAGCCTCTCTCAACTGTCTAAAATTGACCTCAACTTTAGGAAGTTAAATCGATAGCAGGGCACATATTCATTTTTCGCCCTTTTATCTGATCCCCCTAAAATCAATATTGGGCAGGACTTCACAAAAATGGTATGTCCCTACCTGTACCCCCAAAATCAATATCAGGTGACATATGGTACATATACTATCTCTATATTATATATATATAATATAAAACTACAATATACGTACTATGTATAATGTATATAGGGCTGGGGAGGGGCCTATTTTGTGAACCATGTGATCTGCCCCTCTTGATATCGTTTTTAAAAAGGCCTAAGAACAGATAATGCCCCAAAGGGCTTACTGCTATTGGTTAGACAAGAGGGGCCATCTGGTCCCCTTGTCTAACTATGTCTTCTGCTATCGATTCTTACCCCTTTAACACCTTCTCTTTCATCTCCTCAAAATGTCCCTGCCTCTCCTCATCTTGTTTTTCTGCACTTATCCCTCCTGAGACTCTCCAATATCTCTTTTCTTTTACATGCCCCTTTTCGATCTTCAGCCCTCCAGAGTACGTTTTTCCCTTGTGGCCCCTCAGATAGTACGATATCTCCTTTGTATCCCCTTCAGCCAGGCCCCTCCTAACCTTCGACGGCAGATATTCCTTTGGGATCTTCTCCAATTCATCCAGTATATCACTATTGTAAACCTTCTTGTCTCCTAACACCGTTGCCCAGGCCTGAATGAACTCATCAAACTCCTCTCTGTCAGGGTCAAACTCCTCTTTTGCTACTTCGGCATTCGTCAAGGCTTCATTTATCCCCACATATTTCAATATAGGATTGATTATATTAATGCAATCCATATAACTGATCAACTGGGGGATATACTCTGCCTCTCCAGGCCTACCAGCATCGGCCCATGACTTTATTACTCCCAATAGGCCTTTTACTATCCATTCACGTTCTCTTTTGATTGTCTTCCTAATGTCTTCAATCCCGTTTAGGAAGTCCTTATTTGGCTCCAGTTCAGTTATGAGCCCTCTTCTTGCCGTGTCGTCTGTAAAGCTCAGGTTGATCCCGTTAAAGACTATCAGGGCATTGTTTTGGACACTTACCATCTGGGTCTTCCCTAATGGCCGGAAAGCCATCTTTTCCGTCGTCCCCATTGTATTGTAACCCTCTTGAGTTACATCCTTCACGTTATCGACGACAATAAAACGGCTTCCTTTCATCAGCATGGACTGGAGCAGCTTCTCCTCTTCGGCTTTCTCATGCTTCTTATTGATGATATCCCCTACTTCCCCAGTGCATATTATTGCTGGGATATCTGACAATGTACTGGCTCCAGAGGAAACATCTGGCTTTGTAATGTACCAAAATGGTGACTTATTGAACAGGTGCCTCATCATAGCCAGAAAAACCATAAACCAGGCATTATCCTTACTTGCCTGATTGCTGAAGATGAAGCCAGAGAAGATCTTATCCTCCAGCTCCCCTATTACCCTTTTGGCCTCTTCCTGGCTATATGTGGGTATTTCTATCTTCTCTCCCAAATAGTACATCTGGGTCTTAGGATCATAACCTGGCTCTACACAAATTGACATATCCTCCCTGATGATCGGGATCTTACTCGTGCCCTTCAGCTCTGGAATTTCGGGCCATTCATTTCTATTTAGGACCCCTAAGACTACCTTCTCAGGAGGGTAGACCCTTATCGTTATCCCCTGGCTATTTACCCTGATAAAGTCCATCATCCTATCCAATATGGGAGCCAGATTGTCCTTATTCAGTATGTCTATGTCTCCATTTCTCAACACTTTGGCAAGTCTACCTCCAAATGTGAATACCTCATAGCCCTCTGCCTCATTATCGAAGCTCAGCCTCTCTATAACCTTCTCTACCTGGTTATAGAGCCCTCCGGCATCCTTATTTATCGTAGAGCTGGGGACCACAATGCCCCTCTTCTCCAGGGCCTCCTTTAAATCCCTCTTTTGCTTCCTTGTCAGGCCTCTATACCAGCCCTTTCTGGTTTGCCCACATTCAACTATTCCGGCTTCAACTGCTATCCATTCAAGCACCCCTCCACCGGACATATGCCTATAGCAAATCCAGCTATTATCCCTTCTATTCACCGAAAAGTTCATCCCATTCATCGATCCATGAATAGGATGCCTGCCTTGAATCTCTACCCCATCATCCCTCTTGATGTCCACCGGCTTAACTATATCTTCGATTTTTATATGAGAGAATCTATTGATCTTCTTCTCCCCTCCCTCTTTCTTCTCTTCCTGCCTTTCTACTCTTGCCCCTGTCCAGGCCTTCTCCAGGACCTCCAATAGCTCCTTTCCAATTGTGGCTATCGGGAGGTCCTTTTCTACCTCCCATCTTTTTACCTCTACCTCCCCAGTCTTCTCATTCCCCTCCTTCAACCTGCTGGTAGGCCCTACTACAAACTGCCCTTTGGCTTGCAGCTCTCCGATATGCCTCTTATGGTCCTCAGGATCATACAGGATTACTTTTTTCTCAATCTCAGGACAGATAAAATAGTAATGCCTCCCATCATGGGGAGTCTTTACCGTGAACGTCTCCGGCAGGGCCTCAATGATCCCTAACTCCCTGGCCCTGGGCCAGTCGTCTATGTCCAGGATCTTTAGCCCCCCATCGCCACCCCTGACTCCATAGTTCTTGCCTGCCTCCAGATGGCTTAGAAGCTCAGGATCATCGAAGTCATAGCACCTATCCCTCGACCAACCCGTTTCAATCGGCTTTTTGCTATACGACACCAATTTAATGAATTTTAAGGTCTTTGCTTGTAAAGAACTTGGGATAGAAATTGGAAAAGACTCCCTAGAAAATTTTTCTTCATTCATCTTTTTTCCTCCTGTAGAGGTTCTTTCCTGCCTGCCAGATGGCATCCCTCCTAATCCTGGGGTGCCTGGGTAGGTATATCAATGGTCCTATCCATTTTCTGATCATGCCCCATCCCTTTACCCACTTAGGATTTAAACCTTTCCTACCAAAACATTTTTATCCTTCCAAATCTATGCTCCCCCTATGAAAAAATATATCTCAGCGTCTCAGATACACCAATGGGCTTTTTGCCCTACTGCCTACCACTTGAAATACGACCTGGGGCTTGTCGGTCAGGTTGGGAGTCCTGCAAAGATCGGAAAAACCTTCCATGATCGAATAGCTCAGTCCCTGCCTAAGAAGGAAGATCCAAGAATACCCAAAAAGTGGTTAAATAATTATAGACTTATTCTAAATAAGCTCAACCTCTCTGATAATCTCCTCATTGAGCTAAAAGTTGAAGAAAAAATCAACGGTCAAGCTGTTTTGGGATTCATTGATGTTTTGGACCTTGATAGGGCCCTGGTTGTTGACTGGAAGTTCTCTAAACGGGCCTCTAAGTACAATGTCCAGGGGTACATCTATAAAGAGCTGGTCAGAAAGCTTTACGGCCTCGACTGCCAGGTTGCCTTTTGCTTTGTCCCTCTGCTCCAAATAAAGCCTATGCATCCTGAAGACTTCCAGGCTGGAGAGGAGCAGTTTAACTCCTTCCTCTGCAGAGATAAAGATAATGACGGCCATTTCAGCCCGTCCTCCAGGAAGTGCCGGAGCTGTGGATATTACCTCTATTGCTCTAACCCTGATTTGGTCCAGCAGGTTGAATCATGACCAACCATAACCCTTTTATATCTTGAAGACCTATATGTCCTTTGGAGGCACAAAATCATGAAGACATATAACGGGAAAGAGTGCATAGCAATAAGAACAGACTCGGAGATAGGTAGAGAGGTCCTCAATGAGGCCAATCCACGAGGATCTTATCAAAAACTGGTAGTTGAGAGGCTTCTTGATAACGGATTCATAGTATCCTATCTGGCTTCGGGGCATCCACTAAGAGGGAAAGCTATGAGGTATAAGGGCAGGTATGAAAAGAGCCTTCATAATGTCATGAGGAGGGTAGGGGCAGCTCTTCCTCCCCAGTATGAACTGAAAAGAGGGCCTTGTGGAGAGAAGGGAGGATATGGCTACTGGGTGGCAAACAGGTCACTCAATGTTTTTCACGAGAAGGAGGCTTAACCCATGAAATATAAAATTTTGAGAGATGAGTTTACAATTTTCGGTAGCAAGACCCTCTATAGGATCGAAGCTATTAAGGACTTCGGGGACGTAAAAAAGGGAGATAAAGGGGGGCTGGTAGAGTCGGAGTACAACCTGAGCCAGGAAGGTAACTGTTGGCTGTATGATGATGCCCTCTGCTATGACAAGGGCCGGATATTGGTAGATGCTAAGGTAAAAAATTATGCCAGGGTCTTTGATGATGCCCTGGTAACTGGATTTGCTGAGGTATCAGAGCAGGCCTGGGTTCACGAGTATGCTTTGGTAGGGAGCCATGCAAAGGTCCAAAACTCTTCCCATATCCAGGGCCATTCAATCGTCGGAGGCTCAGCATTGATCACCGATGAGGCTGTTATAGCTAATTATGCCCTCATTGATGATTTTGCCAGGGTCGGGGGTCAAGTCGTGGTTGAGGGTTCAACTGTAGTCTGTGATCATGCTCAAGTCCTCCAAAATGCAGTCGTAGGGGATGCTGCCACAATTGGAGGCTCGGCTATCGTCAGGGGTGGGGCAGTGGTAAGGGGGGCTGCTAAAATTGATGACAATGCCGTGATTGAGAACGGGGTTGTTACAGGCCATGCCCGAATTGGGGGGCATTCAGTAATCAAAAAGACTTCAGATTATCTCCTGATTGGCCCAATTGGGTCCAGGGATGACTTTCTGACGGTCATAGCCCCTTCCATGCAGGTAGCTACTGGATGCTTCTCTGGGAGCCTGGACGACTTGGAGGATAAAGCCCGACGGGTGGGCAGAAAAGAGTATCTGCTCCTGATACCAACTATTAGGAACCTCATTGAGCACAGGATAGATATGGACCTTCTGGGGAGGGCTTAAAGATGGATTCACATTACCAAAAACTTTTAAACACGGGCCGTTGTTGGTGCTCCTTTGCTACTTGCCCGATGGGAAAGGAGTTCCTGAAGGATTTGTATTCATGGGACAATATAAACAACCTTAACCCGTTCCTGGTAAATAGCATCTGTGTCAATTGTGAGAATTATTGAGCCCTGCTGATGCCGGAAGCCCGTAGGATGCCCTAAAACGGGCCTATTTTTCTGAGAATGGGTAATTCTCCATCCCATATGGATAAATCGATTCTTCGGGCATCCTGTAGGACTGAGGGGGCAGGCCTGAGCCATTCATCATAGCCAACAAGGGGATGCCAGTTTTGGGCCGAAAGCATTAAATACTTTCAAGGTGCCATACCTATTCATGGCATGGAGCTATCTTAGTGGGGGCAAAGGCTTTAAAAAATATTCGTACCTCCTCCTTGCCTTTTTGCCTTTGCCCCCTATCCCGATCATGGAGCTACTATGAAATTTACCAGAGTGTGGACCTGTGGCAGGGGGCATAACAGGGTTTACAAAGTGGACGATTCCAAGCCCAAATGTCCTATTTGTGACGAATTCATGAGGAAGGCTGACATCAATGCCCTCCCTGCTCTCAATTCTAAGGCAGAGGTAGAGGTTGAAATGATAGAGGTTGAAGACCCAGATGCCCCTGCAGTAGATGTTTACGACGATAGAATAACTGAACCAACAACAGCAACCAAGTTGGTCCCTAAGCCTGAATGGAGGGGTGAGAGAGGCTATCCTGGGAAACAGAAATACAAAAAGGTTAAGAAGGGTATGAAGTTTGATGAGAAGACTCAAACCCTTAAGCCAGGGAGGGGGAGATTCCCGAAGGAAGAGGAAGAAGGACAGGCTAAGAAGAGGGGGAGGCCAAAGAAGAATGATAAGGTTGGGGCCGAATAATTCTATCTATTCAGATGTAGAGGATCAGACTTTAGCCGGTTATGGCCTCAGGTGGCAACAGGGGGCCTATAGATCGAACTTTTCTATCCCTGTCCTGGAGAGATTGCTCAAGGCAGGGTATGAGGTCGATAAAGAGGCTCTCAATTATTATAATAAAGAGAAGATGAACATCTTCCCCAAAAGATATTTTTCATCTGCAGGATTGAAGCTACCTCTATTGCCCTTCCAGGAGGAGGGACGGGATTTTATTCTCAAAACTGGCTCCTGTATATTGGCTGATCAGATGGGCCTGGGCAAGACCCCTACAGCCCTGGCAGCCTGTGAGTTTTGGGGCTGCAAGACCCTCATACTTACCAGAGCTGCCCTGATCGATCAATGGGGCTCTGAGATTGAGAAGTTCACAGATTCCTCCTATACCCTAATCCAGTCTGGCAGAGATAGGGAGAGTGCCTGGAAGAGAGCCATTCATCTTCCTGACCACTATGTAGTGGCCTCATATGACATAATGAGGTCAAAATCTGACCTAAAATATGCATATGAGTATATAAAGGATGATTCAACTGTCATCTATGATGAGATTACCATGCTCAAGAATGCTTCGGCTAAGAGGTCCAGAGCTATCTCTCTGCTGAAGCCCAGGGCCTCCATAGGATTGACAGGGACCCCATATGAGAATCATCTGAGGGAGTATTACCAAATTTTCAATTTGGTGAGGCCTGACCTACTCCCTCCATACTATATTTTTGAAAAAATGTTCATGATTGTCAATGAGAGGAAGATAAAAACGAAGAACAACCGGATCATTACCATAAAAGAGGTAGTTAAGGAGATAAATCTTGACACTTTGAGGAAAATGCTTGAGCCTGGGATGCTCAGGAGAGAAAGAGCTATCATTGAAGGACTTCCTAAAACTTCTAATATAGTCCATAAGGCCCCTATGAACAAACTCCAACGAGAAATAGAGGGAGTTATAATGGATCTGGCTTATGATTCCCCTGAGCTTCGGCTTTCATGCTTCACCTTTGGCCTGGAGAATGCCATCTCTCCGGCTATGATCATGCCATTCATAAATGAGTATGCTGCTCATCTGCAGGAGAAGGCCCAGTCAATCTCCCCCAGACTGGAGGAGGTAGGGTCTATTATAGATGAAGCTGCAGGCCTGAAGATCGTTATCTATTCCAGGTACGTCAAGGCCCTGGGATTGATCGAGAAGCACGTCCTTAATCCCAGGGGTATCACTCCGGCCTATCTTACCGGCCAAAGGGACGACATTGAGGAATTCAAGAACAGCAGAAGCATCCTTTTGATGTCTGGAGCCGGAGCCTATGGCCTCAACCTGCAGGACCAGGCCCATCTAATGATCTTGGTTGATAAGCCATTCAACCCTGCAGTTTTGGAGCAGGTCAAGGCCCGAATAGATAGGCTGGGCCAAAAATTCCCTGTCCAGTACCATGAATTCAGCACAGACTCAGAAATAGAACGACGGGCCTATGAGATTATTGGGAGGAAAAATATCACTTCCAGTAAGCTCTTAGCCCAGGAGGTATTTAATGAAAAACATAACAGTAGAGGATATGCTAAGGGAGGCCCTGCTCAAAATGGGAGCTGATGGCCTCTGCCTGTACAATGGAGAATGTGGTTGCAGCCTTTCAGATTTGGCCCCGTGTTCAAACCCAGATGTCAACTGCATGGCAGCCCGAAAGGTTGAAAATTCAGAGGATGAAGATCATCCGAATGGACGATTCATAACCATAGGAGAGTATCATGAGCAGAGAAAGGTATAGATTGGTTCTCCTGACCTCTAGCCTTGAGCTAATGGTCCTTGGAGCAGATAGCAGAGAGGCAGCCAGGGCTGCCGATTTGCTTCTTCGTGGAGAGGATAGAGAGAATAACGAGGAGAGAAAGTATATAGGCTCCTGGATCATACATACCCAGACCAATGATGTTCTTGAGGCCTATGGCCCTCGATGTATCGGGATTCATCCTGAGGAGTACGGTTACAAATCAAAACAGTTACCAGATGGCATAATTAGTTAAGCATATATATAATGAGGACCCAAATGAGTTATATGAGAACATTTTGCACGTTTTGTAATAGACACGTTGATCTTTTGGTCAACAAAGGCAATATAAGGCCTAAGTGTTCTATCTGCAAGAATTTTATTCCTATAGCTAATCAAATTTGGGGTCCTCGTTATGCCGGTGATGATGGAAGAAGTAAATAAATGTGGGGAGCTTTATATAATTTCAATTGATCTTAGAGAGCATATAGATCTATTCATGCTTATGTTCCTTGAGGATCATTGGCAGGAGATGTTCTCCAGTGAGATGTCCCCTGCTCCAGTAGTAGGCATATGAAGGGAAATAT